>ERZ651776.5178-NODE-5178-length-11470-cov-4.246467_pt1 | contig 11470 bp, 5 predicted proteins | sample MGYA00514761_ERZ651776 | MGnify/ENA metagenome assembly ERZ651776 | reverse complement strand
GTGGCAAGATAGAAATTATGGGAGAAAGTAATACCAAACCAATTTTAGCAAGATATGTATCGAAAGTTTATTAAATGGAAAATACAATTTCAAACTTAAACCAAATTTTAGATCAAAATCTCCCAGATTTGTCAAAAATTAATACATATGATGGGTCAATTTCTATTCCAATTATAACAAATCTATTCAGAAGAATTGCGCAACAAAAAAATTTTGATATTATAAATTTTGTATTACCTGCTAACGATAGCATTTCTTATCTTTTAACATTTCAAATCTGTATGGATGAAATATTAACTAACTATAAAACAACTTTAAATAATTATTCAGAAATTCTACAGCCTGGTATTAACGTTGAGCTATGTGACTCAGGTAAAATATACAAATATGCTGGACCAAGTGAAAAATATAAAAATTTTGTTAGAATTGAAACAATACCAATTGGAGGTATTGGAAAGGCATCAATTGAAAAGGAAATAAAAGATATATTTCAATTTTTTCCAACAACAAAAGAAGTTAATTTAAGAAATGTTGGTAAAAATGATTGGAAAAATATAAAACAAAATTCTTTGGATGCTACAATTGGAATAAAAACTTATAAAAATCCAATTCTGATAAAAAATAATATTATTTTACTAACTAAAAAAGAGAGATTTGAAAGTTTCATTAAATCACAAATAATAAATGGTGTCCCCGCAAAAAATATTATTAATCCTACTTACATAAATGAAAGAGGTGAAATACCAAATGTTAATGATCCATTATTATATACAAATGATCTAAATAGCATTTATGAGTTTTTTAAAAAAAATGATGAAAAGAAAATTATAATTACAGATCAAATAAACAAGCTTTCAGATGTAACTTTATTAAATCAAGTTTTAGAAATATCACCGTCAAAATTTATTTTACTTTCTGATGAAATAGATTTTGAAAAAATAGCAAACTTTCATAAAAAGAAAGAACATTTGGTCTGGAAATTTGAAAAATCAGAAATTAAAGAATGGTATAATTTAAATAATCAAATCAAAAACCAAGGTAATGATAAAAATATCTATAATGGTTTTCAATATGATTCTTCTTCAAAAATAAATTTAATTTTTAAAAATACAATTGATCAAGATATTCAATTTACAAATTTTAAAGAAAATATATTTGATACACTTACTTTAAACTTAAAAAAATTATCTCAAATAGAAAGTGAGAATAGTGATGAAATAACTGAAATATTAGCAGATATTTATATTCTAAAACATAAAGTCCAGGATTATATTTTTGGTCCAGATGATGATGTTAAGCTATTTTATGAATCCACAAAAACAAAAACAAAAGAGTTTTTTAATTATCAAAAAAATTTTTTTAATAATGATGAGTATGACTTGCTAAACAAAGTTATTTTAAATTTAGAAAATATAGATTTAGACGATTCATCGCTATTTGAAGCAAGAAGAACTGAATTACAAAAAATGTTACTAGATGAATTGAGTGTTTATGATAGGAAAAATACTACAATAATTTCTGATAACCCTAAAATGCAAATATATTATAAAAAAAATATTAAACAAAAATGGAATTTAGATATTGATGTAAATACCACCCAAACTCCAAAAAAAGTTTACAAATATGCAATTGTACCATCTGAATTCAGTAAAGATCGAATAACAAAACTTATTAACGAACATAAATTTAAAATTATTAATTTTTTTTCAACCTCAACAATAAAAGAAAAAATTAATGATGTAATAAAATACAATAAAATAAAGTGGAAAAGATTTCATCTTGATAATGAAAAAAAAATAGAGCTAGTCAACATTGATACTAAACTACAGCATACTTTTAGTGCGCCAGAGCATTCTATGTATGACACATCCTTTTCGACAAATTTAGACAAAAAAATTGATCTTGAAACTTTATTAGACAAACCCTTTGATCGAAATAAATTAAAGTCAGAGTCTAATGAAGAAGATGATATCGATGCGCGAGTATTAATTTTTTATGGTAACGCATATGGGTATTTCACAGAAAATACTGATTTCAAACTTATTAATAACTTATTTGCCACAACTAGACGAAAAGATAATTTAATTAGAGAAGTTAGTTTTAAGGATTTAAAAATTGATGACTTTTTATTAATAAGAGATTCATCTGATAGAGATGTAATTGGATCTGAGGCAAAACTTAAATTCAAAGACCCAAATGATTACGAAAAATTGAGATTAAAATCTAAGAAATGGTTTGATATTTTAATTGATACAAAAAATAAAAATAATTTATCAATTAATAATATATTTAATAAAATGCAATCATTAGGTTATACAAAATCAAGATTAACTCTAAGAAATCTGGTAAATAATTTAATAATATGTCCAGATGAATATGTTGATATTGTAATTTTAATTAAAGCACTTGAAGATTTAATAAATCAAAGTTTATTAGATGAAAGTGAAATAAAAGAAATTTACACATGTTCACAGAAACTAAAATCTACTCATCGAAACGCAGGTAGATTATTGTCTAAAAAAATATTAGTTGCTCTCAAAGATCAGGAAGTTGATGTTGGTAGAGAACCTGTAAGAATTGACTATAATAAAGATGGTACTATATCAATAAATTCTCAAGACAGTGACAAACCCGAAGCATGGATAGTTCAAGTGCAAGAAATTGAAAAAAATAAATTCAAAGTTTCACAATCAGAATTAAATAACTTAAAATATTAACCATGAGAATGATACCTCCAGTAATTGATGTAAATGCACCATCGGGTGAAAAAGAAATTTTTCAATTATTAAAAGATACTAATTCAAAAAAATTCAAAGATTGTATGGTTTTTCATTCACTTAATTATCCTCCAGGAACAGAAAAAAATAAAAGACAAAGTTATAATTTTTTTGGTGAAAGCGATTTTGTAATTTTAGTTCCATCTCATGGTTTAATTAATATTGAAGTTAAAGGTGGAAAAATTTCTAGGGAGGATGGATTATGGTACACAACTAATAGATTTGGGAAACATAAAATTAAAGATCCGTTTAAACAAGCAACTAATTCATTATTTGAAATAGGTAGATATTTTAAAACTAAAAATATTTTTATACCACAGGATTATCTCGTTATATTCCCAGATTGTGAATTTGATACTACTGGAATTGAAATCTCAGATCAAAACCTTGTATCAGGAGAGATAAATCCCAAGTTATTAAACACACTAAACAATATTATTGAAAATCATTTAATTGAAGCAAATGGGAGATTTTACCCAAAAGAGACTGATCTAAACCAAATAATAAAGGTTTTAAGACCAAATTTTACAAGCAATTTATCAAGTAAAAATTTGTTAAATCAAAGTAGAAAACAAATTGATACATTTACTAATGAACAAATAAAAATATTAGAAAGTTATAACAGCAATAGATTAATTGTAACTGGTGGTCAAGGCACAGGAAAAACAATTATAGCAGAAGAAATTGCAAAAAAGAAATTACTTGAAGGTTCAGTTTTATTTATAAGCTCTGGAAGATTAAGAAATGAAGAAACTAAAATTAGATTTAAAGATTTTAATAATTTTCATTGTTTCACTTTTCATAACTTCATTAATGAAATTACAAAAAACATCATAAAAAAAGAAATTCCAAAAGAACTCTCTGATAAAATCAATTCTTTAAAATTTGAAGATAGAACAGAATTTTTTCTTAAATTAATAAGTGATACTATTTTAGAAGCTGAGAATTTAAAAAAATATGATTTTTTAATAATGGATGAAATGCAAAATTATTGTCACTATGATGAGTTTTATGGTGTGTTCGGCTCTATAATTAAAGACGATCTTAAGGCGGGTAAATGGTATTTTTTTGGAGACTTTGATTATCAAAACTTATGGGCTAACTCTCTTTCAGATAAAATTAAAAAAAGAAATCCTAAATTATATCTAAAAGATCTAAATCATGAGATACATCAACTAACTTATAATGTAAGAAATGCTCAACAAATAGTCGTACATTCTCCTTTTTTATCTGGTGTTACAAAAGAAAAATTACCTTCGAGACCTTTTATAATTAAAATTGAGGGACAGATTAAACATTATTTTGAAAATAGTGTTAAACATAAAACTGAAAGACTTGAAAAAATTATAGAAGATCTAAAAAAACAAAATATAGATGGAAACGAAATTGTAATTTTGTCTTCTAATAGAATTGATAATCCAAAAAATTATATATCATCATCTAATATTGCTAATTTTTTTAAAATAATTGATTTAACTCAAATTAGTAAGTTTGGTACTAATATAATAAAACCAGATGAAAAAAATTGTATTTACTTTTCTACATCACATGCATTTCAAGGGATGGAAAGTAAGATAATAATTCTTACCGATCCGTTAACAAGTCCAATTGAAAATCATAAAATAAACGAAACTGATTATTCAAACAGTAAAGATTTAAAAAATTTGATAACATATAATGCTATGGGCAGAGCCAATACTTTTCTTTATATTATCTGGGACAAAATTCATGAAAAATATGTTAGCCAACAAATTGGTAAAGCACTTAAAATACAAGATGAGGTATCTCTTTAAATGAGTTTAAAATCAAAAGATTGCTTAGAGTATTTGGAAAAAGAACTTAAAAAAGAGTTAATTGGACCTTCTGACGGTTTGTTTAATAGAGTTCAGTATAAAAAAGTTGATGGAAAAGATAAAAATTATGAAGCTAATGATGTAGCATCTTTATCTTTTTTTCCAAATGAACCCAATTTAAATAAACAAGAAATTTTAGTCAACTCACCAAAATATAATTATATAGCAGGAGTTTTATATCCAAAAAAAACCAGTTACACTGAGGAAATTGATCAAGACTTTAAAAATGAAGAGTCGGTGAGCTTCGATGATGCAAAAATTTCTGATTTATCATCAAATAAAAAAAATGAAAAAGAAAGAGCATCTGAAAATAATTATGATGGCAACAATTCTGACAATGAAGATCCTATAGATCTAACCAATGAATTAAAACCATCTGCCATGGGGATTTCAATATGTATAGAAGTACCAGAAATTTTAATTATTTCCTTAAAAAATGTTGGTCAATATTACAAATTAACTAATAAAGAGGAAATTCCAATAGAAAGCAAGATAATAGCTTTTTATATTTCAAAATTTAATGATGAAAACAAGTCTTCTTATAAATGGATATCGAGCAACTATTCTTTAAATAATTCAAATCAAAATACTGTTGAAGATTTTATATCAAATATATTTGAAATTAAAAAAAGTACTTTCAAAAATAATGTTGATTATTTTGATAAATTTTTTGATCAAAGAGCTGGATGGCATCAAAAAAAATTTTCTCCATCATTAGACGATATTAAAAAAAAATATGATAATTATAAAAAAGAAGATTTAGAAAATGAAATTATAAAATGTATAAAAAATATTAATACGAATGAAGTTAATGAAACATATAAATACGAAGGTTATTTTCGAAAAAATTTAAACCATGAAATTGAAATTACAAAGGAAGAATTAATTACAGGAAATATAAAAAAATTTATTGATTATGATGGTAACGACTTGGGATTATCAATTCATATTACTAAAAGAAAAAGTGAAAAAGATAATCAATATTATTTAACATTTCATTTAGTAAACGATAATGAAACTTCAGATAAAGAATATGTAAAAGATTGTTTTTTTCAATGTGGCTTTGAAATTAAATCAAAAGATGGAATATCCATATTTAAAGAATACAAAGAAAAAAATTTAAAATATATGGATAATGAAGAAAAATCATTACATTTACTTCATAGAAACAATAAATCTTATGCAGTTGGTCATGGATGTGCCGTTTCTTGGGATCTAAACAAGGGAAATTGTGAAAAAGTATATACAGAAATTTTTCCATCATATGAAGTAAAACCAATTAAAGCAAAAATTTTTGATGATCTTAATCTTGATATGATGAAATTTTCTCAAGATATTAATTTTGCTACAATCGAAATAAAAAAGCTAATTGATAAATATACAGTTTGGCTTGAAAATGAAAAATTAAAAACAAGCGATTTAGATCAAGAGTTTAAAGAAGTTTCTGAGTTAAATATAAAAAAAGCTAGAGATAATTTAGATAGAATTAATGAAGGTTTAGAAATTCTGAAAACAGACAAAGTAATCCAGGATGCTTTCATGTTTATGAATAAAGCAATGGCTCAACAACAATTTCATTATAAATTGTCTACTGAAAAAGATTTTGAATATAAAAATAATTTAAATAAAATTGATTATGGCAATGAACTTCAAAAAATAGGAAAAGGTAAATGGTATCCTTTTCAAATAATTTTTATAATTTTAAATATTAAAAGTTTTTCTGACCCATTAAGTGAAGATAGAGATATCATGGACTTAATTTGGTTCCCTACAGGAGGTGGAAAAACAGAGGCATATTTAGGCTTGTCATCTTTTGTAATTTTTTTGAGAAAAATTAAAGAACCTGAGAAATCTGGAAATGCTGTTATTATGAGGTACACTTTGAGGCTTCTCACAACCCAACAATTTTTGAGAGCATCAACTTTAATTTGTGCATGTGAAAAAATAAGATCAGAAAATGAAGAAAAATTGGGAAAAATTGAAATCAATATAGGTTTATGGATCGGGGGAGAAGCGACTCCTAATACAGAGGAAAACGCAAAAAAAATTCTCTCCTCATTAGAGAATCCTCATTCAACATTAGAAAATAAATTTTTAATTATAAATTGTCCTTGGTGTGGTGAAGATATGGGTCCTGATGCAAAAACCTCTAAGGATGGATCAATACCGGGTTATAAAATTGAAAATATATCTCCAAAAGAAAAAAAGAAGATTGTCTTCGCGTGTGAAAATATTTCTTGTAATTTTTCACATAAGAAAAAAAATTTTTTACCAATCGATGTTATTGATGAAAGAATTTATGAAAAACAACCTGATTTAGTTATTGGTACAATTGATAAATTTGCTACTTTGCCATGGAAACCAGAAGCTTTAGAGTGCTTTGCTTCTGATGAAAATATTAATGGAACTGATTTAATTATTCAAGATGAATTACATTTAATATCTGGTCCACTTGGATCAATTTCCGGAATGTATGAAATTTGCATTAAGGCATTAACCGAAAAAAAAATTAACAATCAAACAATTACTGCAAAAATTATTGGATCTACTGCCACTATCAGTAAAGCTGAAAAACAAATTTACTCACTTTATGGAAAAAAATGTTCAATTTTTCCTTCTCAAACAAATCAGCTTGAAGATAGTTTTTTTTCTTATGAAAAAAAAGATGCAGATGGAAGAAAATATGTTGGAATATTTTGTCCTTCTTCTACATCACCTCAAATAACTCTTTCGAAAGTTATTGCATCTCTCTTTGTTAATGTAAAAGTTTTTTCTTTAGATAAATGCAAAGATCCAAAAATTTATGATCCATATTGGACTCAACTAATATATTTTAACAGTATACGAGAGCTTATGACAGGAGCATCACTTTTATATGATGATGTAGATGGAGAAAAAAATGCTCTCTATGTAAAAAAAGGTTTAGATTTTGAAATTAAACAAAATTATGATTACTATAGAAGGATTAATCCAAGACAAATTGCTGAACTAACATCAAGACAGGATAGTAGCGAAATTCCAAAGATATTAAAAAGGATGTTTGTTTCAAAAAATGAAGATACGTATCCTTATGATATTTGCTTAGCAACAAATATGATACAGGTTGGTATTGATATTCCAAGATTAAGTTTGATGATAATTAATGGTCAACCAAAAACAACTTCTGAATATATTCAGGCATCAAGTAGAGTTGGTAGAGATCAAAATAGTCCTGGTTTAGTTTTTAATATTTTATCCCCTTTTAATTCTAGAGACAGATCTCATTATGAACATTTTAAAAGTTATCATCAATCTATATATAATTATGTTGAGCCCACTAGTGTTACACCACACTCAACATCAGTAAGAAAAAGATGTCTTCATGCAGTAGTAATTACACTTTGTAGACTGTGGGACAAAAAAAATCGTGCATTACCTAATCTTCCAAAAGATGAGATAAAAAATAAGGTAATAAAATATATAACTGATTACGTAAAAAAAGCTGATCCAGATCATCCAGAGGAAGTTGAAAGAACTGAAAAAGATATATTAGAAATATTTAGAAGATGGAAAGAGATACAGCCGCTTAAGTTTGGAAGTATGAGTTTAGATCAATCTATAGAGGGAACATTAATGTATCCATCTGGGACAGAAAAGAAAATAGAAGGCGATCAATTTGAAACGCCTACTTCAATGCGTAATGTTGATAGAGAATGTTCTGCAAGAATTACAAACACTATTGGTGCTAATCATGAGATTTAAAAAGAAAAAAAATCAAAGAATACTGCGGACTTTAAGAAGATCACATGTAGTTTCTACTTATGGTGTTGGGTCAGTTTATCAATTTAAAAATAAATATAATTCAAATAGTGATTCTGAGTCTTTAATGTTAGCAGGAATAGAAGAGTGGTTTCAAAATGTAGATGACATTGTACCTGAATGGAAAATATACGAACCTAGACTGCAAGAAGCATTAGGGAAAGATTTTTTTGTTTTGCCACCAGATTATAGAAAAAATCATGATAATCCTAAAATTGCTAATCGTCATTTACCTTACGTTAGATTCCCTCAATGGCATAGATGTAGTGCATGTGGTTTAATGGAATATGTGGGAAAACACGCAAGTTCAGATAAACTTGTTTGTAAAGCAAAATCAAGATTAAAAGATCAAGACCCAAAAATACAAAATAACTTTAAGGTTTGCTATAATGCTAAAGAAACAAGTGAACCAAATAAATTAATTCCTGTAAGATTTTTGGTTGCCTGTGAACATGGTCATATTGATGATTTCCCTTTTATTGAATGGACTCATAAAAATTTAAAAAGTAAAATTACTAAAGAACCACAAGAGCATATTTTAAAATCATTCGGTGGACGTGGGGGCAACTCTTCCATTTTAGGATTAAAATTTAAATGTATGACCTGTAATACAGATCAAGTGGATATAGCTAAATTTTTTCAAAAAAATTTAGATAATGATAATCAAAATGACAAATTAGGTCCTGGATTTAACGAAATCAAACATGAGTGTAGTGGATCAAGACCTTGGATTGGTGAAAACGAACATAACTGTAAAGCAAAACAACATGTTCTTTTGAAAGGTGCTTCAAATATTTACTATCCAACTATAAAAAGTTCAATTTTTATTCCAGTAATAACAGAAGAGTTTGATAAGGAAATTTTAAATAAAATTAATAATGAAATATTTTGGAACTCAATAAAAGATCAAAATGAAGAAATGTTAAATACAATATTAACTACAGTTGTATCCGATACAAGTATTGATTTAGATAAATTAAAACTTGCTGTTAAGAAAAAAAAAGAAGGACTTTTAAATCAATCACAATTAGAAAAGGATTTAGAAAACCCACAGAAAATTGAGGAAAATTATAGATTTCAAGAATATGATTTTATCCTAAATAAAGACTCAAATGATTCAGCAGAGTTAACAAAACATAAATTAGATATTTCTGAATATAAAGAATTAGAAAGCTTTTTTTCAGATATAATATTAATAGATAAATTGAGAGAAACTAGAGTGCAAACTGGTTTTTCAAGAATAAATCCTTACGAAGAAGGTGCAGGCTCTTTTAAACAACATTTGAGTAGCAGGCCTAGAAAATGGCTTCCAGCAATGGTTGTTAACGGTGAAGGAATATTTTTTAATTTTAATTCAAAAGCTTTAAATAAATGGCTTGAAGTATTTAGAGATAAAAAATTAGAAAATTTAAATTATAAATATAATGAGTTCCGTAAAAAAAGGAAATTACATGAGCGATATATAAGCTCTAAATTTATTCTTCTACATACATTTGCTCACATTTTAATGAACAGACTTTGTTTTAACTGTGGTTATTCTAGTGCTGCTTTGAGAGAAAGAATTTATTGCAATCTTTATGATGAAACTAAGGAAATGCAAGGTGTTCTAATTTACACGTCTGCTGGAGATTCTGAAGGAACACTGGGAGGATTGGTTAGAGAGGGAGAGCCATTAAATTTAAGAAAAACAATTTATGAGGCAATATCTAAGTCAGTTCATTGTTCTTATGATCCTGTTTGTAAACAAACAAAATCACAAGGCTTAAGTGGCACAAATTCTTCATCATGTCATGCATGCGCATTTGTTTCAGAAACATCTTGTGAAGAGAATAACCAGCTTCTTAACAGATCCACTATCATAGGTGATGAAGATAGCAAGCTAACAGGGTATTTTGAGAGTTTATTAGATTAGTTACGCTACTTTTTTTAGGTTTTTCTTATTTTGAGTTAAATAATTGATTACATTTAAACAAACTTTTTCAACAACATTAATAGGTACAGCATTACCTGCCTGTTTGTACGCTTGAAGATCAGAGACTGTAAATTTGAAGCTTTCTGGAAAACCTTGTAATCTGAAAACCTCTCTAGGAGTTAGTCTTCTGGGGTTTTTTCCTTCCCCTCTATAAAGCAAACATTCGCTACCATCTTTATAGTATCTTGCTGAAATTGTAACAGTAGCTTTATCCGTTGGGTATGACATTCTAAATCCAAAACCTTTACCAGCTTTTTTATTTCTAATTCTTCTTTTTTGATGGCTATCCCAGAGTAGATCAGAAATGATATATTTTTTTGGAGGGTAACTGTCTAGGAAATCTTTAATTATTGTTTTTTTAAAAGTAGGCTTAGGATAATTAAATTTGCCATTAAAATTCAAAAATCCAACTATAAATATTCTTTTTCTTCTTTGAGGTAATCCAAAATCTTGAGCATCTAAAACTTCAGGCTCAGGCACATAATAATTTTTTCGTAATTTTTTTAACATTTGTTCTAATATTTCACCATTTTGGTAAGTCCTTAGATTTTGAACATTCTCTAAAATAAAAGCTTTAGGTTTTTTAATCTTTAAAATATTTAAAATATTAAAGAATAAATCTCCTTGATCTTTATCTTCAAATCCATGTGATCTTTTTAAAAATTTTCTATTTGATATTCCAGCTCTTGAAAATGGTTGGCATGGAAATCCTGCCAATAAGACATCATGATCGGGTATTTCACTTTCTATGTCTTTTTCTTTAACAGACTTAATATCTTTTATTAATCTCGTAGGAGGAAAATTTTCTTCATATGTTTGTTGGCTATACTCATTGATCTCAGAATACATCTTACATTCATCAATAAACCCAATCTTTTTTAAAGCCTTAGATAATGATATTCTCATGCCTCCCACACCAGCAAATAAATCTATAGAAGTAATTTTTTTCATAATTGAATCATTTGATTATACATTTTTAAAATTCTTTTTTTAAACAAAATTCAGGCTTAGTAGGGACAAAGATTGATGATTTAAGTAGAATCATGCATTGGATTTCATTCCTTTTCGCC
>ERZ651776.5175-NODE-5175-length-11478-cov-2.894220_pt1 | contig 11478 bp, 9 predicted proteins | sample MGYA00514761_ERZ651776 | MGnify/ENA metagenome assembly ERZ651776 | reverse complement strand
CAGAAATCTTGGCAACAATCTTTTCGAACTCCGCTTTAGTCTTAGCATCAAGTTTGAAAGTGGTTGTCACAGTCGCTTCTGCGATACCCTGATTAATGTTGTATTGATGGTGAAATTCCACCGCAATTTGATCAAGGTACTCTTCTCTTTGTTTTCTGGTTAGAATTCTAAAGATCGCAAGCGTTAAGTCATTGACTTTACCCTCAAAAATCTGATTCAAAACAGCTAACTTTTTGTCATGCGTGACAATTGGGCTTTTCAGCATCAATAATAAATCTCTATTCTCTTTTACAAGATTAGAGAACATCAGCATATCCTTATTCACTTCTTCCAACTGCCCTTTTTCAACCGCTAGGTCAAGCAAGGATTTAGCGTATCTGGAAGCAATTCTATATTCAGACATTCGTCAGAATTAGTTTAAGTTCAAATCTTTTACGTAGTCGTTCACTAAAGACTCTTGCGCTTTTTTATCGCTCAATTCTTTGCGAAGTACTTTTTCAGTGATTTCCAATGAAAGCTTAGCAACCAATGTTTTCACATCAGCCAATGCCGCTCTTTTCTCATTTTCGATTACTGACTTGGCATCTTCGATCATCTTAGCGGTGATCTTACCAGTATCTTCCTTTGCTCCTTCTACAATATTACTTGCCGCAGCCACTGCTTCTTTCAATATCGCGTCACGCTCAGATCTCGCTTCAGCTAAAAGGTTAGCATTATCAGCAGATAAAGCTTCCATGTCTTTCTTGGCTTGCTCTGCAGCAAGTAAAGCACCTTCAATCGTATCTTCTCTTTCTTTAAGCCCATTCAAAATCGGCTTCCAGGCAAATTTACCTAACACGAACAATAGCAGTATAAATGCTATGGTTTGGAAGATAAATAATCCGGTATCTGGGGTAAGAATATCCATTTCTAAGTTTTTTTTAAAAGAAAAGCTTCAGACCAGCCTAATGCTAAGTCTGAAACTCTTCAAATACTTCTTAAAGCGCTGCTACGATATCAGCGTTAGTTGCAAGCAAGAAACAAGCTACAACACCGAAAAGCGCAATTACCTCGATAAGTGCAGCAATAATCAACATTCCAGACTGCAGTTTACCTGCAGCTTCAGGTTGACGTGCCATACCTTCCATAGCGGCAGCACCAATTTTTCCGATACCAAGACCTGCGCCTATTGCAACAAGACCAGCACCAATACCAGCTCCCATAAGGGCATAACCAGCAGTTAATAAAATAGATAACATAATTTGTTTGTTATATGTGAAACAATGGTTCTAAACTAGTGGTGACCGTCATCAACTGCCTGTCCGATATACATCGAAGAGAACAACGTAAATACATACGCTTGAATCATAGCCACTAAAATTTCAATTACAGTGATAACCGCTGAGAACAATGTTCCTACGACACCAAGGGTGATACTATTTAATATAAATCCTAAACCGATGATACTTAAAACTACAATATGACCTGCTGTAATAGAGGCAAATAAACGTAGCGTTAATGAAATTGGCTTAGTGAAAATTCCGATAATCTCTACTACCAAAATGATAGGGCGCAATGGAAGCGGCACACCTGGTGTCCATAAAATATGCATCCAGTAGGCCTTTTTACCATTAAACTGTGTAATGAAGAAAGTAAAGAGTGCTAAACATAAAGTTACTGCAATGTTCCCAGTAAGGTTAGCAGCACCTGGTGTTAAGCCCATTAAGTTGTTGAATAGAATAAAGAAGAACAGGGTTAATAAGTAAGGCATAAAGCGCTGGTACTTATCTACTCCAATATTCACTTTAGCAATATCGTCTCTGATGAAAACAATGATTGGCTCAAAGAAAGATTGTATTCCTTTGGGCGCTGAAACACCATTTTTATAGCCTTTTGCCACACTAGTGAAAACGACTAGCATTAAAACCACACTTAATAAAAGTGAGGCTACATTTTTTGTGATTGACAGGTTTAGGAAATCACCTTCAGCAGTATCGCCATGATTTTCTTCCACAGCACCGTGCTCGGTATCTTCTCCGTGACCGATGTCTTCGCCATGTCCTTCGCTTGCTCTTATGAGTTTACCATGAGAAATCATGTAACCCTCATGTGCAATTGGCTCATGATGTTCATCATAAAAGTCAGAAGACATAAAGAATTTAAGCTCACCATGATCATAAATAATCATTGGTAAAGGGATGGTTACGTGGGTGTGCCCAAGGGTTACAATATGCCACTGATAGTCGTCAGCGATGTGATGCATAATGAAGTCGGTGGCACCTTCCTCTTTTTGTTCGTCTCCGCTGCCAGATGAGGCCAACAGGTTTGAACTATTTGAAAAACTGAAAAGCGCTATTAAGCAGCTTATGATCAGTAAATTGGGAAAGTTAGTTCTGCTATTTTTCATCATGTCTTTTCGCCCTCAGTCGAAATCGCGCGCAAGTTAGATAGAATGGTATATATTTCAAACACTAAATAGAATAAATAGATGGCAAAAAAGTCTGCTACCCAAAGTACTCTTTCTTCAAGACCTGCAAAGACAACTATGCCTATGAAAATCATGCTAATAATTAATCGCAAAACCGTTAAACCCAGAAATAAATTAGTCCTACTCTGAGCGTCCAAGGTTGTCAAACCCCAATGTCCTATGGACACCACTAGCATTCCCAACAGTGCCGAGAAGATAACGATCGTCCATATTTGTGGATGGAGAAATTTTCCAGCACCATCAATTTGATGAAGGCCAAAAATCACTCCCGCCAACAACAGAGAAGCAATAAGGGATCTTAAGATTTCCTTGCCTAGGCTTTGCATCGCGCAAAGGTAGTAAACCTCTGCTTAGTTCTTCACTCCAAATTCAAAGTTTTCCGATACAGTTTAGGGACACTACGTTCTGTAGCTAAAAATTAATTCTTGGGTAGCGATTTGTAGAGCTGATAAATAGCCCCCGTACTGCCAATAAGCATCATTAGAATAATAAAAAGAGGCTTTTCACTATTCCACCACTGATCCATTTTGAAACCAAGCCACGTGCACAAACCTATGGTAACAAACAATTGTATGCCTAGTTGAGAGTATTTGAGATAGCTATTGGGGCTGTTCTTTTTCATTTTCAGTTACCAATGTACTTATTAAGAACGGGCTCTAGACTTTTATCCTTCGGCCCTGGGGCATTCTTTTCTACCAACTTTCCTTGTTTATCAAAAATAAGATAACGTGGAATCGCATCAATTTGCAGGCTTTCCCTAAAGTCAGATACTACATGATTGAGCACGAGATAGCTATGCTCATAGTTTGATATCTTATCGCTAATGCTCGCTCGCCGCCATGCCTCTTGACCCTTATCAACAGAAAAGTAAACAAAAGTCACTCCTTTGTTCTGATACTTTTCATTTAATAGTAAAGAGCTAGGCATAGCGTCGCGACAGGGCGCACACCAACTTGCCCAATAATCTACATAAATGACTTGGCCTTTAAGTTCTTCTAGCAAACCCGTTAACATTTTCGTTGCTCCATCTTTTTTAAGCAGATTCAACCCAAATTTACTAGTCACTAATTTCTTTTGGCTCATCAAAAAATTGTCTGAAAATGACTTAAAAAAGAGACTATCTTCCGGATAAGTCTTTTGATAAGCAGTGGCATACGCGGAAATGGTTTCGTACGACTCGTTCTCAAATACCATTCTCTCCAGGCATAACCGCTTTGCTCTAGCCAATACGGGTCCTTCAAAGTGTTTTTCGAGTAAGTCATAAGCCTTTGCATATTCGATATAATTTCGATTAGCGGTTCGCTTCAACTTTCCATCAAGCACCCCTTCCGTGATATATCGAGACAGGTAAGTCTCACTATATATGCTATTCATTAGCATTTCATCATGGAAAAAAGGGCTCTCCAAAAGAGCCTCCATGTAATCTTCCGTCTTTAGTTGCCTTGCCAAGTACGAAATCCTGAGAAATAGTCTATTTAGCTCAACCTCTTCTTTTACACCCAATGCAAGCCTACCACTATTCTGTACTTCTACATTGATTTTATTCAAAAGACCATTGACCTTTCCATAAGTAGCGCTTACCAAATCATTGAGCACTTCAGGGTGTTCTTCATAAAAGGCTTTCTGAAAGGAAAGAGGATAAAATACATGCATGGCATAATCAGAGAACCCCTTCAAAGCCCTTGTACTATCTATCGTTACCAATTTCGCATAAAGCGAATCTTGCCGTTTTGACTCGTTATCTACAAATTGACTTTGGTATTTATTAATCGCTGCATTTTCGGCCGAGGATCTCACGCTCAATTCACCTGCCTTGATACCTATAAATAAGGAGTCTCCTGGTTTTACTATTAGGTCTTTAGCGAGAGCAGCTTTGCTCTCAAAAGTCATTAGCCGCTCTTGCGTTAAGGTTAAGAGAAGGGTATCAGTCTTTTTAGTGATCAGGTGCTGTTTTTGAATAGGGTCATTCAACCCAACTTTCAGCTTAATACTTAAAACCTCAGCTGTGGAGTTTTCTACTGCAATGTAGACTGATCTTGCTGGTGGTAGTGGTGGTGGTGGTTGTTCAACCCGAGTCTCAGGAGAATTGGTACCACAAGAAAAAATGGTCAATAAAAGGAGGCTAAGTAAACCTACTAAAGCGAGGCGTGCATACGCATTGGGTGCTGAGAAAAATGCTTTGCCAGAATGGTTATTATCCATTAAGTCAAGGTATACAAAACCATTAACTAATCAAATAGTTATGAATTTCATATTACTGGCCTTCTTTCTCAGTAGCCCTACTCTGAGGAATTTCTATTTGAATGTCTTTCGCTAAATGGCCCATTTTGCAACCACCATTAAAAGTAGCGCCTGGCTCCACTACCAATTGATTGGTAAGTATATCTCCGTTAATAATAGCACTTGGCTTTAGAATTAAGAGCTCAGAAATCTCAATGTTACCGTTGATCTTTCCTGCGACTTCACCTGATCTTGCCACAACGTTTCCGTCCACGTAAGCTTCAGCGCCCATCACAAACTTGGCCTTTGCCTTAGCGTTGCCATGTACTTTACCTTCTACACGAATATTACCTGCCGATTCGATACTGCCTTCTAGGGTAGTTGCTTTACCAATAATATTACTGGTTTGACTTAACTCGTTGGTGGACTTTTTTTCTTCTTTTGAAAACATGCTTGTGTCAATTTTTAAGTCTAAAACGAAATAAACTCTACTGGATTTACTGCTGAACCGTTGTACCACAATTCAAAATGTAAATGTGGTCCGGATGTGAGCTCTCCTGTATTACCTATAATGGCCACTATCTCACCTGAAGTTATGAAATCCCCCACTTCTTTAGTTAAGGTGGCATTGTGTTTATAAATAGAAATCAAATTTTCTCTGTGTTGCACTGCAATCACATTACCTTCAGACTGGGTCCAACCGGCAAGAATTACAGTGCCATCCGCTATACACTTAACGGGTTCATCCTTTTTTGATACGATGTCGACACCAAAATGCTCACCCTGAGGATCGAAGGATTCGGAAATAGTGCCTGAGATTGGGGAGAAAAAATAGACCTGCCTCAGTTCATCATTCTTAATATCTCCAGTCAATAAAAAGTCGCTCCCTTTTTCAAACTCTGCTTTAAATATGGAGTCCGTTTCTTTAAGTTTTTCAGTATCTGATAAACTCATTTGCTGAACAGGCTGACCTTCTAGCACTTCATCGGAACTGACATCGCCCTTCATTATTTTCTTAAAACTCGTAATGAATCGATCGCGATCTTCAAGCTCTTGAGCTAAAGAATCGAGTGAAACGCTCATTTGCACCAAGTCTTTTCGTGTTTCTTGTTCTGCATACCGCGGATCGAACCATTTGGCCATAACGGTATTCACTAGATAAATACTAATGATTAAAACCAGCAAGAAGCTCAAAAATCCAAAAAGCGCAATCTTAGCATAAGTAAACTTATAAGTTGCCTTTTCAGAGAAGTCTTCTTCATTCTGAATAATGAAAATATGTCTGGCGTTTAACCAGTTAGAAAGTGTTTTCTTGAATCTAGCCACAATTGAAAATCAAGGGAAACAAAAATATTGATTAAAACCTAACCAGATATCTTTTATTGTATTAATTGCGCATTAATCGTCGTTGCTATTGTGTACTCAACCTGATTTGAAAATCAACAGTTTACATATTACAAGATTCTTTTATCTCTTTTTGGTGCTATCCATCTGGGGCTGTAACTCTAAGGGCTATCAGAATATGAACGCTCGCTACAACGGATATTTCTATGCCAACCAGTACATCAATGATGTTTATCAGAGCCTAGAAGAGAAATACGCCTATAATTTTAATGATGTATTAAAAGTATTACCGGCCATTGACTCTGGCACGGTACAGGGGAATAAAGAAAAACTGGACGATGCCTTCAAAAAAGCTTCTCAAACCATTGAGTGGTATAAAACAAGTGATTGGACTGACGACACCTATATACTTATCGGTAAAATAAGGCACCTGCGGGGACAGTTTCAATTTGCCATAGAGACTTTTCAGTTCGTAAACCAAACCAGTAAGGACCCTAATGCTAGGCAAGCCGCTTTAATAGGACTCATGCGTACCTATATAGATATGAGTGATATGGACAAGGCCTTAGAAGTATCTAACTACCTGACCCTAGAAGAAGAGTTAAACGAAAGCAACAACTTAGATTTTAAGCTGCTCTTAGCATATTTCCATCAACTAGAAGAGAATGAGGCTGGCATGGTAACAGCCCTAGAAGAAGTAAATGAAGTCATCAAAAACAAAGATCAAAAGGCCAGAACCAATTTTATTTTAGGGCAACTTGCTCAGAAAGAAGGTAGAAACCCAGAAGCTATAGATTATTACAATTTGGCATTAAAAGGCAATCCTCCTTATGAATTGGTGTTTCATTCCGAGCTCAATAAGATGTCTTTGGCTGACTTTGCCAATGCCAGTGAGGAACAAGTTGTTAAGGTTTACAAAATCTTCGACAAGATGCTGCAAGATGGTAAGAACTTAGAGTACCAAGATAAAATCTACTATGTCAGGGGTATTCTAGAACAGCGGAGAAATAAACTTCAGGCCGCCATTGGCAATTATAAAACTGGCACCCAAGTAGAACAACCAGACCAAAGACAACAGGGGCTGCTGTTCTTAAGGCTTGGCGAAATCTACTTCGACCCATTTCAGAACTATCAGCGAGCTAGTTTAAATTATGACAGTGCTGTGGCCAAGTTACCAAGTGACGAAGCTGGTTACGAGGAAATTGTTAAAAAGCAGGAGGTACTGGAAGACTTTGTTACCCAGTTAAATACAATTGCCCTCAATGATAGCTTATTAGCGCTCGCGGAATTGAATCCAGTCTCCTTAGATGCCTTTCTCGAAAACTATGTACAAGCCGCGGAAGACAAGCGAAAAGCCACAGAAAAACGTGCTAAGCGAGCAGAATCCGGCGTTAGTGCCAATGTAGCGGGCAACACCAACACAGATACTTCCGGAGACGATTCATGGTACTTCTATAACCAAGCGGCCATAAACCAAGGGCAGCAAGAATTTAGGCGGGTTTGGGGCAATAGGCCTTTGGCAGATGACTGGCGAAGATCTAATAAAATCTCTTCATCCAGTGATATCGCACGAAGATTAGAAGCTGAGACTACCACAAATGAGGCTGTACAATCAGATGCACCATCTTCAGATGACAGTGAATTGTTGGCCGCCGAGAAACAAAAACTTATTGAAACAATTCCGAGAAGCCCTGAGGCGAAGACCCAAGCCTACCTTGCTATACAAGAAGCCTATTTCAACCTAGGTCGAATTTATCTTTTCGGCCTATCAAGAGAAGACCAATCCGTTAATAGTTACGAAACGCTCCTTAGCCGATTCCCTGAAACTACCTATCGACTGGAAACCCTCTTCACACTCTATAATCTATTTAAAGACAAAGATGCCGCTAGAGCCGAACAGTACAAAAATCAAATCATTGCCGATTTCCCTGAAAGCCTTACGGCGAAAATTCTGATTAACCCCAATTACGTTCAAGAGAAAAATGCCCGTAACCTTAGACTGCAACAGACCTACGCAGATGCATATGCCCAGTATGAAGCTGGTAACTACGTAGAAGCAGACCAGATGATAAGGGTAGCCTTGGCTTCTTTTGAAGATGTAGATTTTCTGCCGACAGTTGAGTTGCTATCGGCTATTCTTAAAGCTAAAACTGAAGGACTATTTGCTTACGAAAAAGCATTAGAAGCCTTTATGACAAAAAACTCTGAAGGCCCTTTATTTGACTACGCTAGGAATTTGGTCGACGGCCTGAAGCCAACAAAAACTAATCTCCTTGCCGATCGTGGTTTCGATTTTAGTGAAGATTTCCAAAAACTACACCTGGTGGCATTAACAGTAGACACAAATTTGAATAGCACCCAAGATGTTATCAATGCGATTAACAGTCTGAACGAGGAAAAATTTGCATCCCAAAGACTATCGACCACAAGTTTACAATTTCGAAAAAACACGAACATTGCTATTATCTATGTAAATTCCTTCAAGACAAAGTCGGCCTCTGAGCGCTACCGAGATATCCTCAGCGAAGCATTGAAAGACGCTGTTAACAAGGATGACGTTAATTTTCATAATTTTGCAATATCAATAGACAATTTTCAGTTCTTGTTTGACAACGAGAAGATTGATGAGTACTTAACCTTTCACGAGAAATTTTATAAGTAAATGAGTTTAAAAAGTAAGATCACCCAAAACAGACCACTATTAAAGAAGCTAACCATAGTGGCGTGGGTATTTTTCATTTTAGGCGTGGTGGGCTTGCCCACATACTTTTGGGCCGTTAGCTCAAATATCAATAATTGGTTTGGCGAACTCCCAAGCTACAGCCAATTAGAAAATCCAGACCAAAACCTTACTTCTACCTTATACACTTCCGATGGTTTACAGTTAGGTTCTGGTTACTTCAGAGATAACCGTAATCCTGTTACATACGATCAGTTAGGAGACAACCTTGTGCATGCACTGACTGCGGCAGAGGATTTTCGATTTGAAAAACATTCAGGGATAGATTTACCAAGTATGTTTCGTGTCGCCTTTGGTGTGTTAACATTCAATCGCAAAGGAGGGGGTAGTACCATTAGTCAACAATTGGCCAAACAACTCTTTTCTACGAGGGTAATTGAAGATGATAAAAAGGGCAAGTTCGAGGGTAAAAACAGGTATTTAGATGAGCTGATCTATAAAACTAAGGAATGGGTGCTGTCTGTTAGACTTGAACGGTCTTACACAAAGCAAGAAATAATGGCCATGTACTACAATACTGTGGAATTCGGCAATAACGCTTTCGGTATCAAATCAGCGGCTAAAACTTACTTTAATAAACTACCTGTCGACTTAACTGTTGCGGAAGCAGCCGTACTAGCTGGTATGCAAAAAGGTGTAACCACCTACAGACCCGATATTAATGCGCAGGCTTCGAAAAGACGACGAAACATTGTCATGAGTCAAATGGTGAAATATGATTTCTTAGCCCAAAAAGCTTATGACACACTAAGATTACCAGACATTGAACTGAGCCTAAAGCAACAGGATCAGAACAGTGGCTTAGCTCAATATTTCAGAGAAGTCGCTAGAGAAGATCTAAGAGAACTTAGCAAAGAATTAGGCTACGATTTGTACGCCGATGGTTTGAAAATATACACCACCATTGATAGCCGCATGCAAACTTATGCAGAGCATGCGACCGATTCTGCCATGTCAAAGCTTCAGGCCCTTTTTGATTCTAGACTTACTAGAGACGATAGAAGTCTTTGGATTGATAGTAAAAACAGACCAATCGATGGGTTTTTAGAAGAACAGGTACTTCCTAGAACATCTGCTTATAGAAATTTAGTCAGAGAATTCGGTGCCGATTCTGATTCCATAGACTACTACATGAATAAGCCCAAAAAGCTGACAGTTTTCTCATGGAAAGGAGAGATTGATACTGTTATGAGCTCTGTCGACTCTGTAAAGTATTACAAGCAATTCCTACAAAGTGGGTTCATGGCCAGCGATCCAAAAACTGGTGCGATTAAAGCTTGGGTAGGTGGTATTAACTTTGGCTATTTTAAATACGACCATGTAAGGTATGGTGCTAGACAACCCGGCTCTTTGTTTAAGCCATTTGTCTATGCCACGGCTGTGGAACAAGGCTACTCCCCTTGCTATGCCTTCAAAGACGAAGCCATTTCCATAGATATTCCTTTTCAGGATGAACCTTGGAGCCCTCAAAATGCTGAGAATAGATTTAGTGGAAAAGAAATGACCTTGAAACAGGCCATGGCCAATTCCGTCAACTCTATTACAGCCCGTGTTATGGACATTGTGAAGCCAGAAAAAGTGGTGGCCATGACGAAGAGACTGGGCATAAAAAGTAAAATTCCTCCTTACTATTCTATTGCATTAGGTACTGAAAACGCTACTCTTCATGAGTTAATTGGTGCTTACGGTGCTTTCGCAAATAAAGGCGTGCATATAGAACCTTACTATGTAAGTCGTATTGAAGACCGTTTTGGCAATGTCATCTACAATGAGCCACCAAGAAAAAGCAGAGCCATTAGTGAGGATGTAGCTTACATTATGCTCAACATGCTTCAAGAAACTGTAAAATCAGGTTCTGGCCGAGGGCTTTCTAGTACTTACGGCTTGGTGGATTCCCGACAACAAGAGAATGAAATTGGTGGCAAAACGGGTACGACTCAAAACGGTTCAGATGGTTGGTTTATGGCCATAACACAAGACCTTATCGCTGGTGCCTGGGTAGGTGGAGATGAACGTTCCATTCGCTTTACAAGTTGGATAGATGGACAAGGTGCAAGAACCGCTATGCCGATCGTAGGACTATTTATGCAAAGCGTATATGCCGATAGTACCTTGGGCATTGAAAGGTCATTCTTCGATAGACCTGCACAGCTGAATATGGAAATAGACTGCCAAAAGTTCGCCGATATTGTGAGCCCTTCTGACAGCACCATCATTTATGATGATGAAATCTATTAGTTCCAAAAGCCTTTAACAGAAATATCTTCGAAAGCATATCTCAAAAAATTGGTCTAGACTTAGAGATGACGACGTGTGATTGGGCACCGCTTTGGGTGACTGACTTTCCGATGTTTGAAGAAACTGACGATGGTAAATGGACGTCAATGCACCATCCGTTCACTAAGCCTAAAGGCTCAGTTGAAGAGTTGAAAAACAACCCAGAATCTGCCCTCTCTATCGCTTATGATATGGTATTGAACGGTACTGAGATTGGTGGTGGTTCAATCCGTATTCATCAAAAAGATCTGCAGGCTAAGGTTCTTGAAACTCTCGGAATTGGCGATGAAGAGGCGCAGGAGAAGTTTGGATTTCTTCTTCGCGCGCTAGAGCTTGGTGCTCCTCCCCATGGTGGTTTAGCATTTGGTCTTGATCGACTTCTTATGATCATCACCGGTAGTGATTCAATTCGTAACGTAATTGCTTTTCC
>ERZ651776.5174-NODE-5174-length-11479-cov-3.564550_pt1 | contig 11479 bp, 12 predicted proteins | sample MGYA00514761_ERZ651776 | MGnify/ENA metagenome assembly ERZ651776 | reverse complement strand
CTGTGGCTTTGCACCTTGGTGCGCTCGCCCACCACGACGCCCTTCTGAATTTCGCAAAATGGCCCCACGAAGACCCCATCGCGGAGGGTGCATTCGTACAGGTTGCTTGGTTCAATGACGGTCACGTTTTCACCAGACTCTATGCCGCGCAGCTGTGTTGGATGCCGCTTCATCACTAGGATGCTTTTTGAATTTTCAGAATCATTATTTACTGCACTAAATTTAACAACAAAATAGGTTCGGACAAATCTGATTGACCATGGGTATCGATGTTCTCGGCAAAGGAATGGATGTTTTCTCTTTTTGGGACAAAAACATGAACGAGTCGCCTTTAGTGGTCAAGATGGCGGATCATTCATGGCGGAAATACGTGGCGGCAACAGGTTCAAAATATCATAAAATAAGCGAGGAGAATATTGAGAGCTATGAGGCTTTGTTGGATAGTGATTCTCAGAGTACGCTGATTAATTTTCGACTTAATTTTCAAGACCTCGAGCCACATTGGAGTTGGGTTCACTATACGGATTGCCTGCGGCTTGCGCTACTCGAGAAATTTGGTGGTATTTGGGTTGACGGCACAGTGTGCGCAATGTCAGAGTTGCACAAAAGGCTTCCTTCTTGGAAAGGCCTCCTTTTGCCTTCTCATGTAGGATCAACTAACATGGAGATGGAAAGCTGGTTTATTCTATGCAGAACGCCAGACCCGATGCTACAGAACTGGAGTCATAGATTCATGGATTATTGCAAGGATTTGCAATTGCGGTCTCAGATCTTAGGGAGCCCCAAGCGGTTTTCTATTGATCTCTTGCTGCGCGAAGCAACCAAATATCATCCAGCTTTGACAAAGGTTTGGTTCAGTAAAATGGTCAAATCGTACTTTCGTGTTGCTCCATATTTTGCGATTTACTACATGTTTTCGGTGGTCTTACGTGAATCGGAATTAGGCAGAGCATACCAGTATCATCTTCCTTTTGATTCAGCGGGATGGACCATTTTCAATCGGAGTGAATGGCTCGATCCGATTCCGGATAACCTTGAGAATAGGATTCTAGATCTACCGTTTATTAAACTTTGCTACAAAAGCAATCGCGGAGTGACAGATGTTGAGTCCATTCCTGAGGGATGTATGTTGGATGACATCTTCAGCCAGATCGATGCAGACTGGAGAAAAGTCATGCGCGAGCAATATGGCCCTCATACATGACGCGCGTTGCTGTAAATCGCTTCAATCGCTTCAATGGACTTGATGCCCTCATAGCCGTCGACGGTTTCGTTGCGACCGGTTTGGAGGTAGTCGATCAACGCCTCGTAAACATGCGGGTGATTCGAACTCGTGCCCTGGTACTTGCCGTATGAATTCGGTTTGTCGTTGAAGTCGATATCGTCCGAAAGCGGCGCTCCCTCGACGTCCCAATATTCAATTTTATTCAAGTATTTCCCACCAATCTTGATGGTTCCTTTTTCGCCAATGATGGTGATGGAACCCTCGTAATTCTTACTGTAAACACAGGTTGTCCAGACCAAGGAGCCCAGAGCGCCCGATTGGAATTTCATGTAGGCGATGCCCGAATCCTCGGTGTCGATGTTGTGGTTTTGCGTTTCGATGTGCGCCTTCGATTCCACGACATCGCCACACCACCAGATCAAGAGGTCGATGAAATGACTGGCTTGCGTGAACAACGCACCTCCTTCCGTATCAATCTGCCCGCGCCACGGGCTGTCGTCGTAGTAGCCTTGGTACCGGTTCCACAGGATGTCGCATTTCACCATGAACAGTTTACCCAAAAGCCCGCGATCCATGGCGTCCTTGGCGAGGCGAATCGGCACATTGTGTCGGTTTTGCTTCACCACCCAAAGATGTTTTCCGGTTTCTTTGGCACACGCATTCATCGCATGGCAGTCCTCAGAATTCAGCGCCATCGGCTTCTCCACCAACGTGTGGTAGCCCGCGCGCAAAGCTTGCATGCTCATCGCACAATGCATCGCGTGTGGTGTCACCACGGCAACCACGTCAAATCCACCGGCGGCGAGCATGGCCTCGTAATTGTCAAACCCCTGCAGGTAAGGATACTTGTTGAGTTGGTCTTCCAACGCCTCCGCATCCGTGTCGCAGATGGCAACGAGATTGGCTCGCTCATTCGCGTCAAGCACCGCGATGTGGCGTTTGCCGATGCTCCCACAGCCTACGATGGCAAATTGAATGTTTTCCTGATTCATCTAAATAAAGATAAGGCAGAGAGAAATGTAGGTTGCGGCGTTGAACGTTTTTTTTCTGCGAATGGTTGTTGGCAACTGAATGGCATGATTCGGTATCTTTACGAGACCATGAAACGCGCATTTATTATCGATTATGGGGTCGGAAACATCGGTTCGCTGCAAAACATGTACCGGCGTGTCTCCGGCGTGATGCCGATTTTAACGTCCGATTTGACAGAAATAGAGTCTGGAGACAAAGTGCTTCTTCCTGGGGTTGGAAATTTCGGCTATGCGATGCAAAGGCTGGAAAAACTAGGCCTGTCCGAGCAATTGAAAGGGGTGGTCGCAAACCCTGAGGTAGGGGTGTTAGGGATTTGCTTGGGGGCGCAATTGCTTTTGGACGGAAGCGAAGAAGCGCCAGATGTGCGTGGCTTGGGCTTGATTTCGGGTGAGTGTGTTAAATTCAACAAAGCGGAGCTCTCTTCTGACTTGCGCATTCCTCACATGGGATGGGCTGAGGTGGAATCAAATAAACATCCTTTGTCCGCTTCGTTTGCGGAAGATGTCCGATTCTATTTTGTGCATTCCTACCGGATGGTTCCGAAGGAAGAGCAAAATGCTTTGTACCATGCTTCACATGGGAATAGATTTTGTGCAGGGATTATCAAAGACAACGTGGTGGGGGTACAATTTCATCCCGAAAAAAGCCATCGTTTTGGGATGGGATTCTTGGAGTCGTTTTCTAACTGGGAACCCAAATGAAGCGCATTCGAATCATCCCGACCTTGTTGATCAAGGATCAGGGTTTGGTGAAAACCACCAAATTCAAGAAGCCTTTCTACGTGGGAGACCCGATCAATACGTTGAAGATATTCAATGAAAAGGAGGTGGACGAATTGGCACTTCTCGATATTTCAGAACAACGTGCTAAAGCTCCATTGGATATCGGATTTATTCAGGAGATTGTTTCCGAAGCCTTCATGCCCATTGCGTTTGGTGGGGGCATCCAAAGCATGACTCGAATTGAGTCGCTGTTGAAGACTGGCGTGGAGAAGGTCGTACTGAATTCAGCGTTGGATGGAGGAGGCGACTTGATTCAAGAGGCCAGTGCGCAATTTGGTGTTCAATCCATTGTGGCCAGTCTCGACGTGAAGAAGGGGTTGTTCGGAAAATATGGGTTGTATGTTGGGGGGGGAAAGCGTCGCCTCAAAGGCAGTGTACTGGAATGGGCGCTTAAATTGGAAGGTCAGGGGGTGGGTGAAATTCTGCTGAATTCCATCGACCGCGAATGCACGTATGCCGGTTTTGATTTGGAGCTGATCGAGTTAATCAGTGAGGCTGTAGACATCCCCGTCATCGCCTCAGGTGGAGCAGGAGAGCTGAATGATTTTCGGAAAGCGCGCCTGGCTGGGGCATCCGCCGCCGCCGCTGGGGCTATGTTTGTGTTTCAACGTCCGAATCAAGCTGTATTGATTACCTATCCTTCCCAAGAGGCGCTGAAAGAGGGCGTATTCAAGAATTGAAAAAAGATGAGTATTCGGAGAAAACACAGCGAAGAAGCTTTGCAAAGTGACGCTGCGGCGAATGGTGGTCGGCCCTATCAGCAATGCGCGGCCTCAGTGATGGACACCATCCACCACCCGGAAATTGAATTCGATGAGAGCGGCAGTTCGCAGTATCCTGAGATTTACGACAGACTGAGTAAACAACTGAACGAAGGTGAAGCAGGCAAAGCAGCAATCGAGGGGTTTGTCCAGGAAATGAAAGCCTTCGGCAAAGGAAAAAAGTATGACTGCCTCTTGGGTGTGAGTGGCGGCGTTGATAGCACGTATCTTGCTTTGGTGGCGAAGCGGCTAGGGTTGAGGGTATTGTGTGTGCATTTTGACAACGGTTGGAACTCTGAGTTGGCAGTTCAGAATATCAACAATATCATTGATAAATGCGGATTCGACTTACAGACTTATGTAATCGACTGGCCCGAATTCAAAGATATCCAGCTTGCGTATTTCAAGGCCGGAGTCATTGACATTGAGGCCGTCACGGACATTGCAATATTCGCAGCGCTGGATAAAGTAGCGCTGGAAACAGGTGCTCGGTACATTTTGGACGGCCGCAACGTCCAGACGGAATGCATTATGCCATCCTCGTGGTTTGATCCGATGAAGAGTGCCATCAACCTGATCAACATCCACGAAAAGTTTGGTGAGAAAAAATTGATCAATTACCCCCTGAACAAATATTCCATCCGCAAGAACAAGCCTAAACGGCTGACGAGCATACCTTTTCTGCAATCCTTGGATTATGACAAGACCCTGGCTAAGAGGGAGATCGCTTCTGAATTGGGGTGGAGAGATTACGGGGGCAAACACTATGAATCGGTGTTCACCCGATTCTACCAAGGGTACATTTTGCCAGAAAAATTTGGTGTGGACAAACGAAAGGCTCACTTGTCGAATTTGATTTTTTCAGGGCAAATGTCCAAAGACGAAGCTATTACGGAGTTGAAGAGTCCGATATACTCGCAAGAGCAGCTCGAAATTGACTTTCCATTTGCTTTAAAAAAATTGGGATTCACAGAGCAGGAGTTTTATGAATACATCGATGCGCCGCGGGTAGAGCACGGAACTTATCATTATTTCCGTCCGTTTTGGTGGGATTTGCCGTTGGTTGGGAAGTGGCTGAAATTAGCTAAGAAATGAGACGCATGAATTCAGTTTTGTTTAGTTATTTGCCTCTTAACCGTGATCCCGTTCAGGTCACTTGGATGAAAAAGCTTGAGCTCGAGGGTAGGGTGGATTTCGTGCATTTCGAATCAAACATTCACAAGCGAGCGGGTATTTTTAAAACGATTGGCTTCTTGTTATCATTGATTCGGATGCATCGAGGCGTTTGGTATGCTTGCGATCCGTATTCAGGATTTTGGGTGGGGCTCATAGCCAAACTGAAGGGAATTGACTTCCATTACATCTCGTTTGAGTTATACAGTGAATTTCAGCCATGGAATAGGAGGTCAAAGTTCATTCGCAAGGAGCTGGAATTGAGAGAAAAATTGATGTTTCGCTGGTGTCATTCGGCTTATCTTTCAAACAAGGAACGTGCAGAGTGGTACATGAAAAAGTTTCGAATTCAAGAGGGAAAAATCCTTGTATTTGAAAACATTCCAACCTACCCTGATGATTCCAAGGCGGCACTAAACCCAAAACTTGCGGACTGGCTGGAGAACCATAAAGTCTGTGTTTATCAAGGTTCAATTGGGTCAAGGCCCATCCACTTGTTTGGCACAGTAGCCGTATTCTTGAAACGACACGGGTACGAGTTTCTTGTCGTTTCTAAGAAAACCGAACAAATTGAGCGATTGGTCTCTGGGCACTCGAATATGCGCCATGTGGACTACATGTCGCCGAGTGAGTTGAATGAATTACTGTCGCGATGCGATCTGGGATTCGCGTGTTATCATTCACGGGACAAAAACAACGAGTACTGCGCTCCTGTGAAGGTATTTGATTACTTGAGGCATGGCCTTCCGTTTATCATTACGCGACATGCGAGTTTGGCCTATCTTAAGCAAGAGTTTCCTGAGATGATTTTTGAATTTGATTTGGAATCGATGGAGGAGTTGGAGTCTGCTTTGGTCGATTCTATAAAAACCCCTAACGCAATCAAGTTTAAAATTGCTAAACTTTCCCCGATTAGCTTTTTGGATGTAATTTGCATGAACGGAGGCTGATAAAGGTGAGAACCAATAATCTGAGACAGTTGGAGAAAAAAATTTTACACATATTGCTTCAGGTTATTACTTTTGTCTTGAGAATTGGCAGGAGGCTCGAACGCCGTATTCTGTCCTTACAGAAAGGCTTGAGTTCTTTTGATTGGTCTAAGGCTATTTTTATTTACCAACCAGGCAAGGTCGCTTCTTCGACAATAACTGAGGCTCTGAGCGCTGAATACAATGCCCCCGTTGTTCAAATTCACTCGTTTGATAGAGATGGTGGGGAACATGAACTAAACGCAGACTTGAAGAAGCTGCAAAAAAATGGAAGCCTGCCTAAGCTGAAGATTATTTCATTAATTCGGGACCCCTTCAGCAGAAACCTCTCTGCCTTTTTCCAGAATCTGAATAAGTACCAAAACAACAGTGTGAGCTTTGATGGTAACTATTTGGATGTGCAAGGATTGTGGGATGTCTACATGTGTTCCCCAGGTTCAAACTGGATCCTTGAATGGTGGGATCTAGAACTTAAACGAAACTTTGGTATTGATGTTTTTTCGGTCACTTTTCCTGATTCAGGACACGTATTGATCGAGAATGACAAGGCGTCTTTATTGCTGATGCGATATGATTTGGCAGACAATTTGAAATCAAATCTCATTTCAACTTTTGTTGGAATCGCAGAATTTGATTTGTCGAAGTATACTGCAAACGTATCGAAGAAAAAAAGCTACTTTTCACAATATGAACAGATGAAAACTAGACCTGTAACGGTTGAATATTTCGATCGTTTGTACAATAGTCGATATTGCCAACATTTCTTTTCAAAAGAATTAGCTGGTTTAAAGGAAAGATGGATTACATCTTAAGGTAAGTTTTAAAATGCGGTGTTCTGAAAAACTGGATAGAAAATGATAGGTTTCTTAATTTCCCAGTCAGATGATAACAACGAAAAAATTATCCGCAGCCTTCAAAGCGAAGGAGGCGATCGATGCCTGAAGGAGCGCAAAATGGTATCAGAACTTGCTGCTGAGTTCGAGGTCCACCCTACTTAGATCAGCGCATGGAAACCCGTGTTTCTGGAACACAGCGCTTCTGCATTTGAGGGCGAAAAAAAGACGCCAAGCGCATCGAAGATGCTAGAGGCTGAGCAAGAAGCGACCCTTACGAAGATCGGTAGTTTGGCGATGGATAACGATTGACTTCTTGTTATCATTGATTCGGATGCATCGAGGCGTCTGGTATGCTTGCGATCCGTATTCAGGATTTTGGGTATCAAGCTCTAATCATTGTTTTTATTAACGTGATGATTATTTAGTATTTGCTTGGGATATTTAGAATTCATAGCCGTGAGTTTTCATTGTTTTTCGGAATCTAATCCAAATTAGAAGCCTTAAAATCAATGGGAATTTAGTTTTCCAACTATCCGACTTGCCTTCACGCATAAATAAAGCTTTGGAGTGTTCACCAGCTTGGATGAATTTGTTTTTCTTTTTTTCGAATGAGTGGTCGAGAATACATTTCTGCAGCTGATCATCACTTATTTCAATTTCGAGGTAAGTGCATACTCTTCGAAGGGCATGTAAACTATTTGCTCTGAGGTCTTCATATCGCAATATCAGGACACTATCATCTTTGGAGAATCCGTCAACATGGTTTGCCCAGGATTGTAATAGCCAATTAGTCGGTTGTGAATTTCCTCGAGTCATTATTGAATACCAAATGGCCAGTTCCTTTTTGCAAAAGGACAGAATTAGTCGCTCGAGAGTGCCGCATTTTGGTATTGCTTGTGTTGATACCTTTGGGAAATAGTGGAGAGCACTGTATAGTACTTGGCGCGGGTCTCGTATGATGTAAATGATTTTGTCCTTTTCTGAAGCCCGAAGTGTATGGCTCCAATGATGAGTTTTCAATATTTCGAAGTTCTTTGGCTTTTCCTCACCTTCTATTACAAAGTCATTGACGTTGATGTGATTCGCATCTAGAAATCCTGCTACAGGAGAATTGCAAATTTGAGCTACAAGACGGGTCAACCAGGTGTTTCCGGATTTCGGATATCCAGCAATGATAATCCTTTCGATTTTGTTTTTAGGCTTAGCTTCGACGTTCATGATGCAAAAATGAAAAAACGAATTTTCTTATATTTTTGATATGCTGTTGAAATGATTGACCATTTAATGTTTGTTGCTGTTTTTGGCGACCAGAGATCGTCTTTTTGTAAGACATAAACAGGATCCATCCCTTTCTTTACCACAGGGTGAACAATGCCGTTTGGATTAAGGATCTGTCTTCGATAATGTCTTCTATAAAAAGGTCGTTGCATTAAGTCTTCGGACAGGGCAGCGCAAGAAACATTATGGGCATTCCAGTACTTTGGTTTTCTGTCCCCTTCTAAAATTTTTACCTCCACTCTCCCGAACAGAATATCGTTCATCGACTTTTGGTCGTCAGGTTCGTTGTCGTTAATGAAGTCCTCAAATAATTTAATTACGGATTGGGTGTTTTTAACGTACCATAAACCCATGCAAACCGTAAATCCGATTTTTTTTCGGACGTGACTCGGAAACGCTTTGAAATGCGTAACCTTTTGAAGAACAAAGTCGGCACCAGGCTCTCGAAATGAGTTCCTGACATCAGAGAGCCCAATAGCGTCTAGATCACTGAAGATATACTCTGAATGTTCGATAAGAAGTTTATGAAAAAGGACCTTCCTAAACTGAAAATACTGTGTGATACGTTCAGGATTTATATCGAATACTGTGTCTGCATTAAAAATAAACTTCTCCGTATGTTCAGGGAATCGGCTCCTAAGAAAACTCTGCAATTCAGTGTCATGACAGAATATTTCGAATTCATGGATTTTGCACTTTAAAATATGGACCACCCAGTTTTCTGCTATTCTGGCAAAACGCATATTTCCAAATGCAAAAATCGGGAGCGGGTTATGAGTTGCCATTTTTCAATTTAAATAGGTAGCGCGCAACACTAAAAAAAGTGGAATTCTTTTGTTTCTGCAACGTCTTTTTGGTCTCCTCTAATTCTTTGTAATCCTCAATCAAATGTTCGAAGTTAAATTTCAAGAATTTCACCTGATCAGCTACAGCGGCGTCGTGAATCGGGCTTTCTGAACTAGATAGTCCGCCTCCCTCGTAGTGACACACAACTTCCCCACAGTGTCGGAATGGCAGCCTGTGAATGGCCAGGGCAGTCAGGTTCCAAGCCCAATCGGATATGATGCGCTCATTGGCATCATAAAGCCCATATTGGTCGAAATATTTTTTAGGAAAAAATTGCGACTGATGGGCAATTCCGCCATTGAACATCAAGTGAGAAAGACGAAGAGAAGTTGGAAATTGTTGCAATCGTTTTTCGTTTCCGACCAAGCGATCACCATAGAAAATGATCTCGTCCTCGCTCAAATTATTGATTCTATCGAACACCGGAATATTTACCAAAGTGTCACCGGAGTTGAGGAAGTATAAATAATTGCCCTTCGCTAGTCGTATTCCTTTATTCATGGCGTCATAAATCCCTCCATCCTTTTCGCAAATGAGGATAGTTTCTTCTGGAGACTCCTCCTTGACAACTTTAACGGAATGATCGCTGCTTTGGCCATCGATGATAATGTGTTCAAAAGTGCATTTTTGATAAGGCAGCGAACGAATGGTGCGCCGCAAGCCTTCGGCATGATTCAGATTAATGGTGATGACAGAAATCATGAGTTCCAGTTCATTTGGTTGAGTAAATTGGCAACCCGGTTGCCTGAAAATCCATCCCCAAAAGGACAGCTCGATACTATTTCATGACTTTTGTTTACCTCTTCAAATAACGCGGGGAGATTTGCGGGTGAAAGACACAAGGTTGAATGGCCACTTTCAATAGCTTCAGGTCTTTCTGTCGTTTCCCTGCAGACGATGACGCGCTTGTTAAAAAAGCTGCCTTCTTCTTGCAGCCCGCCGCTGTCGGTGATTAGAAGTTTCGCTTGACTCAGCTTTTCAATGAAATCATGATGCTTCATTGGTTCAATAACATGGATGTGCGTAAGCAAATCTCTGTGTTTTTTTACCGCAGGATTCGGATGCAATGGGAGAATGAACTCAAGTTCAGGATGGCTTTTTGCAAGCGTATTCAAAATCTGAAACCACTTGCCCATGATGTGGTGATTTTCCCTTCGATGCATGGTGATCAATACATGATTGCCATACGTTTCACGTTCCTTGAAGGAATGGAGGTGGTCGAGCACGGTATTCCCTGTGACTTCGATGCGGCCAGGTACTTTTTCATCCAATAAATTTTGTTTGGATGATTCTGTGGGGCAAAGGTTCAGCGCAGCTATGCGGGAAACCATATGACGATAACCTTCTTCTGGGTAGGGATGATCCAAGTCAAAACTGCGCAAGCCAGCTTCAAGGTGAATAACAGGTATTTGACGATTGAATGCGGCAAGGGCGCACCCAAAGGCACTCGCCGTGTCACCTTGCACCAAGACGGCTTGGAATCTCTCATCAGGGAACTGGGTCAAGCAGTCGGTGATGATTTGATCGAGTCGATTCGTTCCTTCCGTGGGCTTGATCCGGAAATCAAACTTATTATTTTCAAGTAGATGCTCATGCTGCCCCGTAAAAAGCAGCTTCAAGTTCAGTCCTTGATTGAGCAAAGGGCTGATTTTTATTTCCTCAGGACGAGTTCCAAAGGCAATAAGTATGGGAGCATTTGAAGTCATTTTCTATGATTTATCGTTTCACGACACAATTCCCCAGCACCAACATGTCCATGCTCGTGCGCTGGTAGCAAGCGAACGCATGCTCCGGCGCATTCACAATCGGTTCATTTTCATTGAAACTCGTGTTGAGCAAAATCGGCACGCCGGTCTTTGCATGAAATGCACTGATCAACGCATGGTACCGAGGTGCGACTTCTTGGTAGACGCTTTGCAATCGTCCTGAACCATCCACATGGGTGACGGCTGGAATTTCTGCATGCCGCTCGGGTTTTATCGGGAAGACCTTTTCCATGAACGGCACCGGTTCGTCCAATTCAAACCAATCGCTCACATGTTCGGAGAGGATGGATGGCGCAAACGGTCGGAAGCTCTCGCGGCGCTTGATTTTGGAGTTGAGCAGTTCTTTGGCATCCTCGCGACGGGGATCGGCGATGATGCTGCGGGCGCCGAGCGCTCGCGGCCCAAACTCAGCTCGTCCGCTGAACCAACCGATGACCTTGCCATCCACCAAAGCGTCTGAGACCGCATCATACAGTGCGTCATCCTGTTCAAAACGGGTGTATTCCACGCCTTTTTCATCCAAGAATTGAGCAATGGCATCATCCCCAAACTGGGATCCGGTGTATGCGCTGTAAATCGGCGCGACCCGGTCGCGACCGAGGTCGTGGTGCCAATGGTACTGTGCAGATCCCATCGAAATTCCTGCATCATGTCCGGCCGAAGGGATGTAGACCTCCTTGAACGGTGTGTTGCGCGTAATCTTGCCGTTGGCGACGCTGTTTTGTGCCACGCCACCGGCGATGCAGACTTTGTCCAGTCCGGTGATGGCATGCAATCGACGCAACACATGG
>ERZ651776.5173-NODE-5173-length-11479-cov-4.771531_pt1 | contig 11479 bp, 18 predicted proteins | sample MGYA00514761_ERZ651776 | MGnify/ENA metagenome assembly ERZ651776 | reverse complement strand
ACACTGTTGTTGTATCGGAGGATTTTCTCCCCGTGAAAGAGCTTTGTGAGCGTGGTGATGCCATCTGCCAATGAAGTCATCTGCTGGATCCCCGCGTACGCGGCCTGCAGAACTGTTTGGGGAGCTTAAATCCGGGGGGGATCCAGCTGGCTCTGCTATCTGATGTAGAACAGGCTTAAAAACTACCTAAATTGACGTCGTGTTTAAAAGCAAAAGGAGCTTACTGAGAAGTTGACAGATGCAACACAAATAATTAACGGCGCGAGCCCATCTTCAGTCGATTTGTGACCGCCCTGTGAGGTATAATTAAAAATATATAGCAGAAAGGTTGACTTCTGTGATTTGGTACAGGGGGAAGGTCAAAATGGGCCAGGGGGGTTTAAAACGAACTCACTCCGGTTCAGGCACTAGATTTAATGAATCAGAATATCCCATCGATTACGACACTTTTACTTCATACTTGTCAGTCCTGCCTACAACCAAACATCTGTGACTCAATATACAACGATCCAAAGTGCCAAGGTTGAAGTGTTGACTCAGGTTTCAACCAAACATCCGTGACTCATTATTACAACGATCCAAAGTGAGAGCAACACTCTCAAAGTACCTAGGTACCAAGGTTGAAGTGTTGACTCAGGTTTCAAGTATGACTCGCTCTCTGCTCCCACTATTTTTTGTCATCGTGTCGGCATCTGGCCTCGTCACGCCGACTTCGGGCCTCACAGCACCTACGCAGCAGGCCACTGCAGTGAAGGATTTCCAGCGTTTGTTATCTCCGATTACCCCCCGACGTACGAGGAAAAAGCTCCTCGACAACATCAGGACAATGCGACAGTCGCGGTTCGAAAAAGACGCGTTCAACAGCTATATGGACGCAATTGCGAACCACCTGGACAACGCGCCTGCCCCGCCGGTGTTTTTGGCGTCGTCAGCAAGGCTCCCTTTTCCTTTTGTTTCACCCTCGAGTGCAATATCGAGACGCACTCAAGTGCAATTATTCAAAAAGCTTTTGTCGTTGTCAGGAGACGAATCGACGCAGACTGTGGAGGACAAGAGACTGGCAATTGCAATTAACCTAAATTCTATGGGCAGAGGGGGTGTGTATTCAAGGTATCGCGAGGCGCGTCGACGTGCAGCTCGAGCTCTGACTATGGATGAGATGTTGTCCAGAACACCGAAGGACCTTGAAACGCCAAAATATGCCGTCGTAATGGAGAATCTCGCCAAGCCAGGCTTCGAGATACGTCGCTATGAGAGCTACAGTGTATGCGAAACGAACGCGAAGGGGCCGAAGGGTTTTGGTGTCCTTGCCGGGTACATCTTCGGCAAGAACAAACAGGAGCGATCCATGGCAATGACGACACCGGTCTTCATGGAACGTGACAAAGATTCGCCAGAAGGGGTAAGCGTCAGGATGCAGTTCGTCATGGGAAGCGAGTATTGGGCAGACGAGGACAAATTGAAAAACGAGGCACCCGAACCGCTAGAGGGCGCCGATGTGACGAAGACAATGGTACCGGAGCGCACCGTCGCCGTGGTTTATTATGGCGGCTTAAGCGGTCGTGGAGAAGTAAAGAAGCGAGAAAGTGAGCTCATCGAGATATTGGAGGCGAACAATTTGGCTGTCGCTGATGGCGCCAGGTTTCAATCGGCCAACTATAACGACCCTTTCACGAGACCCTCCATGAGAAGGAATGAGGTGATGATTGAGATTGTAGGAACAACTCCCTAAAAAAAAAGAATGGAAAGAAAAGCGGTAGGCGTTGCAAAAAAAAAAACGCGTTTCTACGCAACCACTATTATTAGTTTTTCCTAAATTTTTGCTGTCTTTCGTTGCATCATGCCCCAATTCCATTCAACCTTCCTAGATCTTCTCTAGCCTTAATCCTATCCATGCGGTTCCGAAATCTCATCATGTCCACGTCTCCCTCATAGCTCATTCTGAGATGGCTTGGAAATTCAGTCTCTCCATGATGCTGAGAACCGTTCAAAAATCTTTGTTTTTCATCGGCCTTGGGAACTCGGTTAGCCGTCAAATTTTTGGCCTCCTTCTCGATTTGACGTTTTCTCCGCTCCAAATTTCTCTCCTGCTGGACTGTCATCGGTGTCCTCTGCTGTTCGATTTTCATTTCATGTATTTTGGCAGTGGCGTCAGCCAGTTCTTCCTGAAGCAGGCCAACCGATTCAGAAGACTGTTCGAACTTTTGCTTCGCAAATTGCAACGACTCTTCCATCTTTTTTTGTCGCAGCGTTGTGAACCTATTTTGTGCTTCATCGTTGGCATTCACGTCGTAATCAACGACTAAGTTGTCATGGAATTTGACCTTCATCTCGTTTTTGTGGAAAACCTCCTCACTTTTGTCAACCCACCAACCCCCTTCATTTTTACGCACTCCATAAGTTGCCTTTCCGACACCAGAATGATCCTGCTTTTCAACTACCCCGAAGTTGGTTGGTGATTTCGTGGTTTTCTGGTAAAGTTCGCCTCCTTCCTCATAGCGGTCAAACACATTACTTTTCGCTCTAGCAGGATTCTGCTTTTCTCGCCACCTCTGTTCCGCGCGAGAGCGAGCGTCACTTCCATGAAGTGGGCATTTCGATACCCAGGTTCCTTCCCACCGGCACTGACATTTGTCGCGCTCCATTCTCATATCTTCTTCTCTGCCATCATTGTCAAGGCAATTGTGTTTACTCGTGAGTGTGCTCCCGTGAATCCGATCGACACGAGACCTGAAACGGGCGTCTGAAGAGTTCACATCACGAACATCACCAGTAGTATCGGCGATAAACAAACTGTTGCTCTTCAGAATTCCCTTCTTCTTTTTTGGGGAATTTGTTACGGGAACAAATTCTGTAAAAAGGTTGGTGTAGGGCAAGGCAAGGCAAGGCAAGGCATGGCAAGGCAATGCGAGGCCGATAAGCGAGCGAGCGTGTGAGGACACAGGCTTCATTACATGACTTGTGTGAAGAACGATTTAATCACCTGGAATGTTTTTGTTCTGGTTTCCTTCTTTTGTTGTCCCATCACCACCACCACCACCATTCCAATTCAAGCTCCATCCAAATTCATCCACGTTGCGCTTCATGTAGATTGCCTCCGGTTTTCTACTATAACCTGTCCCATCCGAGAAGTCTAAATCATCCTCCCTCACGACAAACTTGCCCCCACAGTTTTTGGGGTCAGGCCTCCTGAACTCAGCAGAAGGCAGGGCATCTTCCTGCCCAAAGCGCTCGTCCCGAAACAGACACTCTCCCATGGATGGGGCAGATCGACGGCCATGACCTTTGTTTGAGTCGTGGAGACTCCATAATGCCATCTTGTAGTCGAAGTTGATGACAATATTTGAAGTAACTGTGGGAGAGGGTTTTGGAGATTGACCGTAAATCAATCACCCAAATGATGGCGGTTGGTCCTTTTGAGACTTTCGTGGGCACCAAAATGAAAAAAGTATGACCAAAGAGGTTGGAGTTGTTCAAGAGGAGAAAGAGGTCGCCGTTTTAATTTTGGCAGATTTGCAGATTTTGAGCCCATCCCCTACTCTCCAATTTTATATTAAAATCACTATGGCTGACGAACAAGCACCAGAGGTTGCCAACGACGTTGTGACGAAGAGGTTAGATTCCTGCAATGCGAGTTTGGGAAGGCTGCTTTGGAGCCGGGGAGGAAAGGGGGGGGGGGGCCAGCTGATGGGAGGACTGTTACTTGCACACGAGGAAAGTGGTTGATCCGCTATCGAAGAATTATCGACGGAGGGTGTGGTCGATATTTCTGTGTGTGCTGGTGTCTGCATGCCAGCTGCCGATGAGGACATGACGCTGCCGAACTAAGGGGCACCCCCGTGGGTTTTGTTTTGTTGCTTTCGAATTGCGGGAGATGTGCGAGTACCGGCTTCGTTGCGACAACTACACAGTGTCGTAGAGCAGGGGCAACACCCCCCTCTTTTTCTGGAAACTGCGAAATGCGAGATAAAAGATTCCCTGAAAACTCACTCACCCCGCTCTTTCACGACACGCAGCGAACCACTCGAGAACGCTGGCGATGCTGTTGAGGCTGAGAAAGCTGCCAACGCCGTCCAGAACAAAATGAACCTCCAAGCCCTCCCCATCCGTGCCTACCTCGACCAGACTGTTGTCCCCCTTCTCCTGGATGGAATGAGCGCTTTGGTGAAGGAGGTGAGTATTGCTGAGAAAAGGACGCGCCAATGGATAAGAGTGAGTGTTGTCATATGCTAATTTTTGATCGCTTTCATATAATAATAATACTTCTTAACAGCGACCGCCCAATCCCATCGAGTGGCTGGCGGCTTATCTCATTCAGAACAACCCCCAGGGCCCCAGCTCGAGTGCCTAAATTTGGTGGCTGCGGTGGTGTAGGATAAAAAATAATACAATGAGCGAACGTGTGTGCCTTTTGAATGGCTTCTTATGTTATATTTTACCTGCCTGCCTTAGCCGATTAAACAACTGATTATTAAAAACGTGCACCACCGATCTGTTGCAACCAAACATAAACGTCAACTCCGTGACCCTCCAGACTCCTGCATTCGATTTCACCACCTAGCAGCCTTGCGATCTCCCTAACGCCACCCATTCCTACCTCGCGGCAACCCAAACCCCCGAAAATATCCCCCCCCGCCCCACTACCAGCAACAGGAGGGGGAGAGAAGCCCCGTGCAAAAAATTCGAACATTCCGCCGAGATGCTTACGCCGCAGCCCCCCCCCCGTGTCGCTGATCTTCATTGATAGGTCTTTTTTGTCCGTGCGGTTAGTTTTGATGCTATACATCGATCGAGATCCGGTCCGAACGAACCAATACCAGAACCTAACCCTAACATCGGGAGGACATGGAAATCGGTGATACACCGTCCCGATTTTATGTGGATTGCAAGATGGTATTATGAGGGGCTATTTAAACTCACCATCCTTACCCAAACTGATGCTGACCTCGACGATCCTATCGCCACAAATCTCCTCATTGCCTCCTCCAACATTCGACCTGATAGTTGCCTTGAGAGAGTTCGTGATAATCTCTCTCAATATCAACTCGATGTGCCGGGGGATATAAAAAAAGGCAGTGGAATCATTCTGACGAATCGATTTGACAGAAACAAGAGGTACTTGCTGTCGTCGGCAATTGTCGAGAAAAGTAGAGTGTGGAGTGTTAAGTCTTGAGTCATACAAAGTCACAGGAGGTCACAGGTCACAGGTCACAGGTCACAGGTCACATGTCACAGACACGCTGAGTAATAAATACACAATCAGTGCGCAACCCTTCCACTTACCTTAATCTCCGTTTTAAGCCGCTCAGCGATGCTCGAACGCGCTGACACCGCAGTTTCTCTAGCAATCTTAACCGGATCACATCGAATGATATTCCTGCCATGATTAAGGTGGGTTTCTACCAGAAATTCCACGGAAAGCGCGGATTTATAATATGTCCGGAGATTTCTCGAAATTGCAACACTCTCATCCTCTCCCCTCCCGTTTTCGAAGCTCTCGCTTTTCTTGTTCGTCTCCGCCTCCAGGCTGTAAAGTATATCCCGAATCGTCTTCCATTTGAAAGGTCCCCCACTAGTAGCAAGCCAACTACTCAAGAAAGAATCCAAATCTGAACCCCCAGGGTCAATTATATTGTCCACTATGCCAACAAGAGGTTCACCAACAGATTCCCACAACTCACCCTGCAATCTGGCATCATTCATGTTCCTCGAAATATCTGCAAGGCTTGTTAAGGGGCCATTGGTGATCCTAATCGGCAGCTCCGAGCGTAAAAAGTCACGCACCTCGTCCGTACGCCTTTTGTATGCCAACAGTTGAGGGACAGTTAGGAGGGTGGGACTACTTGCTATCAGAGGAAGGAAGCGAGGAGGGGTATACGGTGAGGGAGACTTTGCGGTGGACTTTGAAGAGAAGCACGGCGGTGATGCTCGGCGTTGAAGGGATCGGAAGTGTTTCATGAAGAAATTTGCAGCAGGGAGACTTTAAAGGCCAGGAAAAAAAAACTGAAATCCAGATTTTGAGTAGCAGCGCAGCAGCATTCCCCAGTCACAGATTCTCTTAGCACTCTTTTTATCCTGCTCAGCTACCCCTACAACTTATTTCCAACACCGGGAGAGCTAATTTACCTCCCTTTCACCAACGTACAATTCTTCTGAAATGTTATCGGCCTTTGCACGCCCTGCCATGGCCCGTGCCAGTGTGAAAGTGCCGGTATCCACCCGGCAGATGTCCACAAACGGACAGGGTGGATTCTCTGGATTCCTCAACGGCGATTCTGGTAACCTCTCTACCTCCTTTTTCCATAAACTCAATACGGTAATCATGGTCTCCACTCCACTAGCTTGCGGCTCCCTCTTTACTGACAGCATAACTTTCCGGCCTTTCGAGGTCGTGCTTGGGCTCGCTCTCCCTCTGCACGGGCACATAGGAATGAATTATGTGATTACTGATTATGTCAAGAAATTTTTCGGGAAGAGTATGGTCGCTCCTGCCCGTGGTCTGATGGTGGGGGTGACGGGAGTGACTGTTCTCGGACTGATGAAGGTTAATTTCATGCACGGTGGAATAATTCATTGTGTGAAGGCTTTGTGGACGGGCGATGGCAAGAAGAAGTGAGAGGACTAAAATTTCGTCATGTGTCAGGCAACCAATAAAAAATAAAACTTGAGAATGATTTTTTTTTTTGGGGGTACCACTAAATAAAACTTTTCTCTTGACTTCTCTTGACGTGACGAAATGCCGCTAGAACAGAAATCGCCTGAAAAAAAGAAATCGCCAAAGCAATAGTCATCCTCCTACTCGGTGTGTGTACGTGATGTGACTTACTTTTAGAGGTCTGCCACCTGCGGGGACAATCTTCTCGCTGTCATGGGACTAAGGCGAGTTTGGGAGTTTGAATCGGTGCTAGTGCTTCTTGTGCTCGATGTAACTTCGCTCAAGTGTTTGCCAAGCCCTTGACCTCCCTTCGGAGAAGAAGCGTAGCACTGAAATAGAGTTTCCTTTAGGTGCTTTTTGGCCTTGCTGATAGCTGGACTCCTAAGGAAGGGCGTTTTCTCGCTCTTTTGACTGTACAAAAGGAAAAAGGGGATCGAGGGCATTAGATCCAAGGACACAAAACGGTGAATTGAGGAAAAAAAAGGATCAGTGTGCGTGTTAGATTGAGAGAAGATGAGCGAAGGTGATGCCCAATGGTGTTGTGTTGAGTGAGGAGAAAATAAAGGCAGAAGGGCAATGATTTTTATTTTTTCTCGCTTTTCTGCTTTGTCCTTGCGCAAGTTTACCTGCTACCACTAAGTGAGATACCAGGAAGCGTCGATCGTCGAACATGTCCAGACAGTGAGCTGGTGCTGTCCACTCTGTTCATCCCATGCGAGCTGTTGTTTGCTGCGATTTGAAGTTCCCGCTCAAGGTGGATAATACGAGCTTTGAGTTTTTTCTTGTCCTCGTCTGCTTTCCGCAGTAATCTGCTCACTTCGTCCTCTCCTTGCATCTTGATCACCAACTCTTCTCCCTTCATCTCCGCCACTTTCTCCTCAAGAGTCCGAAGCTTGGCAGCCCCTGTCTTCCGCTCCTTCTCAAGAGCGGCAAAGAATGAATCAGAGAGTGGACCGAGTGGGCCATCAGCATACCGCGGGGCAGTCAAGAGGTCAAGAAAGTCGCCCTCAAGGCCCGACGAGCCATGCCTTCTTTGACTGTTATTGTGGTCGATGCCACGATCATCATCGCCATGATCAACAAAATTGTCGTTTTTGCCCCTGTTCATCATCGCATTGAACGACTTCCGCCTCTGCCCTCCGCACTCTGTCTGTGCAACACGCGAGCCCTCAAGAATGAGCTCGATGGCATACATCAATTTACTGGCAAATTTTTTCACGGATTTAATGCTGTTGTCGGGAGATGTTCTGATTTGGGAGTTGAGAGTTGAGCGGACCTGTGAATCAACCGGAATTATCGAGATGACCTCGCGGACACTGTTTGCCATGTTTGGTGTTTGGTGTTTGGTGTTAGGCGTGGGAGGCATGTTGGTGAGCGACTCTAACCGCGACACACCTAGCCGCGGAAGCGCGTGACTCACCTCTCTGTCAGCTTCTCTCTGCCACGCTGGGCAAACCTTCCGTTGTACTCCTCCGGGAGCGCAGCCATTTCTTTTGCGTCCGCGTAAATATCAGTCAGATGTTTTACAGCATCCGGGTCGACAAACTCGCTGACCACATGCTCTTTGTCCTTTGACTTAGGCGGTGGAACGCTTCTCGCCGTAGTAGGGGAGCCAACTTCAGATGAATCAGACCGCTGCTGCTGCTGCTGCTGTTGTTGTTGTTGCTTGGAAAGAGACCGCAAGCGACGCTCGACAAGGAGAAATTTCAGTTCCATTTCTTTCTTGCTCGATAACACTGACGAGAACACATTCTTACAGGCATTCAAAAAATTAATTAGGGTATCACTGAAATTTGAAAGTTTGGGAAGTGTTTGGTTTAGTGGGAGATGCACGAATTATGTTATAACAACCCTACCTCCTCATTCTCACACCCACTGCAGTCTCACCTCATACTGTCAAACCCCCCATCGTAGTTTTCAAGCAGGTGTTCAGCCAAGTCGACTAGGGCCTCATCATCATCGCCCACAACACTCCCGCTCACTACACTATCATTTGAACCATTTGAAGTAAACGCACGCTCTATGAGAGGCACCAAAGAGGAAGAAGACGCCATAGGACCAGCCAGAGAACGAATCGAATGGGAGGCCTTTGGGGTCAAAAAGGGACCGATTAAGGGACCGATAAAGTGTTGCTGTTGGAAGCTTAGAGGCGTTAAGAAGGAGCGACTTTCGTCTCAAACTTAGCACATCTATAATAAGCCCCCCCTCCTAAAAAAAAAGCGGAAAAATTCGGCCAGGATATTCAAACAATTCCCATTTTAAGAATCTGACTGAGGATCATTTCTCCATCAGAATTGAGGAAGGCAGGTTTTTGTCAGTATTTTTAATATTAGCCCACTGCTGTACGTTCTCCTTCCTAGTACTTCCACCACCGGCAACCAAATTCGCTACTAGGATTCTGCAAAAAAACTTTCTCACCCCAATAGCCCAAAACTAGACAAACATTGACTGATTGCCGCTGTGGTGCGTTCTCAATTTGGGATAGCGCACACATATACGCGGCTATTGAGAGTCCGGAGGCCTTTGCTTCCGACCAAAAAACCTGCAAAGGTTTTTTTCACCGAACATGATGAAAGCGAAAGCTGTATTCATGCTTCTTCTGTCAATGGCTAAACCATTTCTCAATCAATGCGGTTTCCCTGCTCATTTTCTGAGCCCAAACCGCCCCCCGCGTTTCAGAAGCACATTATTTGTGGCCGCAGATGGCGGTGCTGTCAACCCACTTAGCAATGTTGGAGTTGTGATTCTTGCTGGAGGGAGCGGATCTCGGATGAAGGCTGCTGTTCCGAAGCAGTTCCTTCCCCTTGCCTCAATACCAATTATCTCTCATTCTCTCAAGCTCTTTACAGAAACACTTCCTTCACTCAATGCAAGACCACTGGGCATAGCGGTTGTGATGAACGAGGAGTATCGTAGCGATTATACGGGGGAATGGCTGTTTGCAGACCCTGGAAAAGAGCGGCAGGGTTCGGTTGAAAACGGGCTAAAAGTTCTCCGAGAGTCGCTACCAGAAAAGGAATTCACTCACGTCTGTGTACACGACTCGGCTAGACCCCTTGTTACCGTGGAGGAGGTCATTGCCGTTTGTAGGGATGCAATAGCTCATGGTTCTGCTGTCCTTGGTGTCCCCACAAAATCGACCATCAAGGTGAGAGAAAGTGAGCCGTTGTAAGAGAGAAACCGGTTCTAGTGTGATAGCCCGAGAATAATCAGATTATTATTTTAGCATTGGAACTAACCTCAATATATTTGTTCTTCTCCCTTTTGCCACAAAAGGAATCTCTTGACGGGGAGTTTGTGTCTAAAACACTCAAGAGGTCAACACTCATTGAGGTACACACCCCCCAAGTGTGTTCTGTCGATGATTTGACGGAAGGTTTCGTCAGAGTAGAGAAAGAGAATCTGGAGGTAACAGACGATGTGTCAATAATCGAGCTGCTGGGAAAAAAGGTGAAGGTCACACGTGGAGAATACACCAACATTAAGGTGACAACACCTGAAGATATTGACGTAGCCGAGGCCATTTTGCGAGACAGAGCATGAATTTATTATATCAAGCGAGTATTAAAAAAGCAATGAAAGAGTAGCGTTCTCCCCTCGAGAAAAGAATTTCCTTGAATCACGATCCACATCAAATCACCTCTAAATTTTTTCTTTTTTTTTCCTTTTTCCTTTTTCGGTGCGTTCATTCAGTTCTCATGCTTCCTACATTGGTACCACTCGAGAAGAAGAGGCGGCCCCTCTATTGCCTATCGCAGATTCTTTTATATACTTGCTGCCATTCACTACGATGTTCTCTGGGGAGGTCGACGACGTCTTGCCAGAAGGACTAGTATCTTGCTGAAAAGGAGAGGACAAATCAGGAAAAGTGATTTGGAAAACAGTCTTGTCGTCTGGATACCTTGGCTTTGCGGCTTCTTGGTTGTACATTTTTGCAACACTCTCGAAGGCCAAGATATCACCTGCCCGCAACATGTTCCCAGCATCGCAATTCAGGGGACTATCAGCCTCTGGGTCACCCATCAGGGACAAAACAGCCCGCAAGCTCGCCTGTAACGACCATGCTGGACTCCATTCTTTTTTCAATATATCCAGGCAAATATCGCCGCTATCGAAGTGAACATTTGGATGAAATATCTTTGTCAAAAATTTTATTGAAGGCGGAGTGAGAGGGTAGTCTGAGGGAATAGAGATGGCAAGAAGATACAATCCTCCCGAATAAGGAGTTCCAGCTGGACCCATAAGAAGAGCACTGCAGTGAGTCGTATTGAAGCGTATTGAAGCGCATTGAAGCGTCAAGCAAATGAGGTTAGTTATATCCGATTCAATCTCTCTGAAAAAGATGGAGGCGACGACGACGACGTATAGTTCTCACCTCCAATCGTAATACTGACGGCCTTTGGGAACAAATTTAGGCTCGGCTTCTCCATCTCCCCCAGCACGTAACCACTCCTTCATTTGCCGAACCTTTATGTAACAGTCACTTTTTTCGAATCTATTAGCATTTATCGTTCCAAATCGGCTTTGATCCACAAAATCACTAGCGTTAAAAAGACAGGATGGGCACAAGAATATGTCTGGGTCTGAAGCAATCAGAACTCCCTTTAGTTCCTTAGAGAGACGTTTCACAGCGCTTAACTTGCTAGCAGCAGTACTGCCACTGGGATACGGAACTGACATCTCTTATATTTACATTAACCAGATGAGTGACGACAAAAATCTTCTTATTCTTCTTTTTCCCGAATTGATCCCTTCTTCACCCTCCAAAAATCCATCGGATGTGGAGAATGACGAGGAGATTGACTTTGAGGTTTACAACCAATA
>ERZ651776.5172-NODE-5172-length-11479-cov-36.137432_pt1 | contig 11479 bp, 11 predicted proteins | sample MGYA00514761_ERZ651776 | MGnify/ENA metagenome assembly ERZ651776 | reverse complement strand
CCCTAACCCTAACCCTAACCCTAACCCTAACCCTAACCCTAACCCTAACCCTAACCCTAACCCTAACCCTAACCCTAACCCTTTTTTTATGCACTATTAATCTACACTTGCAGATAACTTTTAATTACAATCTCCCACACAATCTAATGGAACTCCGCGTCTCCCCGGCCACCGGTGTGGTTTCCTGGCAAGTTTCTGGAATGGCTACGGCGGCGTCGTCCGCGACGCCCCGCTACTGTACGCGTTATACCCAGTCCCTTACCTGTCAAAGATAGACCCTTAACTCCAGCGCCTATTAAAACGCCTTCATAGCGAGAAACGTCCCACAGAGTCCCAGGAGCGGGAGGGTCTGCGACGATCCGGTTGCCGCTAGGGTCTCAGCCTGCAGATCCCAGCTATCCCTTCGATTGTTGCTCTTGGGTGTCGAACCTCTAGCAGTTTCGGGCGTGTGATCAGTTAGCCTTGTTCGCCCTAGTCAGGGAGGTGTGGTGGTCGTTTATAGAGATACACCCTTCACACCCCCTTGAGACTAGGTAACCCGGCATACCTACTTCGATCGGGCCGCCCTAGCAACTGTTTTGAGTAGCCCTTTAGCTCGGATGACCGTGATCCTTTATCACGTTCTAGCCGGATTTTCAGGTCCTTGCGTTCGGGCGAAGTAGCCCTCCGAGCCAGCTCTCTGGCTGCCAACTGAGTACGTTGACTTGGGGTGGTGAGCCCGCAGAGTCTTAGTGTTCGGAAAATACCCCTTTTCGATCGCTGCTACTGATCGATTTTTTCGTAGTCTGGAAGTATTGAATGCTGCCTCGCATCCTCACAGATTATTCATGCTCCCGCGATCACCCTCGCCCCCACCTCTGTTGGTGCTTTCGCCGCGCTGCCTGGCATCCTTGATGGAATCAACTACCTTTCCAACGATGAACTGTGTTGGTTTGACGACGAGTCCTTTTGCAGCATCGCTGTGGTTAAACAGCCCCGTCATTGGCTGGTAAAGTGCTTGCCTTTTCATTTCCCCCTCAAGCTCTCTAGATTCCATGTCCCAAACCTTAACCTTTGTGTGAAATAACTCATCGTATTCTGTTTTTGACAAACGGCGCCAGTTGTTGCGCGGCGGGAGACAGTCGTCTCCTGTGCTTGCTGCTCTCTCTTTCTTGTTCTCTTCCCTTTTGTAATTTTCCTTCTTCTTTTCGTCTGAAGCGAGCATATTTTTGTGGGCGTGAATGCCGCTCATGCTCATCGTAAACCATGCGTTAAGAGACCATAATAAAATTAAATTGAAACCGATGGTTAAGATGTCCAAGGCGCAGGGCTGTAAAATTTGGGAAGGTGTCGTTTTGACAATTTCACAATCACGAGCCGATGCAATTATGTCCATCAAAAGGCCAGGGAGCAAACATCCTGCTGAATGGCCGAGAATATTGTACAGGCACATCGACACACTTGAACTGAACGGTCTCAAGGATGGCGGCACAGCACTGAGACAGATTCCAACTGCTGCCGGCACGATTGCTCCTCCAAAAAACAGGAGCAACCAAATTAACGCCATCATGACGGAGAAGTTTTTGATGAGCGTAGTTGGAATTGCAACACAAACGGCGAGAACTCCAAGTATTAGAATGACTTTCGTAGTCCTCGCAATACCATTAGTCCCCTTGTACCCTCCGAGAGTGTCAACCAACCAGCCGCCGAAGATGACCCCGCCGACCGGACCTGTTGCAGAAACCAGCGTGAACGCGCCAAGGGCATCGCTGTAGCTTATGCTCAGAACTTCGACAATAAACTGCGTTACCCAGAACTGGATTCCTGCAACGACGAAGTACAATGCCGAAAGACCCAAACTTGTCCAAACGAACACCTTAGCTCGCCACAAAATTCGTATCTGGAGCCATATCGATATTTGGGACGCGTCCCTTACGCCGGATAAGTAGTCTGATAAGCTGTCTGCCCTTCTTAGTCCTCCTGCCTCAGTTTCATCTGCACCATTGCCTTGATGAGTAATTTTATTGGTAATGAAAAAACGGCTCGGGGTAAGAAGGCACAAAATGCACATCGGGGCTAGGAGGCAAATTTGAACAAAGACGGCGAACTTCCATTTGCACTGCCAACAACCTCCTGGACAGTCAAAATTCTTGCAACACGCTGCTAGATTGTATTCATGCTCAACGAGACCAGGGCAGACGAGCTGTTCTGAAAAAATATCGCAGCATTCGGATATTTCGCCAAAGCTCTTTCGACTGCAATCTACATCCCCCAGAGGAGACTGTCCGCAGCAGCTTTCGAGCTCCGGGGGAACTGTAATGTGGCAGTCGGGAGGATTGGATTTCCCCTTCTCGGCGAGGAATCCTGTCAGTAGATAACCCAACATCACACCAAGAGGGATCCCAGCTTGAATTAGGCTCATCCATAACGTTCTTACTCTAGGCAATGCGAATTCATCTAACGACCGCCGGAGAGCGCAACGGAAAAATGAAGGCCAATGAGGTTTGTTAGTACTCGAAAAATGTAGAAAAATGCGTGCGCACAAAGACGAAGCCTTGTGCAGAGGGAGAGTCCTCGTGCCCTGTGATGAGAGCAGGTTGTGCATAAATCATCGACGAATCAAAAAACCCTCCTCCGCCCCCTTGCTCTCCAACTTACCTACCCACACTGGGATGTATATGAGGATGCACGCTTGACTTATGCCTATGAATAGCTTTGAAGCCAATAGGATATAACTGCCGGCACAGTTTCCAGTTGGGTTCGTGCAAACAGGACTGAATGCATACAAGCAGCAGAAAAGAGTATTCAGAATGAGGCTTGCAGATATACAAATCTTTGGATTGTATGCAGAGAGAAGCTGCCCGGCGAATGGACTCATGAATAATGTGCCGACAAAAGGAAAAGCTCCCAGCATTCCTTGTTGAGCTGGAGTCAGGCGAAAATCGACTGTCAAGAATTCCAATACTGATGGCGTACCGCCGGAATCCAAATTTATTAAGGCTGCTGTGATGAAGAGGGCCAGGAACATTTTTTTTACGAAAGCATTGTCCTCGGAAGATCTATCTATGGAACTGCTTGACCGTAAAGCATTCTCCTCGGGAGAGCTGATATCAGATTCCTTGCGGCGTACATCATCATCATCGGTGGGAGCCGAGTCTCTAGTGCGGAAGTTTGTCATTAGACTCACAAAATAAAGAGAAATGATGTTTAAAAGTTAAAGTATAAAAAACAAGTTGGTTTCTTTTTTCGGACTTTTTCGAATTCTTTTGTTTTCTTTTTTTCCGACCGAAGATTACAAAATTCAAGAAAATCAAACTTTTCTCTTTAACTTGTCGTTTTTTTTGTTCAACCTTCTGCTTCCGAGAAGGGTCCATGACAATGCAAGTCTGCTTCCATTGGGTTCGTTTGCAGGTATGATTTCAGGCGACCCTCTGTTTGTGCCAAGATTTTTGGAATTGAATGTTGCATCTACAAAATCAATCATTTTCTCAGCCTAATTAATCCTTCTTGGCTGGTGCTGGCGACAAGCTCTCCTTTTTCATTCCAAAACTCGCCAACAGCAAATCCCCTCCCGCCGCCGCTGCAAGGAGAGTGCATCGCGTGGCAAAGCCACTCAGTTTCGATATTAAAATCTCGGTGGAATTTTAGCGAGTGACTCAAGGAAGCCATTTGCATTTTAGGATTCCACATGCCTACATCATGCGGAAAGACTGAAGTTTCGAGCAGCCCCCAATCTGAGATATAAGTCAACAATCGCTCTTGGACGCGCTGATCATTTGGCAGTTTTTCTCGAGCCTTAATCCAAAGCGCTCTCGTCGGTTCTTTCCTCTGCGCATCCCAAGGCTTGTTGAACGTCGTTGGACGCACCTCAATTGGTTGCTTATTGGCATACAATTCTCTCATTGAGGGGGGGATCTTATCGAGGTAAGGCTTCATGAGCTCTGTCGTGCTCTTACATTCTTCCGGTGAGAGCCACTCCGGCCTTAAACCATTCTTCCTGTGTGTCCACTGGTGTTGCAGTCCTTCCTCTGGCTTCATGAAAGAAGCTGTCATTGACAAAATATTACCAGGAGTGGTCTGCTCCGCGCGGATGTGTACCACGGTGAAACTCCCACCTGACATTAAAATATTTGCCTGGAATATTATGTCTTCATCCACATTCCCTCCGCGAAGAAAGTGGCAGCCGAACTCGTGAACACTGCGATCTGGGACGATTTGTTGACAAGCAGCAAGTGCTTGCGCCATTGTTTGTCCCCCATAGACTCTGCCCCATCCCAAGTCGATTGACTTTCCAATAAAGGTCGAAGCCCAGTGACAATGGGCTTCACATTCACGTGCTTAATCAGAGCTGCCGTGCGTGCCTTCAGACTCATTCCTGATGCCATTCTGCGACGCAAAGATATTTCTATTATCACTTTGCCACACACAACGCAACTATTTGCCAGCGGGCGCGGGCGAAGTACTTCGACAACTGTGGAGTTCACAACGAAAAGATGAAGAGAAAACAAAGAGATGGAATAAGCGGAGAAGAAGAAGAAGTGGTAGCAGAAGACGAGAGTATATAATAGTTGGCTTTATTGATTCCTAAAAGTGGTTGTTATCATATTATCTCGGATTAAATCATCGCCGACATTTTCTTGGCATTCCTCCCCTCTTTGCCTATCTACGAGGAGGTAAAGAATGTTCCCCCCCCTCTTCCTCCTTCTAGTATGGGGTTTCCTTCACGTTTCCTCCCCTTGTCCTTCCACCTCTTCCTCCCCTGTCATCGGGATTATGTCTCATCCGCTGAACTCGACGCATGAGTTCATTGCTTCGTCCTACATCCGCTGGCTACAAATGGGCGGAGCTCGGGCAGTAAGAATCCCTTACAACGCAACTGAGAATGAACTGGACAATGTCATAGAAAACGTGAATGGGATATTTTTCATGGGTGGTGATGCTGAGCTTCCTGACAGTGCACGCTACGTGGTAAAGAGCGTAACTTCTAACTATGTCGATGCCAATGACGCCGCTACACTGCTACCTCTGTGGGGAACCTGCCTTGGGTTTGAGTGGCTTTTACAATGCGCAGAAGACTCCATTCTCTCCTCGGGATTTGACTCGGAGAACGTGACATTGCCCCTTATGTTCACTCCCAAGGGAGAGCAATCCCGCATGTACAACCCAAATACTGCACTTGATATGGTTGAGCTGCTCAAGACCAACGCTGTGACAATGAATAACCATCGCATGGGCGTCAAACCCTCTGATTTTGCTGCTTCTGAATCTCTTCGTGATTTCAATGTTCTCTCAACAAACAAAGACAGGAAAGGGGTCGAGTTTGTGAGTAGTTTCGAACACAAAATGTTTCCAATTTACGGCACTCAGTATCACCCGGAGAAATCTAATTTTGAGTACGGGAGTGCAGACCCTTCCAAGTCTGATCAGCCTTATGAAGTCATCTCTCATTCTCCTGCGGCCCTCCGATACTCTTTTGAGCTCGCAAACCTACTCGTATTCGAGGCTGCCAAGTCCGGTGTACGGTATGACCCCGTTTCATCCGGTTTGAGGACAGTGTTGGAAGAGAATGACGGAGTACTGAAACGTATATCTTTCGAAGAGTCGTACTTGTTCAAAGTCTAGCATAATGCTGATAATGATAGATCTTATAATGATTAGATTTCCCTTGAATAAATTAATTTTTACGGTAAAACACCCTACACAGTCCTCGGTCACGACTCGGAGCGGATGACTCTCTCTTCGGAGATTACTTACCCCTCTGGTTTTCCGCGCAACTTTATTATGCCTCGACACTTTCACTACCAAAAAAACAAAAACAAAACAAAAACAAAAATCGAAAAATCGAATCTCGGGAAATCGCCAACTAACTCTCTCACTTCAAAAGCACCCCATTTTTGAACACTCCAGTTCTTTTTATTTACTTTCAAATACACCCCAACGTGCAAATTAATTTGAATTGTGGCATTTGTTTCAAAAATTCGATCATTATTTGTTTTCAGAAGACTTCTTTGCCTCCAAGGTTTGGGCAATAATCATAATAATACTCCCCACTTCCGACACAACAATAACCACCAATCACATGCTTTCGACGTATATTCCCTACACCACACTAGTCCCATAAACCCCCGCCCCTATGTCAGCATCCCCAGTACCAGAGAGCTTTGAGCGTCAAGTACGTTGCCCAAATTGTGGTGCAGCACATCCAAACCCTGACCTCTGCGACAGCTACCGATATTGTCTTCGGTGTTTTTGCGTGCTTCGAGCAACAGATGCGATTGATATTTCACACCTCCCAAAGCCGAAGGGTCCTTTACTGATTATTGCTGCATCATACGGCCATCCGAATGATGCTAGCCTGGCTACTGATGTGCGTGAACTTCTCCAACAGAGGGTAGAGATGTATGGAGCCAAGGATCGATTGCATATTAAGGAGTTGGACCATTTGCTTGAGCAGGTATTTAAAGGCAAAGATAATCCGTGCCCGGGAGTATTGAAAACTGTTCGAGTTCGATTTCAGATCGATGGCCGCAGGAGCGAAGTTCTTGCCCATGAGGATGAAGAGTTTCATCTGGCTAGCCCTGGTCTTTATATTGTTGTTCCTAGGCAACCGCCAACGCTCGTTCTTGGCAGCTGCATTTATGGCCATCCTAGAGGATTGAACAAGGGCCGGGGTGCTTTCGATGTGACGGAAATTTTACAGGCCAGGGTGGAAGAGAGCGGTGGGACTTTCCTAGAGTTGAGCAATGATGAGGACTTGAAAGAACTTTTTGGTGACCCTTGCCCGAACCGGCGAAAGAATTTGATTATCAACTACGAGATACATGGTGCCCACGGGAAACTTGAGGAGCAGGAAGTCGAAGGTCGCCTGAGAAAACCAATTAATTTAACTTACACGCCTCTGATTGCTCCTCTAATTGTCATCGAAAAGGCGACCTACGGCCTTACCCATGAAGGGATTCAAGAAAAGATCAGAGAGATTCAAATTGAGCTTTATTCCCTGACGGCTATAGAATCCAAAAAAGCCCTCGGCTTACCGGTTTCTGCTGAGGATAACGCCAAGCTGTTCAATGATGATGGTTCTGCCCGCGTCCCCTACCTGACCAATAAACTCGAGATCGCTGGGAATCTCAAGGAGGGGTTCGTAGACGTTAGTGAGAAGGTTCAGCTACGGGTCGAGGAGAGCGGGGGGGGTAAGATTGATTACACAACGACCGAGGATCTGAATGAATTGTTTTCGAACCCGAACCCTGGTTTTCCTAAGCAGCTGCGAATATCCTACACAGTCCTCGGTCACGACTCGGAGCGGATGACTCTCTCTTCGGAGATTACTTACCCCTCTGGTTTTCCGCGCAACTTTATTATGCCTCGAAACGATAAATACTGCGCTGAGGTCGTTGAGCGACCCGGCGGATTCGCAGAGCTGATCCAGGATGTATATGTTGTGTGCCCAAAGGTCCTCCCAACACTTGATATTACCCAGGGTTTTTACGGCCACTTGACCAATTATCGGAAAGTATTCGATGTAACTGCAGAACTCCGACAGGTGAGTGAGAGTGCTTCGACAAAAAAAAAGTACAAGGGAGAGAGAGAGAGCGGCTAACGTGAACAACTGCGAAAGTGAACAACTGCGAACTGCAAAGTGAACAACTGCTTCTTGCTACCTCCGTTCGTTCTAATCAACACCCCGTTCGTTCTAACCAACATAACCCTCCTCTCTGCAGCTCTCATTTCATCAAGGCGGCAACAAACTCTGCATAAGTACAACCGACAAGCTTTATGACCTCTTCCGCGATCCGGCTCGTGGGGTGCGGAAGGTTCTGAAATTGGCCTACACGATTCGGGGCTTCTCAGGAACGATGCGCATCGAAGAAAAAAATGGGTATCTAAAAAGCAGTATCCAGATCGGGTACGCGCCAAAGGAAGGCAGCGACGCGGGGAACCGACGAGAATCTAGGAAGATGTCGTTGATGTCTGTTGCCGCGAATATCGAAGCAGGGATCAACATAATGAAGGGGAAAAAGCACAGTGTTGTCATTGACAACCGAGAGCATGATAACCGGGGAGTTTCTACGACTCCGCCCGATAGCCCAGAGTCGGAGAAACTGCCGCCAATTATATGAGAAAGTTTAGTTTGTTGGCAATAAAGCTGTCTAAATAGCTAGCAGAGAAGTTTTTTGAATGATTTTTTCTTTACCCCCATTGTTGTTTTTTGTCCAACTGCTTCTCTCACTCATTTCAAAAGGTTAGTTACTGTTAATTTCCATTCTTTTTGTTTCTCGCTTGCCTGTTCATCGATCTCAACCCATTCCCCCACCACCGCTTCCTTGAATATTTGTAGGACTGCTATATATGGCATCCTCGCGACCTCCTTCTCCTCCGGGGCCAAAAGGGTAAGAGGGGGGATCGAGACGCCCCCCATCCCGCTCATTCGCCATGTATACCCCGACCCCAAGAGGAGGGCAGAACTTGCCCAACTTCGCCTCAAATACCTTGAAGGGAACCTGATTCTGAAATTCCCTCATTGAGTCAGCTGAAGAGTACCGGTGAATCATCTCGAAGGAGTAATTCCCGTTGTCAGAAAAGTTATTGTCGCCGGGGGGGGAACCATCATTTGAGTCTTGAGATTCGGCATGGTCTGTGCAATTGTCGGCGTCGGCGTCGGCGTCGGCGTCGGCGTCAGCGTCAGCGTCAGCGTCAGCGTCAGCGTCAGCGTCGGTGCTTTTATCCCATCGATTCAACGAAGAGAATATCACACGCTGCGTGTCTCCCTTTGCGGAGAGATGCAGCTCTTGGCATGCTCTGTAGGCCCTGTCCTCCATCCCCTCCTTCGACTTTACAGAGTAGACAACAAGCACTGGTCCAGATGTCAGAGAGGGGGTGCCAGAGTTAGGAGAGGATACGAGGTCCCTGGAGTCGACAGGGGGGGTAGAAATACCCAGACCATCTAAGCCAGCAGGGGACACCGCAGAAGAGGTCTCAGAGGTGAGTTGCGACAATAGACCCAATCCCCCAAGCAATAGGCATGCTCCGAGGCCAGACATGCCATCGACACCGACGCTCTTCCACTTTTTCAAGGCAACAGCGATGCCGTGGGGGAATAATATGAAGGGCAATATCAGTGGAAGGGGCTCGTCCGCTTTGATCACCGTGCAGGCAAGCGACAAGGTTAGGATAGCTGCAGAAACAATCATGGGCACGTTGTTGTTGCTGTTGTTGTCAGGGGAAGGGGAAGGAGTATTGGAAGCATCCATGGATGAATCCATAGATGCTTTCAGCGAAGAAGATGTTCGCCAAGAAAATACATGCGAGGATCGTTGAGAGGATTGCCACGATGAACCTTTCAAAGATGATCGCAAATAACCTTCTTTCGTAACAACGTGTGGAATTGCTTGTCTTGTTGATGGTGTTAATGGTAATCGCTTCGTAGAGATGATGTTGTTATCGCACAAATACATATCGAAACCCCTTGTGCAGACAGCAAAAAGCAGCGGGGCCAGCAACAGTGCAGTGACGCCTTGCATTTCTACGATTTTGGAGACAAAGATCAGCGGGGGCAAGCAAGGGAGTGGCGGAAACCAATAATCTGGATATCTTTCTTGGTATATCAACAGGTAGAAAGGGCGGACGACGAGTCGCGTTTTAAGTCGGATAAGTCGGATGCCGATGATTTTAGGCTATAACCTCGTGTGTGGGGTTCCAAATTTTAAAGGGTGTTTGTCTCTGGCAGTTCTTCTCGAGGGCAGATTTCTTCTGTCACACGGCTTTCCCGCCCCGCTAATATTCCACTTTGCACCTCTTTGCTAATATTCCTACGTTGCTCCTCTTTGCTCCTCCCCTTCGGCCCCCTTTTGTTTCCTTTGTCCAATACGCCCCTTGATCCCATTGGGATTTAGCCACTGCCGTTGATGGCGATTGTCACATTCACTGTGAAGCATGTGCTGCATTTTCTCTTGCTATTTCGCACGTTCAAGTGCCTGCATAAGATGGATTCAAGTTCAAAACGACAGAATTCAAGCGTTATGGATGACAAAATGTTGGAAATGAAGATCTTGGAGGTTCTATCGTTGCACGCGATCTCGCCGCTCCTCCTCCATTTTTGTTTACCGTACGTCTCAGCGCCACCATTCTCCTACTTCGCTCCGCTGCCACTGCTGATGATCATGCTTCTCTACGTTCCAAACCTCAATCTCACAACTTTGCTCATCAAGAAAATAATCGCACCACTGACCCTCGATGTATTGGGCAAGAATGGGGTGGTGAGGCTTTGCGATTGGGCTGATTATGTGGCCAAAGATTACCATTTGTCTAATAGCACGCCGAGGGAGGTTGAAAGAGAGACGAATACTCGGTTGGCTCCGACCTTCATTGAGGTGAGAATCGACTCGCATTTATTTAAACTCGCGGTGCCGCTAGCATTCCAAACGATCCTTTCTAATATATAACGACTGATCGCGCTCTCAGCTGCTACCAAATTACATCCTGGTGGCGGAATGGCTGCTCCTTGAGATGTTTTTCCCTTTTTCCCTCTGCGATGAAGATGAAGATGAAGATGAAGATGAAGATGAAGATGAAGATGAAGATGAAGATGAAGATGAAGATGAAAACAAGAAGGGAATGACGGTGTCTCCAAAGACACCGTCTTGCCCCCGCTACTGTTCTACTCCCCCCCGCTCTCCCCGCTCTCTTGGTCGAAGCACTTCAGGCGCAAACCTGTCTAAAGTTCGCTACAGTGGTAACGAATTGCGTGGTGTCCGTTCTCCCCCCCGTAGATCGCCCTACCGCCCCAGTGGGCACCCCCGTGACTACTCGAGTGATAGTCGCCCAATTCGATCCGTCGATGGCAGTCTGGCGACCGAAAACGGTGACGTCAAGAATTCAGCGAACAAAATGGTCCGGAGGTTTCTCACAGGAGACGAAAGGATACGCTTCCGGGACCATTTGTTTGATGTTGGAGTTGGGACCCCCTCCCCGGATTTACAGCCGGATAGGAGTGGGTCTGATGGCAAGAGAGTAGGAGTCAGAAAGTCGGAGTGGGGGACGAGACTGCGCAGCAACAACCCTAGAAAGTAGTTGAAGAGAACTGAAGACTGTAGATAAGTGAGAAATGAAAACAAAATGAACGTTTCGAAAGGAATGATGGAGCCCAAACTACCTTCTCGATTCGCTCTACGTTTCTATCTATTAGCCAAAATGTCCTCTTTCCTTCCCGACTTACAGGCCGAAATCGAATCCGAAGGAGAAAGAGTTAACCTCAACTTTTTCATCCCCAGCCAAGTGCGCCGGCTTCTCAGGAAGTTCCATCCTCGCCACCTTCCTCTGCTTCAGGGAGTTTTTGTTGGTCCAGGCATTCGCAGTGCTAGTCTTATCGAATCCAAGACCCGGGGGTGGTCGTAGCGGCTTCGACCGTCGCTGGTTTGGGGAAACACGCTGGTTTGAGGCAATGCGTGAGGACGAAGGCTGCTTTTGCTGAGGTGGCGCATTTTTTTTGGTTGCCTTTTTG
>ERZ651776.5170-NODE-5170-length-11481-cov-2.573658_pt1 | contig 11481 bp, 7 predicted proteins | sample MGYA00514761_ERZ651776 | MGnify/ENA metagenome assembly ERZ651776 | reverse complement strand
AGCACCGAGGAATTGGTGAGACATCTGCAAAATCCGATAGGCTGGTGGCGGGACACCACTCAAAAATTAATTCTGCTTCGAAATGATCGTGAAAAGGCCATCCCATTACTGGAAGGACTCTTTCGCTTCACCCAGTCTCCCCTCCCCCGCATACATGCTCTCTGGACATTGAACGGAAGGCAGGCCATAACCCCTGAAATCAAGAAGGAAGCCCTCATGGATCGCGCTGCAGAAATCCGACGAACCATGGTGCAAATCATCGAACCCGGATTACCCGAGGAAGTCGATCTGCTTCTTCCATTGGAAAACGAACGCGACCCAAGAGTGGCCGAGCAGCTTATCTTCAGCCTTGGAACCACAGATGATCCTCAAGCTGAGAAATTGATCCAATCCCTTGCCTCCCGTCATCTTCGAGATCAGGGAGTAATGCTTGCCACCGCCATTTCTCTTTGGGGTAAAAAACACCTTCCATTCATACAGCAGATAAAAAGCAAAAAAGCATTTGAAAAAGTTTCCAAAGACCAAAGGGGATCAACCGATATGGCCTGGAACCGTATTCTTTCCAGCTGGGACCGGGGAATGAAATTCGCCAAGGATTTTGATACCACCCATCGAAAGATGATCCAAAACGGAGAGAGGCTTTATTTTCAGCACTGCACATCCTGCCACGGAGCTGATGGGAAAGGAGTACAGGTTCCCGGTACCGATCAATACCTTGCCCCCTCCCTCGTCGATTCGAAGCGGGTGCACGGAAAACCCGAACAATTAGTCCCGCTTTTCCTCCACGGCTTAATGGGACCGATCGAAGGCAAGAATTACTCGGCTGGATACATGGCACCGGCCAAAGCATTTGGAATCGAACGGGAGGATCGGCTCGCTGAACTGCTCACCTACATACGATATGCCTGGGGAAAAGAGGGAGACTGTGTGGAGAAAGAAACAGTCTCAGACCTTCGAAAAAAATACTCCCAAAGAACAAATCCATGGACCGATCAGGAATTGAAGGAACTGTAGGAAAAAGTTTACTTCACTTTTTCAGGTAATCGATTTGGCTTACTGTCCAGTCCCCATCGACCTTGCTCAGCTCCACTCTGGAATGTGCATTCTCCCGAACCACATTCCCGCCTTTACCCGTCCATCCGGCATAGAATTTGACGGCATACACCGCAACGCCATCGCCAAGGGAAATCTTTTGCAACTCTTCACAGCGCAACTCCATTCGACGCGATGCCACGCGTAACCGGCCGTATAATTGAGCCAGTCCCTGATTGGTGTGCTCCCCCGCAATTCTCGCCTTACTCCGGATGGAAATGACCACTTTGGGTGCGAACAATTCCTTAAAATCTTTCACCACCATGGCATCGGAAAGAGTGGATGTATCCTCAGTCTTGGATGCGACCTCACTGAGCTCCTCAAATAAGGCCTCGATCTGTTCCTCATCACTCGGCCAAGCAAGCCAGCCAAAAACTCCAAGTACTACAAATATTATCGGGATTCCAAAAACGATTAGCTTGCTCATGTCCTCAAGTTACCGCAAAGATTTGCTTTCATCCATACTTATTCCAATGAAACTAGTCGTCTTCTCTTTATTTCCAATTATCGGTCAACCAAGCTTATTTTCGGATGCCCGCCCTTCCGTTCATGAAACGGAAGAGTTTGTTATGGTTCGCACCGTTGAGGGAAAACCGCTTTTCGAATACCGGAAGAAACCCTCGGAAAAGGCAAAAAATAATGCCCCCCATTACTCCCGCACGGGTTACATCCATCCACTCTACTCACCCTCCGGTAAAGTTATCACCGGAGACTATGCACCTGATCACCCTCATCAGCACGGCTTGTTCTTCGCCTGGACCAAGTCAAGTTTTCGTGGCAAGCCCACCGAGTTCTGGAACCAGAAAAAGAAACTCGGTGATATTCGCTTCAACCAGTTTTTGGGAAAAACCGAAAACAAGAAATCCCTGTCCCTTCAATTCGAACAGATCTTTACCGCAAACAAAGATTCGAATGAACCGATTCTTAAAGAAACCTGGAAGATTGTAATCCCTCATAAACAGAGAGATTATTTTCAGTTCGACCTGACTTCCATTCAAAGTTGTGCCACTGAGGATCCATTAGTTATTGAAAGGTACCATTACGGAGGAATGGCAATTCGGGGAAATGATCAGTGGATGATAAAAGTCGAGGACGGAAATCCACTCGGCAAAATGATCACATCGGAAGAAAAAAACCCGGAGAATGGTAATCATACAAGATCTCGATGGGTGGCGATGCATGGACCGGTCGATGGACAGGAATGTGGGGTTGTGGTGATGAATCACCCGGATAACTTCCGCTTTCCCCAGTGGGTACGTTTACACCCGACAATGCCCTACTTTGTCTATTCCCCCATGGTCGAGGAGCCCTTCACCATCGAGTCAGGTAAGCCCTATATCTCAAAATTCCGCTATCTCCTATACGACGGAACCCCCGATCACGGCGTGATCGAGGGTTCCTGGAAAGAATGGATTAAAAACTAGATTCTTCTATCCTTAGAAATCAAACTTCAGACCAATTTCAACACTGCGTCCGGGAAGAGGTGCAAACTGTTTCAGCACGGAAGCATGATTGTAGGCAAGCTCGTCGGTAAGGTTGGAGCCTTTAACGAATAACTCTCCTACGGAATCTCCGAAACTTACATCATACGAAGCGAAAGCATTGACCAAAGAAAAAGCAGGAGTTACTTCTTCATCATCCCCTAATTTATCCTGTTTCAAGGAACGAGTTAGTTTCATTCCGAAATCAAGCTTTTCCTGCATAACTTCAAAACCGATCCCAAGCCTGGAAGCTGGGATCCTAGGCAAGTTACCACCTTCTGTTTTGTTCTTTCCTCGCAGGGTGTCACCGTAAAAGGACAACAAAAGATCCCAACCAGGGTTTTCCATGGCAAGCCAATCAATTTCAACCTCAAACCCTTGAAATTCTGCATCGACCGATTCGTATGCTTTTTCTTCTAGGCCTTCAACACCCGGTGCAAATCCGTCACCACCATAGACACTTACACGCTGGGGGTTACCGTCCGTACCTCTTTCAATTCCCGAATGTTCCAAGAAAATATAGTCATTGTATTCGGTATGAAAAGCGGAGAACTGACCGGTTACCTTACCCACGGTTTTTCGGATGATGATCTCAACTCCCACCGCAGATTCGTTTTCAAGGTTGGAATTTCCAATTTCATAGGCTTCGGTAGCATGGTGAGCCCCGTCCGAGTACAATTCAGCCGAGTCTGGTGTACGTTCAGAGTAATTTACATTACCACTGAGATTCCAAAGCTCGTTGAGATCGTGGGAAACACCTCCGCTTGCACTGAAAGTGGTTTCATCCCGATCAGCAATAGTGCTTTGGTATTTACGTTTAATACTCTCCCAGCGAATTCCGGCATTTATTGTAGTGTCATCACTTAAATCGTATTCCTCGATTAGGAAAAGTGAGATCCTGCTAGACTCTTCACCCTCTATACTTGGGTTACTCGGGTCTGAATAATTGTTATCATAGGTGGCTGATGTATTGTCATCATCCCAGCTCCTACTCAGTCCACCAAAGATGCTTTCTTCTCCCACAATTTTGAACTCATCAAAAAGGCCATGAATGCCAAAAACTCCACTTAGCTTTCCGATTTCATGCTTGAAAGCAATTTTACCTTCAAATCCTTCTCGCAAGTAAGTGGCATGAGTGTGCCATTCGGTTACATTATTTTCGGTTTCATAACCACTTTCGCTGTGTTGGTAATCTCCGAAACCGAAGTTCAAATCGATTCCGGTTAATAAATCCGAGTTTGCGATATCAATTTCGGACCGAAATTCAAATCGATCACTTTCCATTTCAATCAAGGTATCACCTTCGGCATGTTCGCCGGGTACACCGTAATCATTTTCGAAACTGGATAAACTGAATCCAGCAAAACCTGAATCAAGCATGTAGGAAGCTCCGAATCCTATCGAAGAGCTAACGCCGTGACTATTTTCAACTGTATTAAAGGGGCCTTCTTGGGTCACAGGAGTAGCATGATGATCTTCGGTGTAGAAGGTTGGAGTGTCGTAATCGTTGTAATCTTTCTTGGATACATTGAGTTGATAATTGAGCTTATCTGAACTTCCAAATGCTATGGCTCCATAACTCAATCCTTCATTCACGCTGTTATAACTGGAACGAAGTGATGCACCCGGAGAATCATAGGGACTAGTAGGAATACTTCGATCGATTACGTTAACAACACCCCCGATGGCACTTCCTCCATGTAATAGTGCAGATGAACCTCGAAGGATTTCAATCCGATCCACCATCAAGGGGTCAATCGGAACCGCATGGTCTTCTGATTGTGCGGACACATCAAAGGAATCAGTTCCATTTTGCAAGACCCTCACCCGAAACTTATCCATTCCGCGGATAATCGGTCGATTTGCAGACGGGCCAAAATGAGTCTGACTGACGCCGGGCGTATCCATCAATGTCTCCGCGATGGTAGTCCCTTTTGCTCTTTCGAGTTCTTTATCAGTTAGTACACTCCACGCCTGAGTGGATTTATTAGATTTGGTACCTAAAGGAGATGATTCGATCGTCAGAGCGTCAAGCTCTACGATTGGTTTATCTGCGGCTTTTTCCTGAGCAAAACCCAAGGAAGCAGAAAGTAAAAAGGGGAAAATATAAAATTTCATATAATTGTTATGTTTGGCTCAGTTCAAGGGTTGTGAGCACTTTTTTAAGATAGTGTAATCCGGCTGCGCCGAAGGATGAATTCGAAAATTTAAAAAAAAGGAGAGTCCACGGATTAGTCCGTAGCTCTACCCGTCAATTAAAACTTACGCCAGTACCGGGGGATCCCGGGCACCAAACGAATCATGCTTACACGATGTCCTAAATAATTGGACAGTGGAAAATTCCGCTTCCGATATATGCCCGATAAACGCGGAAATCTGAAAGTGTGCCTGAACCTCGAGGCCCTGTCCAAAAAGAACCACCGCACAGGAACTTTCCTCCTCGCCTTTTTGGTCTTCTTGACTCTTGTCGGTCCCGCACCCTTTTTTTCCTTCCGCGTGTGCACACTGTCCATCTCCATGAAAAAGGGAGGAATGCAAATCCGGACTCACGCGGGAAAGCGATAGAGCACCAATTAACAGAGCACACAGAAGAGATAAAATCTTGGGAAACCCTTATTGTTGGAGATAATTTGAGCTGGGAACAATTTTCAAGAATTAATAATCAATTATACGACTTAAATGGTGTGAAACCTATTATTTCTATTTCAAGAAATTACCCTTATCGAGAAAATTATACACATATTTTAGGTTATGTTAGCCAAGCTAATGAAAAAGACATTTTATCAAATCAATTTATTAAAGACAGGTTTGTTCAAGGATTAAAAGTCGGGAAAATTGGCTTAGAAAAATCTTTTGAAAATAACTTAATAGGAGATAACGCTATTGAGAGATATGAAGTTAATGCTTATGGAAGAAGAATTAGTCAATTAGCATTTAAAGATGGTGACAAAGGTAAAACAATTAAGTTAACCATTGATACCGAAGTTCAAATATTTGTAAATCAATTACTAGCTGAAAAAGCAGGATCTATTTGTGTGATGGACATATTTACAGGCCATGTAATTGCTATGCACTCATCACCTTCCTTTGATCCTAATGCTTTTGTATTTGGTATTAGTCAAGATGATTGGCAATTAATTAGAAATAACCCCATGAAACCCTTAGTAAATAAAACTTTATCAGGAAACTATTCTCCAGGATCAACAATTAAACCGATCGTAGCATTGTCAGCACTTGAAAATAATATCATTTCTTCGAAATTTACAGTTAACTGCAAGGGACACAAGAATCCATTGGAATTGTATGGACAAAAGTATCACTGCTGGAAAAAAGAGGGTCATGGATTTGTAAATTTAAATGAAGCAATGAAGCAATCATGTGATACTTATTTTTATGAAGTAGCTAGAAAACTTGGTGTAGATAGATTAAGTGAAACTGCAAAAAAATTTGGATTAGGAAAAAAAGTATTTAATGATTTATTTGAAAATGAAAAAAATGGTTTAATTCCCAACACTTCTTGGAAAAAAAATATTTTAGGTAAAAATTGGTTACTTGGCGAAACAATTATCACCGGAATAGGTCAAGGCTATATTCAAACCACACCGATTCAGCTTTGTTTAATGACTGCACAAATTGCGAATGGTGGGTTTAAAATTTACCCAAAAATGGTTTTGAACAAAGATGATGAAGATATAAAAAAAGACAAGTTTGAACCTCTCTTTACAGATCCAAGAAATATTAAGCTTGTCCAAGAAGCGATGTTTAGTTCAACTAATGAAGTTAGAGGAACTTCTTATAAATCTCGTATTAAAGATCCTAAATATCAATTTGCAGGTAAAACAGGAACAGCTCAAGTCAAAAGAATTACAAAACAAGATCGTGAATTAGATCTTGATACTTCTGAAATACCTTATGAGGAAAGAGATCATGCTTTGTATATAGCATTTGGACCTTATAAAAATCCAAGGTATGCAGTCAGCATTGTTATAGAGCATGGTGGTTCAGGAGGAGCAGTTGCTGCACCACTCGCAAAACAATTATTTAAAAAAATAATTGATCGTCATGAAATTAGAAAAAATTTTGAAAGTAATAAATATCTTAATATATAAATGTACTTACATAATAGACTAGAAAGTAAATCTAATTTTTTTCAAAAGATAAAAGATGTTGATTTTATTTTATTAGCAGGAATTTTACTTCTTGGAATCATTAGTATTTCAACAATGTACTCAACTGACGGTGGTCAAGTTTTGTTTCATACAAAAAGTCATTTTGTAAAATTTGTATTATTTACAGGACTAATGTTGCTAATCTCTTTTTTAAACATAAGATTTTGGTTCTCTATTAGTTACATTGCGTATTTCATTATAATTCTGATGTTAATCTGGACAGTTAATTTTGGTATTACAGCCTCGGGATCTCAAAGATGGATAAATCTTTACTTTATTAATCTCCAACCCTCTGAATTAATGAAAATTTTTATCATCTTATGTCTAGCAAAATATTTCCACAGAAAAAGATTAGAAAATGTTAATTCTTTTTATTCTATTATTTTTTCAATGATCATTATTTTGTTGCCAATGAGCTTAGTGATTATTCAGCCTGATTTAGGTACTTCAATTTTAATCTCAATTAGTGGAATTTTAGTTTTATGGTTTTCTGGTTTAAATCATAAATATTTTTTTTATTCATTTCTGATATCCATTTTGTCACTTCCATTCATTATATCTTTTTTGAAACCTTACCAAAAACTGAGAGTATTGACATTTTTAAACCCTGATAGAGACCCACTTGGTGCTGGATACCAAATTATTCAATCAAAAATTGCAGTCGGATCGGGGGGATTATTTGGAAAAGGTTTTTTACAAGGTACACAAAGTTATTTAGAATTTTTACCAGAAAAGCATACTGATTTTATTTTTACTTTATTTTCTGAAGAATTTGGATTTTTAGGGTCAGTTATACTTTTATTACTATATGCGATTATAATTTATCGAGTTATTAAAATAGGCTCTATATCTAGAAGTTATTTTGCAAAATTATTTTGTTATAGTTTTGGTGGGTCCTTATTTGTTTTTATAACAATTAACATGAGCATGGTTTTAGGCTTACTTCCAATTGTTGGCTCTCCTTTGCCCATAATGTCTTACGGAGGATCATCTATGCTAGCAACTATGATAGGATTTGGGATAGTAATGAGTGCTAAAATTCATAGTAAGCAGGCAATAGCATAAGTATAATTTGTCGCTTAAAAAATAATTCTAAAAAGAAGTATACTTTTTAGATGAACAACAGCCTTAAAATTGGAATAGTGGGTGCGGGAATACAAGGAGTTTCAAACGCTCTTTTTTTACAAAAAAAAGGATTTGATGTAACTTTGTTTGATAGAGATGAGCCCGGAAGTCCAGCGGCTTCATATGGAAATGCAGGTCATTTTTCTCCTTATGCTTCACTTTCTTTAAACAGAACTGATGTATTGGCAGATGTGCCAGCTATGCTTTTAAGTTCTACTGGTCCTTTGGCGCTTAAGTGGAACTATGTTCCAAAAATGATTCCATGGTTTATTAAATTTATCTTAAATACATCTAAAAGAAAAATGATGCACACAGCAAAATATATGCATCAAATTTTAGACCTTGCATTACCAGCCTATGATGAACTATTTGATGAAATTGATCTAGAAGGGTTGGTTGAAAATAAAGGAATTTTATATATCTGGAATGACAAAGATTTAAAAAGTAGAGAACTTGAAATTAAAGTAAGAGATGAGCTAGGTGTTAAGCAGCAATTAGTCAATAAACATGAAATACATGATTTAGAACCAAATATAAAACCATTTTATCATGCTGGTGTTTATTATCCTTATGCAAGACATGCAAGAAATCCCAAAAAAATCCTTTTAAAATTATTTGAACTTTTTTTAAAAAAAGGTGGCAAATTTGAAAAATCAAATATTCAAGAGATAAAATTTGAAAATGAAAAACCTATTTTTAAAACTGAAAAAAATGAATTTAAATTTGATAAAATTGTTATTGCGTGTGGAGCATTTTCTAAAAAACTCACAGATAATCTAGGAGAAAAAATTCCTTTGGATACTGAAAGAGGATATCATGTTCATTTTAAAGATTGTGATCATTTATTATCTAGACCTGTAATATTTTCTAACAGAGGATTTGGTATTACGCCTATGGAGCAGGGCTTAAGAGTAGTTGGAACAGTTGAGTTCGGAGGTTTGGAAAACCCTTTATCAAAATCAAGAATAAAAAACTTAATTAATAATGCAAAATATATGCTAGGTGATTTACCAGAACATGAAGATGAGTGGTTAGGATTTAGACCTACATTACCAGATTTTTTACCTGTTATGGGTCCTTCAAAAAATTATAAAAATGTATTTTATTGTTTTGGTCATCATCATTTAGGCTGGACTCTTGGTCCAATATCAGGAAAAATAGTCTCAGGAATGGTCGCTGAAGAAAACACTAACTTAGATTTAAATCCTTACAGCTCACATAGATTTGCTTAAGTGGGTAAATCAACAAATTTTTTTGCTTATCTATATCTGTCATTAACAGTTATTTTCTGGGCAGGAAATTTCATTGTAGGAAAATTTGCAAGTTTTTATGAAGTTCCACCGTTTTCATTAAATTTTTATAGGTGGTTTTTTGCGTGGTTGATACTTGCTCCTTTTACATTACCAGAATTGTTTAAAAAAAAAGATTATATTTTAAAGAATTATAAACTTTTTATCATTCTTGGAATAACCAGTATTACGGTATTTAATTCTATTGTTTACTATTCATTAAATTTTACCCAAGTAATTAGTGGTGTGCTGATGATTTCAACAATACCTGTAATGATCATGTTTTTTTCTTCAATTTTAAAAACTGAAAAGACAAATATTTTTCAATTGATTGGAGTTTTGTGTTCTTTTACTGGAGTAGTTTTAATTATTACCAAAGCAAATTTTGAAATCTTATTAAACTTAGATTTTAATAAAGGTGATTTAACAATGGTGGTCGCTATGTTTTCATGGGCAATTTATTCAGCATTACTTAAAAAGCAAACTTATGAGATTTCTCAATTAGGATTGTTAGAGATTATCATTACTTTTGGACTATTATTTTTAATACCAATATATTTTATTGAATATCAAATGGGTTTTAGGATTATTTTAGAAAAACCTTTTTTTCTAATTCTTGGTTACGTAGTTTTGTTTCCTGGACTTGCATCATTTATACTATGGATAAAGGGTATTTCAATGATAGGTGCAAATAGATCGGGTGTTTTTCTTCATTTAATGCCAATTCTTAGTGCAATAATGGCAATAATTATTTTTAATGAAAAATTTATGTTTTATCATATTTTAGGAGCAGTATTTATTTTAACAGGAATAATTCTTTCAAATCAAAAGAGGTCAAATGCTTAAAGTTGCTATTCTGGATGATTATCAAAATGTTTCTCAAGAGTTTGTCGATTTAGAAAAATTATCTGGAAAGTATGAATTTAAAATATTTAGTGAACCATTTGCTGATGAAGCTGATGCGCTAGATCAACTCTCTGAATTTGAAGCACTATTGATTATGAGAGAAAGAACTCCAATGACTAAAAATTTAATAGACAATTTAACTAAACTTAAATTTATTATTACAAGTGGCTCAAGAAATAAGGCAATTGATTTAGACGCAGCTAAAAAAAGAAAAATCATTGTTTGTGGCACTGAAATAAATTTTTATCCAACTTCAGAATTAACCTGGGCATTAATGCTTGGTTTAGCTAAAAATTTTAAAGAAGAAATAGATAATATGTATCAAGGGTATTGGCAAACAACAGTTGGTATAGAGCTTAGAGGAAAAATTTTAGGGCTTATTGGATTAGGTCGTGTTGGTTCAGAGGTTGCAAAAATTGGCAAAGCATTTGGAATGCAGGTGATGGCATGGAGTGAAAATTTAAACCTAGATAAATGTAAAGACTTAGATGTTTTACCATGTAGCAAAGAAGATTTAATTAAAACTTCAGATTTTTTATCAATTCATGTGCAAGGCGGTGAAAGATACAAGGATTGCATCACTCTTAAAGAGATGGATAGCATGAAAAAAACTGCTTTTATAATCAATACTTCACGTGGACCTATTATAAACGAGGATGATTTAATTATTGCATTATCAACCAATGTAATTGCTGGTGCTGGGATTGATGTTTATGAAAAAGAACCTTTACCAGAAAATAACAAATTAAGATTTTTACCTAATGCATTACTAACTCCACATATTGGATATGTAACAGCAGAAAATTACACCATTTATTATAGTCAAATGATTGAAGCATTAGAGAGTTGTGTTAACGGTAAACCAATTCGTATTATTGAGTAAAAATGGATTTACCTGTTGTAAATCATAAGGATTATTTTGCGAAAATTGGTGATGACCATAAATTTCCTATAGAAAAATTTGGTGAACTTGCAAATTATTTAATCAAAGAAAATATAGTTAAAAAATTTCATGAACCTTATCCATGTTCTGAAGAAACGTTGAAGAGAGCTCATTCTGGAATTTATATCAAGGACATAAAGAATAAAACTTTAGATAAAAATGGTGTTAAGAAAATAGGTTTTCCATTAGTTGACAGTGTTATTCAAAGATCTTTAGTTGCAACAGGTGGAACGGTATTAGCGTCTAAGCTTGCAATTAAATATGGTCTTGCTTGTAATACTGCTGGTGGAAGCCATCATGCAAATTTTGATGGAGGGGCTGGTTATTGTGTATTTAATGATGTTGCAGTTGCTGCCCAATATTTGTTAGATCGAGGATTAGCAGGAAGAATTTTAATAGTTGATTTAGATGTTCATCAAGGAAATGGTAATTCTGATATATTTAAAGATAACAAAAATGTATTTACTTTTAGCATG
>ERZ651776.5168-NODE-5168-length-11483-cov-4.391461_pt1 | contig 11483 bp, 6 predicted proteins | sample MGYA00514761_ERZ651776 | MGnify/ENA metagenome assembly ERZ651776 | reverse complement strand
CGCGACGTATACATTGCCGAACTTGGGCACTGACACGCTGTATGCGCAGTGGACGCCTGAAGTAATAAACGCAGGGATTGTGACGTTGACCTATGACCCTCAAGGCGGTTCTGGTGAGCCGGCTGATCAAACGGGCGATGCTGGCTCTAATGTGACGGTGTCATCGACGGTGCCGACCCGTGACGGGTACACGTTTGCGGGTTGGAATACCGGTGCGGATGGTTCAGGCATGGACTGCGTCGGGGGGGATACGGTTACGTTGTCAAACCCGGATACCATCACGCTCTATGCGCAGTGGACGCCTGTCGCAACAACTGGGGCCGAGCCTCCCATCCCAGTAACGTTGATGCCGGCACTTTTGCTGTTGCTAACCTCGTTGTTACTCGCGGCACTCGGAATCAAGCGGCTCGTTTAGAGGTCTCGTTGCATGAAGCCCCGGTGCAAGCCGGGCTTTCAAAAAAGACCTTACGATTCTTCCTTTATAAGAGTCTCGCCGGGTTCCCCCCCTCCTCATAATCGATTGGTCGTAGGTTCAAGTCCTACTGGGCCCACCATTTCACTCCTCATATGTTTCATCTATCGGTGCCATAGGAACAGGGTGCACCTGCCCGACCCATCCTAGTACAGCCAATCAGGGCGCCACCTGAGACATTGCCTCTTTTCGCCGGGAAGGACTCCAGCCCATAGCCAGCAAGGAAGCCAGTGAAAACCGCATGGCATGAGCTGTTGCGTGCAACCGTTCAGGAGTGAACGGATATGAAGTGCACGGTCACCTTAGCAAATTCCGCCCGTTAACTTGGCAGTACCCGACAGTACCCTAATTGGCGTTCGCTAAATCCATCTTTTCGTAGAACCAGGGCAGGTACCATTTGGCGTAAGCACCGGCTGCGCCAATGCCACTGACGTGGCCCGGGCCATCGAGCCGGAAAAAGTCGCAGGTGGCGTCCTTGGCATGGATTTCAAGACAGGTGCGGTACGAGTAAGGCCATTCGTAGGACTCGTCTTCGGGGCCGGCAACGGTATCGAATTCGTAGCGAAACATCATCACCGGCGGTATAGACGCCCTAAAGCCAGGTGATTCGAGAGCAGCTGTCAGGTTAGCGCCCGTGGTCATGACTGCCGCCGGCTGGTAGGGGTAGGCCTCAAGCGGACCGCCCGGTGTCTGATCGTCGATCAGGGCGGCCCCTAAGGCAATAAACCCGCCCGCGGAGGTGCCCACCGCGCCGATACGTGTGGTGTCGATACCGTAGGTCGCGGCATTGGCATGCAGGAACCTGATCGCTTCTATACCATCGTCAATGGCGTTGGCGGCGGTTTCAAACTGTGCCTCATCGCTCTCGAATTCACCCGGACAGGTGCGGTATTCGATGGCCACCGCGACGTAGCCGCGGCGCGCATAGGACCGGGCCTCATCAGCGTTTTTCTTGCGGTTACCCGATCTGAATCCGCCCCCATGAATCACCACCATGGTCGGCCGTGATACCAGTGTATCGCCGGCGGGTTCATAAATATCCATGAGCAGGTCGTTACTTCTGTCGCACAGCAAAGGCGCGGTGCCGTAACGGATACCGTCATGTATGACGATGTCCTGTTCACTAAAAACTGTCTCCATATAACGACCGGAGGGCACCGCAATGAAGTCACTGAGAACAACAGTCCCGTACAGCAAACCGTCGTCGGGGCAACGTTAAGTCGCGAGGCCTTTGCGGTCCCATTTTGCCTGCAGCGATACGGCGCGTGCCGAGAATGGGAGACTATTGATGAGGTCTTGAGCCGCCGCCTCATCGTCCGTCAGTGCTGATGTGCCCGTCAGGTAGGTCAGCTCCGAATAAGTCTCACGGTCGAATGTGGGGGCTGGTTGCTCAATACCATTGGCTCTTTGGCAGGCATAAACAGACTCAACCCACGCCCCTGTGTCTAGATAGGGAGAATCGATGGCAGGATCAACGCCGGCGCTTGCTCGCCCGTTGTCCAGTAACGCTCGCAGCGTTTCGCTACCCGGCCCGCAGGCCACCAACAATACTGCTGCAATCATTAAGGCTGGTAAGCTGCGATTCATATACATTACCTCACAGTACCTCACAGTAATTGTAATTTTTTGCATGCTTATGCGGGTGGTCGAGTATCTGTTGATAACACCTACCAATGCCCGTCATAGCGCCTGCACGTTAGTGTGCTTTAACTTCGCACACAACTTAAGCGGAGTCATTGTCCGGAAATCCGAAGATATTGTCATTTCGGCCAAAACGATAAGTGAGTCACAACCTGCAGGTGGCGAATAAGTACAGGACAAATAAACGGCCTGCTGGAAGTAGGTTTCCTCACTGATCCTGCTAACTGAGCTGCAGAAATTCTCGAAATATCCGCCTATGGGCCTGAGACGTTGTTGGCTGAAGTGATCTCGCAATTCATATCCGTCCATTCCTGAACGAGAGCCCGCAGTAGTCCGTGCCGTGGGTTTTTCAGTGGCGTCTTTGCTGATATGGGTTTGGGAGTTCGCTTCCTGCGAAAAGAGACAGCGTGGCAGGTGGCGCCCTGGTTGGGGGCACCAGGAGGGGCCGGGCAGGGGCTTCCTGTTCCTTCTCGCGAAGATGAGCCAGGATTCTGTCGATGATGTCCTGATCTTCAATGCAAGCGATGACTTTCAACGACCCGCCACAGCGACCGCAGAGCTCAATATCGACGGAAAAAACGCGTTTCAGGCGCTGGGCCCAGGTCATCGCCGCGTGACGCTCAGCAGGTGAAGCTACTTCCTTGTTGGGGAGGCGCTTCGCACCTTTGCCTCGCTTTGCCGGCGTAACCAGCCCGCGCCAGCGATGATTTGGAGCGAGTACCCCATGATAGCGGGTTAGATTGACGCGGGGCTTGGGGACCAGCGCTGCCAACCGTGCGATGAAATCCACCGGTTCGAATGCTACCTGTGTTGTCCCATGCCCAAAGCATTCGCTGCGCTCATGGGGCAAGCTTTCCCGGTACGGCGTCTTCAAGGTATAGATGACCTTGCCGGTAGAACTGAGGGATAGACGGGGGATGGCGACAGCGGGGCGGGCGATATACCGGAACAGGCGTTCACGTTTTTCTTTTTGATGTCCTTCACAGCTCACCCCAGCATGCAGGGAGAATCCGTTGGCCTTGGCGACCCGTTCCAGTCCGGGGTCAGGCCGATCGAGTGGGCGGATGGTGCGAATCATGAAGGCCTTGCGACCCTGTTGCGGGCCGACGGCGATCCGATACGACACGGAGCTACCCAGAAGATGAGGCATGGCATCGGTGTCTTCCGCAGGGTCGAGGTCCAACCAGGCGTTGTCGGCATCTTGCTCCAGCAAGCCCTGGCGTTCCAGGCAGCGTCCCACGCGCTGGCTAATCAGCTGGACCAGTTCTTCCAGCTCGCTCTTGGCTGGCGCCTTAACGCGTTGAAAGCGGGGCGGACGATTGTCGCGACACACGTAGACGCCGTCCAGGAACAGGATATGGAAGTGGACAAGGTGAATTGATGTTTAGCATCAAGAGAAGGTGCCCTGGGGCATGTTCAAGTTCAGTGCACTACCAAAACGCTGAATCAACGTCACCGCACCAGTCGCGCCGTCCTTGAGCCGGTATCCAGCTTTGTGGATCAGGTGTGTAGAAATTGTGCGGTAAATGATGCCCAGCACTTTACCCATTGCCTGAGGGTGGGCGGCAAACAGGTAGCGTAGAGGGAAAGGAAAACTGATCACCCACTGGCGAAGCGGTACATCGGGAAATATCTCGTCCGAGAGAAGGGCGGCTGTCTCGGCCATACGGCGGGCGCCACAGCTGGGACAGAATCCTCGCTTCTTGCAGGAGAACGCCACTAGTCGCTCGAAGTGACAGCCATCGCAACGCACGCGAAGGAAGCCATGTTCGAGGCGACCGCATTTGAGATACGCTTCAAACTCTTGATGGACATGAGCCGGCAGACTTTTACCCTTGAATTCCAATTGCTCAATCAGGGCGGGGTAGTGTTTCCCTACAAGTTGGTAGAGCAGAGTTTGCTCTGGCCTATGGCGTTCATAGGTGGCGTGACCAAGGGCATGCCCATAAATAGGGGCAGCCCCTCCTTTGCCTGGTGACAGCATGCTGCGTCGACCCCAACAGCGTTGAAGTCGATCACAGTGGGCCCGCGAGCTTTGGCGGGGAACATCCTGAGTATCCAGCCGCATGGCCATATTCGAGCAATTCTGGTCACACCTGCCGACTACAGTCCATGAGTCAGTACCCATAGTCGGACGCTCGCGGTGGGTCTAGACCCTCTGGACTGGCCTAAGCAGAATGGATAAGTCGTTCTGCCTTACCCACTAGCAAGTGCTTTGGAACATGAACTCCGAGACGATTTTGTCGCAGGTCTACTCGCCGTTTTTAACTGCTCTAGACTCGCTATAGCACTTGCCTGACGAAATCGTCATCTATAGGCAGGCGCAGCATTTATCCGCGGCCATCGAGTCACGGCATGTGTCATAAAACTGCAACAAATAGTTCATGTATCGGTAAAGGTAGCGTCACATAAGTTTCATTTTTCACCCCTAAAGTTGGCCGTGTTAAATCGCTGTTAACCGGCAAATTCAGCCAGGGGTGTTCATGTCTTTCTTTAAAACTGCGCGATGCGCGATTGTTGCCACTTTTCTTTATGGTTTGTTGGCAGCTGCCCCCACTCTAGCGGCAGATGAGCTTTTGGTTTATGTGTTTGCCGGTGACGTCCCAGCGGCGGGCACTGAAGTACAGCTCGATCAGACCATTGTGGGCAAGACCAGCGAAGATGGCTCTCTCCTTGTCGATATCTCAGGACAGGGCACGCATATTGTTACCGTGGAAGCTAACGGGGGCGCCATTACTGCGCGCTTTGTCTCAAGGGCTGGGCAATTAGTCGATGCTGTCGTGCAGCTCGAGAGCGGTGAGACATTTGTTGATGTTTATGGGCAAACCGAAAGCAATATGGAGCGTAAATCGGCCGCTGAGGGCACCCTCAATATTCGGGTGTTACAGGGTGATAGCGTTGCGACCAATGAGTCGATCTATATCGCCGGCCTCGGCGCTTCACTAACCACAAACTCATCAGGAGAGGCCAGTATCACGTTGCCAAGGGGGCGTTATCGGACCCAGGTGGCTGAAAAAACGGCCAACCTCCGTGTCGTGGGAGGGCTCACCCGCTCAGTGGTGCTCAAAATCGATGAGTCAGCCATGATGATGCAGGTGGCCGCACCGACCCTTGAAGAGGTCATCGTCATCGCAAGCTTCGACCCTGCGGGTCTTGAGCTCAGTGAGCGTGACACGACCAATATCGTTGACACAATCGGAGTTGAGTTGCTGGCAAGATTTGCTGACTCTGATGTAGCGGCCTCGGTGGTTAGAGTGCCGGGAGTCTCAGTTCAAGACGATAAATATGTGTTTATTCGCGGTCTGGGTGGGCGCTATGTCTCGGCTACCCTAAACAACGCGACCATGCCGTCTACCAACCCCTCCAAACGGACGGTTCCTTTAGACCTGTTTCCCTCCAATTTTGTGAATCAGTTGGATGTAAAAAAGACTTTCCTCACCCACATGCCGGGCGAATCTACCGGGGGCAACCTGGCCATTAACACCAAGACATTTCCTGATGAGCGTGTGCTTGGTATGAGTATTCAAGGTGGCTATACGACAGATTTAACCGGGGAAACTGTTTTTGTCGATGCCCTTGAGGGGGACTTCGACCAAATGGGCTGGGATGACGGCGCTAGAAGTGCGGATCCTGCTTTGGCGGCAATCTCTGACATGTTGAATTCCGGTGAGGCGGTTGATAGCACCACCGGCCAGGTTTTTACCTTGGACGACGCCACCGCGGGAGAATTGCGACGCGCAGGCGCCCTGTTGATGAAAGACGGTTTTGATCCCAGCTTTGAATCAGCGGCACCCAGCGGAAAGATGGGCCTCAACTTTGGCGATCTGTTTCTTCTCGACGCCTCTGAAGTGGGGGTTTATGCCGCCATGAACTACTCCAACGACTGGAGTAAGCGCGACGATGGGGAACGCTACACCTACGAATCACAGGGTGAGGTTGCAGACAACTTTCTCTATCGGCAATACACCAACACCGTACAGTTCAACGGGTTTTTGTCAGTGGGTTGGAACGTCGGTGATCACACGTTTGAGTGGAACACCGTGGCCTCTAGGGTCACCGAAAGCCAGTTAGAGCGATCGGTAGGTCAGGAGGGCGATGAGTTTCAGGCATTGCTTCGGCAAACCATTCAGTGGGAAGAGCGGCAGTACCTGTCGACACAACTCGCAGGATCGCACTTTTTAAACGATCTGGGTTCTGTTTCCTTGGAGTGGCAGGCGACGGTAAGTCAGGCCGATCGCTACGCCCCTGATCGCCGGGAATACGACTTTTCGGCCACGTCTAGCGCGACCGATCCAGAGGCATTGAAGTCGCAATACGACTTCCAGCAACCCAATGATCAGCAGTCAGAATTGTTTAACGGTTTTATTTTGGAGCCGGGCACGATCGTGCGCCGCTACGACGATCTGGTTGACGACAATATCGACGTTTCGGCGCAGCTTGGCTGGGACGTGTTCGACGCCGGAGAGAGCTTCGGCAAACTTTCAACGGGTATTCAGCTTATTTTTCGGGAGCGTACTTCAGAGAGCGCGACGTACGGTTTTAACGTTAATCAAGTGCGTGATGACTTGCTCCGCACCAGCAATCTGCTGGTTTCCGATGTGGTTTATAGCTGTGACAGCACGTCGTCTAGCGTCCAATGTGGATCTGCTACGGAAGGTGGTATTTCCAACGACCCTAATTCTGGTTTGGTGTTTGTTGATAAAACCCTCGCTTCAGATAGCTATGACGCTGAATTGGAGTACAACAGCGCGTTTGCCATGTATGACCACACCTTCAACGCGTCCTGGCAGGTGGTTGTGGGTGGCCGTTACGAAACTTACAAGCAGACGACAGATACGTTCTCACTACAGGGGAGTGGAGGTGCCGTTCAATCACTCATTGATGAGGACAGCTTTTTACCCAGCCTTGGCGTCAACTGGTTCGTGACCGAGTCGCAGCAAGTCCGTTTTGCACTTTCACAAACCGTAGCGCGGCCAGACTTTAAGGAGGCCGCTAACGCGACCTTTTACGACAACGAATTCAATGTTCGTGTTCGTGGCAATCCATTCCTAGAAATTTCCGACATTCTCAACGCAGACTTACGATGGGAATGGTACCTGTCGGAGATGGACAGCTTATCGGTTGCCTTGTTCTACAAAGACATGGACAAGCCGATTGAGCGGGTGGTGCAGGCGGCATCGGGTTCAGCCGGTAATTCACGAACATTTCAAAATTCCGATAGCGGAGAGCTGTTCGGTGTTGAGGTCGATGGTAGGTTTGAATTTCCCTTGGGTGACGGTTATGACCAGAGTCTATTTGTGGCTTTCAACGGCGCCTATATCGAATCTGAAGTCAGCGCTGCGAATCAGGAAGCTCGTGCCCTTCAGGGTCAGCCCGAGTACACCGCCAACCTTATCTTTGGTTTTGACAGCATAAGCGCGGGACATCAATTGACGCTGCTGTTGAATCAAAACGGTAAATCAATCGCCGATGTCGGCGTATCCGGACAACCCGATGTGTTTCTTGAGCCCAGGCTAGATCTCAATATGGTCTACCGGTTCAACATGTCCGACTCCCTCACGTTGAAGGCGAAGCTAGAAAACCTTCTGGATGAGGAAGTGAAGTACAGCCAAGGCGGGCAGGTGTTCCAAGTCTACCGTCGGGGTTCTTCTGTTCAGCTGGGTTTTGACTGGCAGTTTTAAGCCCATCACATTGACTCTCGCAGGGATGAAAAAATTATGACGCGAAGTATCAAGCTACACCTTATTAGTGCGGTTTTGGTGACATTACTTGCTGCGTGCTCCGACGGCGACAACACCACCATCAACATTGAGGCACCACCGAGCAATGGTGGCGGTGACTCGGGCGGCGGTGACTCGGGCGGCGGTGACTCGGGCGGCGGTGACTCGGGGGGCGAAACCCCGGTGTCTTGTCCTGAAGGGACGTCTGAAGTCAGCGAAGGGCTGTGTGAATTGCCCGCTACCATCTCGACAGACTTGACGCTGTCGGCAGGGGTTCAATATTTGATGACGGATCGCGTGACCGTGGGTAACGGTAATGGTCAGCTGGAAAGTAACGGTGATGGCTCTTTGGCAGATGGCGCAGATGTTCAATCGGTGACATTGACGATTGAGGCCGGTGTTGAGGTTTTAGGAAAGTCGGGCACATTTGCCAATCTACTCGTGACCCGGGGTAGCAAAATTCTGGCAGCGGGTACCGCAGACGCGCCGATTATCTTTAGCTCCGACGATGAGGGCTATGACGGCTCCGGTGAATGGGGCGGTCTGATCATTCATGGCTATGCGCCGCACAATGAATGCGCGGAGGGGGGCAGTTACTGCGACATCGATGCGGAGGGCGAGTCGGGGTTTGCGGGTGGCTACGATCCGGCTGATAGCAGTGGTGTCCTGCGGTATGTGGTCGTTGCCGAGGGCGGTTATGAATTTTCTACGGGCAATGAGATCAACGGCATCTCGCTGGTTGGCGTGGGCCGGGGCACAGAAATGGACTACGTTCAGGTGCATGGCAACTCAGACGACGGTATCGAGTTTTATGGCGGCACGGTCAATGTGAAGCACGGTGTTTTCACCAACAACAACGATGACTCGGTTGATTGGGACGAGGGATATCAGGGCAACTTGCAGTACATTATTGTTAAGCAAGGTGCGTCTAAGGGAGAGGCTTTTGAGATGGATACCGAGGGGTCTTCCGATGGATTTCTCTCTAAGCCAACCCTTGCAAACGTGACGGTAGTGGCTGAAAAGGTAGCCGACCGAGCCGACTACAGCCTAAACTTTAAGAAGCGCTCGGGTGGTTTTTTCCACAACACGATCGTCACTGTGTCGCCTGATTCTGAAACCGCTCTGACCACCTGCGTCAATGTTGACGGCTCGGGTTCACAGGCGCTGGTGGGTGAGGCGCTGGTTCTGAACAACTGGATTCAGGATTGTGCCTCGGGATCTGGCGATCGCGGCACCCTGGCAAACGTAGCGGGTTTGGATAACGGCACCATTGCGGCAGTAGCGGCACAGCTCGATGATAATTTCGCTTCTCAGGCATCTGCGGCGGTATTGTCCAACACGATCGATTGGGCGGCGGTTAACAGTGCCTACCCGGAATCGGTGGCAGACGCAGACTACCTAGATGCAACGGACTTTATTGGTGCGGTCAACCCCGATGGCAGCGATGTCTGGTGGGCTAACTGGACTATCGCAGGCAGCGTTGGTAATCCTAGCCTGCCCGAGGCCTCCTGTCCTTCAGGTACGGATGAACTGGAAGACGGTCTATGCCTGCTGCCCCCCACTGTCTCCTCTGACCTGACGTTGACTGCGGGTGTGGACTACCTCATGGAAGGCCGGGTTACCGTCGGTAATGGTAATGGCCAACTAGAGACCAATGGCGATGGGACGCTGGCCGATGGGTCTTCAGTCCGCAACGTTACTTTGACTATTGAGCCAGGGGTAAAAGTGCTGGGCAAAACCGGCACCTTTGCCAACTTGGTGATCACCCGCGGCAGCAAGCTTATGGCCATGGGTACCCAATCGGCGCCCATCGTATTCTCCTCCGATGATGAAGGCCTTGACGGATCCGGTGAGTGGGGTGGGCTGATCATGCACGGCTATGGACTACACAACGAGTGTAGTGAGGGTGGCAGCTATTGCGATATCGACTCCGAGGGAGAATCAGGTTTTGCGGGTGGCTATGACCCGAACGACAGCAGCGGTGTACTGCGCTACGTGGTAGTCGCTGAAGGTGGCTACGAATTCTCTACCGGTAATGAAATCAACGGTATCTCTCTGGTAGCCGTGGGTAACGGTACGGAGATGGATTACATTCAGGTGCATGGCAACTCTGATGATGGCATTGAGTTTTATGGTGGCAACGTCAACGTTAAGCACGGCGTATTCACCAATAACAATGACGATTCAGTGGATTGGGATGAGGGTTATCAGGGCAACCTTCAGTACATTATTGTCAAGCAAGGCGCTTCAAAAGGTGAAGCCTTTGAAATGGATACCGAGGGTTCGTCAGAGGGCTTTTTGTCAAAGCCAACACTGGCCAATGTCACGGTGATCAACGACAAGGTGGCTGATCGCGCAACCTATAGCCTGAACTTTAAAAAGCGCTCGGGCGGCTTTTTCCACAACACCGTAGTGACTGTTGCTGATACCTCTGAGACCGCCGTCGATACCTGTATTAATGTCAACGGCTCCGGTTCTGAAGCACTGGTTGGTACTGCACTGGTTCTTAACAACTGGATTCAGGACTGCGGGCAGGGCGAAGGGGTGCACGGCACACTGTCAGGATCCAATGCGAGCTTCGATACCACAACCGTGGTCGAGACCGATGCGGCGCTCGATGCGCTGCTCAGCTCGCAAGCTCCCGAAGCGGTGGGTCTAGACCCTCTGGACTGGGATGCGATTAATGGCGCTTATGCCGAGTCGGTTGCCGATGGTACTTACTTGGATTCCACGGATTACATTGGCGCAGTTAATCCTGACGGGTCTGACCCCTGGTGGGCAGGCTGGACTGTACCGGGCTCACTATGAGCCTGGTCGTGAGTGTCGCTGGGCCGCATAACACGGTTTTTGCAAAGACCCATGCTGAGCATGGGTCGTCAATAGGAACACGTTAAACCGGTTGATGATGGCCCTTGTTGCCAACGTTAGCTTAATAAACGAAGACTTATGACTATGAAAAAAATCTTGGTTGTCGATGATGAATCTGACCTCAGAGATATGCTGAGATTTGCCTTGGAGACTGAGGGATTTGAGTGCTTGGAAGCTGCTGATATTCAAGAGGCTTACTGGCTGATCGCTGATCAAAATCCCGATTTGGTTTTGCTCGATTGGATGCTGCCCGGTGGTAGTGGCCTTGAACTGCTGACCCGGCTGAGGAAAGAGGAAGCGACGCAGTCCTTACCCGTCATTATGGTCACCGCCAAAGCTCATGAACAGGACGTCGTTCAGGGGCTAGATATGGGCGCCAACGATTACCTTACCAAGCCCTTTTCATTAAAAGAGCTGCTCGCGCGAATCCGCACGCTTTTTCGAGACGTTGGCAATGCAGATGATGACCATGAACTGCGTGTTGGAGATTTAGTACTTGAACCTGATAGCCGTCGTGTCACTTTGGGCTCTCAGGTTCTTATGTTAGGACCTACGGAATTTAAACTACTGCAATTTTTTATGACGCATCCAGAGCGAGCTCATTCTCGCGAACAGATACTCCAACGCATTTGGGGCAATAATGCCTGTGTGGATGCGCGTACGGTTGACGTGAGTATTCGCCGTCTTCGGAAAACGCTGCAGAACAAGTATAGGAAGAATAAAGGACCTGTCGAGAGTAGATTTCCTCACTGTTGCTGTCAACTGAACTAGAGAAATTGGCG
>ERZ651776.5166-NODE-5166-length-11485-cov-1.508240_pt1 | contig 11485 bp, 5 predicted proteins | sample MGYA00514761_ERZ651776 | MGnify/ENA metagenome assembly ERZ651776 | reverse complement strand
TTTATTTTTGGGAAGGTCTTCAAGACTGTGGGACCATTTGCAGGCATCTCCGTGCTTGCACACTTCGTTATCTCCTATCTGGCGACATAAAGTAGTCTTTCGGAATAGCCTGTCTTCCTTGGCTTTATCCTCCTCTGACATGTGTGGGTGGTACTTTTCTTGATCCTTTCTGAGCTTGGGGGGTTTGTTGTAATGCGTAACCCATTTTTCCCATCGCCCTGTCTGAGGGTTTTTGAACTCATAGTAACTGCTTCCAAATTTGTCAGTCATGATGCTTGTCCTTTCTTTCCCTCCTTTGATGAAAGTGGATTTACCATCATCTTTGCCTTTTGCGGGTTTGCCTTGGCTTTCTTTTCATTTACCGGATCCTCCTTTGTTTCTGGTTCCGATGACAATCCCGATTCCTTTGGCTGTCTTGCTTTCCATGAAGCAATGGCATCTTAAGCAGTCCTTTAAGTTCCAATTTTTACAATTTATGCATTGCCACGAATCAGGCATCACAAGCGCGATGGTTTCTGGGCCTTTGCCTTTGCCTTCCTTGCCTTTTCCTCCTTTGCCCTTGCCTTTGCCGTCGCCTTTTCCGGCGCCTTTGCCTTTTCCTTCTTTGCCCTTGCCCTTGCCGCCGCCTTTGCCGCCGGCTTTGCCTTCGGCTTTGCCTTTGCCTTTGCCTTTGCCTTTGTTTTTCTTCTCGATACGGCCTTGCAGCTTGGCATTCTTGTTCTTGGCGGTTGTGTCCTTCCAGGCTGCCCAGCCCTCCTTACGGTATTCTGCACAGTGATGCCATGGTCTGAACACCGCTGAGGTGGGCTCGTCAGTCCTCGAGAGCACATGGTGGCCCTTCTCATGGAGTCGAAGCCTGATTCGGACACGCTTTGGGCAGGACCGACACATGTGAGGTTTGTGCTGGTGCTTGCTGGTCAGCTTCTGGAAGTTCTTGCTCCACTTTGGCTTGTAGCAGCGGAAACAGGTGTCGTTCTCAGCATGCTTCGTAGCGCCAGTGCAAGTGCTCCTGTCGTGACCCTGGCCGGAGCAGTGCTCACCGCACCAGTCACAGAGAAAACAGTCAGTACTGCCACAGAGAAGACACGGAAGCACTGCAGTTTCTTGCATCTTCCCATGCTGGTCCAGTTTTTCAGCAATGTAGTTTACTTTGCGTCTCTCACGTGGATTGGCTGTGCGTTCTTCCACCATCCGTTTCAGTGCACAATGTTCAACCTGCATTGTGTTGACAGCCCTGTGTATCTCCGCCTTCACATCTGTGATCGGGCCTGAGTCGTTGAGAGTAGCTTCCTCTTCCCATTTCCTTTCGAATGCGATCAGTCTCTGCCAGACATCCTCCATAGTCTTGAAAGGACCCTTGATCACACCCCATCTTGGATTCGTCTTGATTGTTTTATGTTCGCTCGATGCTTCCACCTCGAACTTCAGCTTTTTGAAGTGCTGGAGCGAGCTCAGAGTGTTCATCACTCGGAGGTATCGCGTCCATGAGTACACCTCTTCTGTGCCAGTGCTGGTAAGCGGAGTGCCATCGGCCTTCGCTTGCCAGATTAGCTCTGGGTCCTGGACTGGATCGATCTCCAGACCACCGGAGTTCTCGATCCATCGACGTCGGTTGCCGAGATATACCTCGTACCACTCAGCAATCGTGAGGTTGGTAGGCATCTTCTCGCGCAGTGCCGCATCCCGAGCCCACTGCTGTTCAAGCTCATCGCTAGTGTCCACTGTGCCTCTCCACAAGAAGTAACTGTAGAGTCTGAAGAATGACTCTTTGGCACGACTGGCTCGCCAGCTCTCTTGCTCCTTCTGATTCAATGCAGCAAAGATGGCTGTGAACAGATTCAGCAATGCTGATGTTGCCGGACCGATGTCGGCAGCCAGTATGCTTTCCTCTGAGCCTTGGAGATGAGTGAATACCAACTCCGAGACATGCCTGGCGAGAGTCATGGAATTTGGCAGCTCCCGAACACGCCTTTCTGCGATATCAGAAATCAGCTGAGATGTGTGCTCTGTCTGTCTGGTTTCCTTTGTGTCTGGAATGACACGCAGTATGCCAGCATATGCACTCAGCAGTAACCTGCTCATTGGACTCGAGATCTCAGACACCTCGGCATAGATCATATCCAGAATTTTTCGATTCGAGGCTGATGACTTATGCCTAGAGCTCAGCAAAGCAATCTGCTCTTTAAGAGATGCTGAGAATTGGAATTTGACCTCTGAGACTGCCTTCACCTCAGCTTTCTGCCAGAGATAATGGGCTTTCACCCCTCTTTCATTCACCTCACAGAGTGACTGCGGGCCAGAGAGCATGACAGGTATTGCAGACAGTTTCTCTGTCGCGAAACATGCTCGTCGATCAGGATCGTCTTCATCGAATGGCTCGACTCTTGGAAGGCTGCCTTTGAAACCTAGGGCTACCATCTCTTTCTCCAACATAGTGAGAGGCAGACTTGTTTCGGAGCCTGAACTTGAGTGTGAGTCTGCACCACCATCCTTCCTTAATGGACAGTCATACCACATGTGACCCTCTTCTCCACATGTTGTGCAGTACATTTCACTGTCATCATATCCGGCTTCATGGTCTTCTTTCCACCCATCGTCTACTGACTCCTTGCCATGACGACTGTCCTTCCTCGGCTTTGGATCCCAGTGTGATGCTGGTTTACCTGCCGAGTATCCTGGAGTACCAAGTGATTGCACTCTGACACCTCTCGGCGGAAGCGGGCTTTCGAGGGCCTGCACCGTCATTCGAAGTCCTTGTTTTACAATCAGCCGTCTCTGTGACTCATGATCGGATAGAGGTTTTTCAGCTGGCTGTTCAGCATCAGACTCATCCTGATCAGATTCAGACATCTCATTGTCCTTGAAGTTGAGTGTCTTTGTTGTCTCGTCACGTTTTGTCTTTAGTGACTTGCCGAGATTTGCAGCTGCTTCCTTCTTTGCTGATACAAGCGCCTGCTCAATTCTGAGTTTTCTCTCCTCAGACTTGTATTCCTTGGCCGCCAGATCAGCAAGGTACTGCTCGAAATCTGCCTCAGACATTGCATCATGGTTGATGTCAACCTCACTTGCACCACCAGGTGCTCTGGGTGCTGGATCAAAGCCCAGACCTGGCTCATTTGGATCATAATCTTCGCTGATCAGATCCGCATTTACCGAATCGGCTGCTCTCTCAGTAGCTTCCCGCTCTGCAGCAGCCTTCGATGCCTTCTTGCAGCCTGATGCTGTACATGCAGTGATCTCATGACCTTTGCTTTTGCAGAATGTGCAGAACGGACGCTCCGCTCTGTACGGACAGTTCCAGTACCAATGTCCTTGTGCTGTCAGCTGTCCTTCGTCATCCTTTGTCTTGTAGGCAATGCATCCTAGGCATTTGATCTGTGGGCAGTGCTCAAGATGATGACCTTCACCGCAGTTACTGCATATTGGATTCGGGCAGTCTCTAGCGATGTGTCCTTCCTTCTTGCACATATAGCAGACACCAGCAAAATATTCCTGCGTCTGCTTGCGCTTTTTGTTTTGCTTCTTCAGGTCAGCAGCCTGTTTTGCTATCACAGCTCGGTCGGCCTGACGCACCTTCGTCTTTGCGGCCTTCTTCTCTGCAGCTGTTGTCTTGGGCTGAGAGTCAGCCTTCTTCTTGCGCTCAACCCCATCCGAGCTTTTGGTGATCTTACCCTCATCAGCAACTGTCTTGGACTTTTCGCGCTCTGATGCTTGCCGAAGCTCTTCTTCACCTCGGTTAATGCGCCTTCTTGGTAGTGGAGATGAGTCACCTTCTGAGCCATCAGACTCCGCATTTTCGGCACACCTGTCCAACAGTATGGCCAGCATGCATGGACGCGGGACCCGCTGCATACTCCTTGGCGATCTCAACCTGGTGCGCGGTGTTGAAGATGTTCTTGCGGCCTCGAAACCGCACCCGCACGGTCTCGCCCTCTTCGCCTCCATCTGCGCCGCCGGCCACATGCGCGACTCGATGCCGCCGGAGCTCGCGGGCACCGGTGTGTTCACCAACCGGTGCGGTGCTGGGCGACTCGTTCCGGCTGAGGCCCGGCCCTATGGCTCGTGTGCCAGACTGGACTACATTCTTGTCCCGCAGGACTCGGACGTGCAGCAGTGGCACGTCCCGAACGACCTCGACCATTGCTCCGACACTCACAGCCCGGTACTGGCCACCATTCGGTACCAGCACCCGAGGGGGAGCGGTGCTCGACGCTGCGCGGCTCGCGACAATGCGGCCAACGACCCCGACCGGGCCTTCCAGTTTTTGGGCTCGCTGTCCGGCGCAGACCTGCGTGAACAGATGGGGGAGTGCTCTGCCCGCTGGGCACAGTTGGCGCAGGAGCTGGACGACGTCACGGTGTGCCCATCTCAACCTGAGATAGACCGCCTGTGGGCGGAGGGGGTGCTGCAGCCGGCCATGGAGCTCGGTGAGCGTGCCCGCGCGGCCAGCTGCTCCAGCCCCAACTCGGGCGAGCCTCAGCTCGGGCGGGCAGCCGCTCGGTGTACGGGGGACAAGGTCCTGGACCATGCAGTTTATGTCCAGAATCGTCTGCGCACCGCTATCCGACGGCTGTACACATGGCGTGCTTATCTGCGGCTCCCTCACTCGGGTTCCAACCGCACGAGCGCAGGGCTCGGGTGGCTTGAGGAGGTGGTCGAAGACGAGGAGTCCGCTGCTCTCATGGAGTGGGTGCTCGAACAGGTGGACCTGGTAAGGAACAAACGGTTTGGGGCGGCCTTTGCTACCTCGGCGACGGCGCAACCTATTGTCGACGCCGGACGGACCTGCCGTGCCGCAAAGTCGGCTGCGGGTGCGTACGATCCTTTCGATACGTGCTGGTCGGACTGGCTTAAGGCGGTGTACGACCTGTTCCGACGCCACCGCAAAGAGCTCTCGGCCCGCAGGACAGCATGGGACGCGATCGTCCGCGAGACGGCAGCCACTTTGCGTGAGGATCGAGCAGCAGAAGGACCGTCGGTTCGGCGCTCTCTTTCGTCGCGCCAAGCCGCCGTCCACGGCGGTGTCCGACGAGGCGGTCTGGGTGCGGTGCAAGGACAAGCCGGAACGCTGGATCCTCTCCTCTGACCCGCAAGAAGTCAAGAGCTTCGCGGCCGCGCACTTCCGTGGCCTGCAGTCAGCACACGAGTGGAATCGCGACCCCAGCGAGCAGCCACTGTACCATGCCGGACCCCGCAAGGGCCAACCGCGGTGCACGGAAGGTCTTCAAGCCGTTTATGCTTGGGACGGTGATGACTGCCCCACCGAGACGATGTACTCCAGTGTGCGTCGCGTTATGACCATGGCGGACCTCAAGCGTGTCCTAACACGCCTCCGAGTGCAGTCAGCAGCGGGCCCGTCCGGGCTGAGCTACGCCATCTTGCTCTCCGCGTCGCCGGAGTTCCTCGAAGTGTGCCTGGCTTTCTGCAACCTTTTCCTGCGGTTCGGTGGGGTCGGCCCCCAACAATGGCGCGACTCGGACATCACCGCCATACCCAAGAGCAGCGAAGTTGGCCAGGGTATCGATGCGTCTCGCCCCATCGGTCTCATGGAGGTCCTAGGGAAGGTCGTTATGTCGTGGCTGGACAAGCAGGTGACGCAGGTGTGGCGCCGTCACAAGATACTCTCCGCATACCAGTTCGGCTTCCAACGGCACCGCGGCGTTTGCGAGGCGGCTCGTATGGTGTTCGATCTGCTCTTGCTTGTGAAGGCGGACGGACAGGTCGTGTGGGCCTGCCTGTCTGATGTGAAGGCAGCCTTCCCCAGTGTACCAGGTTTTGCTTGGAATCGTGCGTACGCTCGTGTCCGGCTACCTGCGTGGATCCGTGGCTGCTTCAACTTCAATGAGAGCGGCTGTCGCGCCCGTGTGAGCACGGCCCATGGATACACCGACAGGTACGAGGTACCGCCGGTGGGAGCTACTCAAGGTGCGGCCGACTCGCCGTCCAAGTTCCTCTGTCACATCGACGTCTTGCTCCGCTTTCTCGCGAACGAAGGGCGTGAGCACGGGGTGCGTGTCTGTCTCCCCGACGGCTGGCACCGAGTCAAGTTTGACGGTGAGGAGGGTGATATTCTCGTCGATGGCGGCGTCGTCGTGGCGTCGGCATTTGCGGATGATTTGCTCCTTCTCGCCGGCTCCTATGCGAGTCTCCAGGCGCTACTTGAGCTCGTCCAAGTCTTCTACGGTTACATCGGCGGCCAAGTCGTGCCGCACAAGAGCTACTGGTTCACCACCGCCAGTGATGCCGACCTTGCTTCTATGCCGCTGAAGCTTGAGGTCCTCTCGGACTTTGGGCTGATCCGCCCCGCGGGGCCTCTGCCTTCGGACGGACGGCCCGGCTTGTGCCGGCGTCTGTCCATGGAGCTTGCCGTACAAACCTGGTGCGAATATCACGAACTCCCCAGTCTCACTCGCCGCAGTGCCGAGTCCGGGGAACGGGAGCGCGCTGACGGTACAGTCGTTACACGAGTCACGCTTGAGCTGCCTAGCTCGGGGTACTCTCTTCGCTCGGAATCGTATGCTCAGTTGGTCCGCACTCTTGTCTCTAACCCTCCCATGCTTGACGGGATTGTGTTGAAGTTCCGGCTGGCCACGCCTCCGCCGCACCTGCCCTGCTATCGCGAGTCGGCACCAGCCCACCTGTTGGGGTACCCTCTCGGCCGTCCGCTCCCCCTCACTCCTCTAGGCCTGATGAACTCTACACGATACCTCGGCTTTCTGCTCGATGCCGGCATATCGTTTGGCGATCAGATGGACCGTATCGAAGAAAGGATAAGTGACGACTGCGCAGCTGCTCGACGAGCCGCCTTCTCCGTCGGTGAGGCCTCGACCCTGCTGAACGGTTTTTCTGGAGGGGCGGTCGGCTTCCTGGCGGGTGGCGTGCCCCTCTCCGTCCGACACTGTCGACCACTCGAAGCCAGTGTGGCAACCGCGCTTGGTGCCTGCGGTCGCAACAGCAGGAAGGTTGGTGGGGCGCAGCTCCGCGAACCAGCCCCTGTCGGAGTCAACGCCTTCTGCCTCTCCGCCAGGGTGGCTGAAACCTCCATCACGACTGCGCTACGTGTCCTCAACAGCGCCGGTCGGCCTGAAAGTGGCACAGCCCTAGCGGCACTGCTCAGCGAGGGTCGGCGGCTCGGCTTCCTGCACAACCCACTCTCACGACCTGGCTGCTTCTCTGCTGCTTCGCAATCCTACTGGGGTGCTGTGGCGTCTTGGCTAACGGTGTATGGATGGATCGTGAAGCTGCCGATCTGGGTCGCCGAGTGGACGAGCTCGTTCGAGTCTGATGTACCTCTGGAGCGCGTGTGGGAGGCGGTGCATGCCGGGACGATACGGCGTCATCCGGGTGACGGCGCCGAGCGATACTCGGACACGGAGCTCCGCAAAGCCATGGAGTACGCCGGCGAACGCCGCTGGCTGTTTCTCTCGCAGTGTGTTGCTACGTCGTTTCGCCCCTGGAGTGTCGAGTCCGGAGAGGCGGCGCTGTTCCCGGCGCCGGAGGTCCAGTGGCTGGTGCGTACAGACCGCCTCACTGGGGCGGGAGGTCGTATACTCCGCTCGATGCTTACGGACGATGGCTTGACTCAGGTCCGCTGTCCTGTACTGTCGCTATGTGTTCGCTCTGAATGGCGGGAGGGTCTGCAAGTCGAGCTTGGCTCCTACCCAGCTCTCCGCTGGCCCTGGGAAGTTGGGCCTTGGCAGGCTTGTCCGGCGTCACACGCAGATGCACTAGCGCGTTGCAGTGGCGCCTTCTCGGATGGCACTCAGCGCGACAATGGTAGCGGTCTATTCTCTGGTTTCGGCCTCGCTTGGGCGCACGATGGAGTCACCTCGTGCGCGAGCGGTGTGGTGACCTGCGGGTCGTCGGCCTTCCGCGGCGAAGGCGCCGGCGCGGGTGCAGCAATCGAGGACCACGCCAAACGGCGGCCCGGCACGGTCCTGCACCTGCACTCCGACTGCATGGGTGTGCTTGGCCGGGTGTGGGCTATGTACATTGGCGTCTGGGACGACAAGCTTGTCGCTGCCGACGGCTCGGCCCCGCTCTGGCGCGCGATTCATCAGGGCGTTCAGCGGTTCTGCGCAGCTGGCTGCAGTCTGGAGCTGCACTGGGTCCCAGGGCATACGGCCGGCCGGACGGACGTGCACTTGAGTCAGGATCTGTGCGATGCTCTCTGCGACACCCTCCGGCGTGAAGGCTGGGACTCGCTGCTGCAGGGGCCAACGACATTTGCGTACGATTTCAATGCGGTACTGTTCGACAATGTGGGGACCCGATGCTCGGACGCGGTGTCTGCATGGTTGAAGGAAGCACGCTGGAAGGTGCTAGAGGTTATGCGCGAGAAGAAGATAGAGTCTGCGCCAGCGTGGGAAGTCACCTGGCGTACTATCTCGGATATGGTAACCGGGCGCGACTCAGTCCTGCTCAGCCCCGTGGCGCTTGGCTCCTGCAGCAATGGCAAACCAGTCAAGAGTGTTATCGGCAACACTGACGTCTCTACCCTTGCACCACCCACTCCTTTCGACATGCGCTGGCTAAAAGTTTTGAATGGTAGGACCCCGTCTTCAACGGCACTCGATGCAACTGCGGCGCCGCGTCCTTGCCCAGGTGCCGTGCGGGACGCGTGCGGTCTCTGCGGGGGTCTCGACGTTCCAACGCATCTCCTGGGTGATGACGACCCCTTGTGCCCGCTCGCAGCGAACGCGCCCGTCTTCCGACAGATGCTGGCTTCCCTGTGGTTTCGGCACGGTGTGCCGCTCCTGCGTAGCCGCGAGGTCAGCGTGATCCCCAGAGAGGTTCGCGTCGCGGTCGGCTACCGCAGTGGCTTTGTTGCAGCGGTGAAGCCCGCGCGTGACGCGGTACCATGGAAACTGCTGCAAGAATCGTCCGCTCACGAACGATTCCAAGTCCGGCGCGACAAGATCGAGGACCGTCAGACCACCACAGCTTTGCGTACCGACAGGCGGCTGCAGGGGCTGCTTACGTGGGAAAAGAGCTCTCCAGGTCACCTCCTACATATGGACCATCACGGCACGCCTGCTGAGCGGGCGCGCCGCCGCCTTTCCGGTCGAGAACCTGTCGCCGGGAGCGACGACGAGGACGGTGTCACCGCCTCGGATGAAGATGATCTACGCTCCGAGGCGTCCACGACGGTCGACGAGGAGCCCCGCCCCGCTGAGTCCGTTGTGTCTCTACCGGACCCGTATTGTGAGGTGCCCCTCGATTGCCCCGGCTATGCCTGCAATCTCCGGGTGTCTGTGACGGCCTGTCTTTTCGCTGCGTGGTCGGAGGTCCGTGGCGCTGCGCGGCGCTGGACACTTTCCCGCGGTCCACGTTTCTGGGATCAGGAAGGTGCGGAAGCCGGCCTGTGTACCTGGTTACAGATGCCGGATGGGCCGGCCTTTGCGGATGACCTCCGTGTCGCGCTTCTGTCTGTGAAGTCCCCCGATCGCCGGCCGCACCTCGCCAACGCGAGTGTCGCTCTGCAGCCTGCTGAATTGACGGCGCTGGGCTGTCTGAAACCTACGATGGTGCTGCATTGGATCTTATCTCCGGAGCTGCTCCCGCTCGTTGGCACCGACGTTCCGGTATGCGGCGCTGACCGGGCGTGGCGATTTGGCTGTGTACCCCCCTGCATGCTGGGCGCTGACACCAGCGACTCGGTCTCATTCCTTACAGAGGATTGTGCTATCTTCTGTCACCTGTTGGATGATGCGCACGCCGGTGGCCCGCTCGCCGGGCGGTTCCGGAAACTATGGGAGCACAGCTGGCGTATACATGTGTTTCCTTGCATTCGCGGTGCACCCTTCGGTCTCGACGAGCTGGACCAGGCGCTTAATCACCCTGACTCGCTGCTGTCGTTGCATGTTGCGGAGGGCTACGAACCGCCCGAGTACCGCGGCCGCATCGACACGTTGGCTTCTCGAGCCCAGCAGTGGCCTGTGCTCCGGGGCGCTGTCGACTGCAATCTGATCTTGCCAGCTGCATGGGACACGGCATTGACGGCCAAACCGACCAACCAAGGTTTATGTCAGCCAAGGCGGATGTGCGCCTGCATAATCTCCCACGCACGGGACACTCCCCACACGGTGCTCGAGGAACTTGCTGGTGCCGTCCGTGCTTTCTTCTATGCCGCGACTCCGGCTTCGACCCTGGGGGCAAGGATCACCGAGGTCTCTCCGCTGTCGTCGGATGCAACCGCGCTACTAACCGGCCGGCGCTGGCTCGCTGGTGACGCGGCTCAGGGACAGCTGGCGCTGCTCGGTCTCCTGCCGAGGCGCTGGTCCTACGTGCGCGACCTCTATTCGCGGCGAACTGGGCGCGCCATACAAAAGGCATACGAACTCCTATGCTGGTGGCGACTTTCCGACAGGGTCCACTGCCGGCGCAAGCTAGCGCTGGAGCTCAAGGCCGACTTAAGCGACGAGGCGGTCGCGGAGCTCGATCCTGATTCGCATCAACTCGCACTACTTCGCTCTGAGTGCCTGGTTCAAGCGCCTGCGGCGCCGGCTGCAGTCTCCAGCACAGACAGCGGTTTCGCCGCCGCGACCCGCCCGGCCAGATCAGCCGCAAACGTCTCGAAGATTAGCGGCACCAAGTACGTATCATAGAACTCCGGAATTGATCTGGAAAACACTTTGTCAGCTTCAGCCATTGCAAAACCCTCCATGCAAGACAAGGGCGGGCGAGATTGTCGCCCGCAACATCAGTCGCCCAAGAACTTAAACCGGAACGCATCGCCCTCGCTGTGGAAATGGCCAAAGCTGGGAGAGGGGAAGTGCGTGGCGCAGATCAGCGTGTCGGTATCTGCATACTTCTCCAGGTAAGCACGGCGCGTCAGGGATGCCAAAGGCTTGTCCACATCGGGCCGTGCCTGAATGTGCGGGTAGACGCACTGGATCGGTGAGTGGATCAAATCGCCGGTAATTACGCCGGTATGGCTGCCATGCTTCATGCAGATGCTGAAATGGTCCGCGCGATGGGAATATCTGTCAAACCCATTTTGTCGATGGTTTTTGCAATTGGCGTGGGTTTGGCTGCAGTAGCAGGTTCCATGTCGGCAAGCTTAACGGGTGTTCAACCTGCCATGGGAAATGACATCGTGACAGCCGCTTTTGTCATCTGTGTCTTAGGCGGATTAGGCAGTTTTTGGGGCGTCGTTTTTGCGGGTCTCTTAGTGGGTATTTTGAAGGGCGTTACAGCTTTGTATTTTCCACCAGCGGCTGAGGGATCGATCTATGCATTGATGGTTCTGGTTCTGATCTTTCGTCCACGCGGGATGTTTGGTGTTAAATTTGAAAGGCTCGAATAGATGAGCGCATACTACAAAAATCCCCTGCTAATTCTGACAGTCTGCGGCCTTTTATTGCTTCCACTGACTGAACTTACTGGGCTGACTACGACTACCGCTTCCGAAATCCTGATCTATGCAATCGCCGCCTTGGGCTTTAATATTTTGCTGGGATATACTGGACTTGTCTCGTTCGGG
>ERZ651776.5162-NODE-5162-length-11488-cov-14.869424_pt1 | contig 11488 bp, 10 predicted proteins | sample MGYA00514761_ERZ651776 | MGnify/ENA metagenome assembly ERZ651776 | reverse complement strand
AGCATATGCCAAAAAGTTACACCAAGACTATATATGTCAGATTGAACTGTGATTTTTGCATTAGATATATGTTCTGGACTCATATACATTGGAGTTCCTCCAACACTTTGACCTACAACAGTCAAATTTGGGTCATTATTATAATCTTTAGCAATTCCAAAATCTAAAAGTTTTATTTTATCATTTTGATCAATAATTATGTTTGAAGGTTTAATATCTCTATGTACTATATTTAATTTATGAATATGACTAATTCCATCAAGAACTTGTAAAAAAATATCTATAGCTCTTATTTCATTTATGGGTCCACTTACTTTTTTAATATAATCATCAAGTTGATTGCCTTTTAAATATTCCATTATTAAATGATAACCTGAATTATCAACTATGTAATCGAATAAAGTTACAATTGATGAATGACTTAATTGACCTAAGAGCTTAGCTTCTCCAACAAATCTTTCTTTTAAGACTGTATTAGTAATCAAATCAATGTGAAGAGATTTAATAGCAACTTTTCTACCTAGTCTATTATCCTTAGCTAAATAAACTTCACCTTGGGCTCCCTCACCAATTTTTCTTATAATTTCATAATTTTTAAAATCTTTCATTTTTAAATTGAATCTTTTCTTTTTAAAATAAAGTATATTAATATAAACATTATTATTACTAAGGTCATAATAGCAATAAAATCCAAGATAAAACTACCTGAAGAATCAAAATTTTCTTGATAAGAGTTATGAAAAGATATTTTTAATATTTCTATAGCTTTATTTACATTTCCCTCATGTAATATTTCACTTTGAATATTACCAAAACCTTCTATACCCCATCTTGTAAAAGTTAAATAACTTACTAACTCAACAGTGGAAGAACCTATTTTTGCTACAAGACCCGCTAACATAATTTGTGGTATCAAAATTATAGGAACTACAGCTAAAACTTTTTCAGATGTATCGAATATTGCTGATAACAATAAACCTAAAAAAGTTGAAGAAATAGTTAAAAAAGACATCCATAAAAATGCACCAAAAGGATTATTTAAAGAAATGTCATATGAGGAATTATTATAGTTTACATATAAAATAAAAATAAAAATGAGAGATTGTATAATTGAAAAAACTGAAAGAACTGTTATTTTTGAAAAAATATAAGGCATTAATTTTAAATTATACATTCTTTCTCTTTTGTATACAGCCAATTCACCCACAATCTCCCTAGCAGCATTAGTTGACCCAAACCAAACTGCAGAGACTGCCATAATAAATAAAACAGATAATTGTATTTCTTTAAATACTAAACATATTAATAATGCAATTATTGGAGCTTGTAAAAGCATTATTGAGGTGTTTACCTGATCATTAGTTTTAATTCTAAAATATCTCATTGTAAGCCAAAAAAATTGTTCAAAAGGATTTTGATTTGATTTATTTGTTAGAATTTTATTATTGTCTTGAGTTTTAGAAACAGGTCTTGGGTTTGCGTACTTATTTACCCATATTTTTGAATCGGGTCCTGAAATTTGTGAAAAAACTGAAACAGCATTTTTTACATTAAAATATTCCTTATACTTTGTTGAATCTCCGTAATAAACAATTTTACCTCCATTGTTATCAGCCATAAATATAACTTCATCCATATAGTCAAGATCTTCAGGTTTATGAGTGACCATAATTACAGTAGTTCCGTTTTCTGAAAGGGATTTAAGAATATTTAAAAAATCTTCAATTGTTTGCGGATCAAGTGGAGAAGTTGGTTCATCCAAAAAAAGAAGCATTGGGTCTGTTAACAGTTCAATTGCTATTGAAACTCTTTTTCTCTGTCCACCACTAATATCAGAAATTAAATTTTTTTTTATGTGACTAATATTTAATTCACTTAAAATTTTATTAATTTTTAATTCAATATCACTCTTGCTAATATTTGCAATTCTTAATTTGGCAGCAAAAAAGAGAGATTGCTCAACTGTTAATTGATTGTGAACAATATCGTCCTGTGGAACATATCCAATTTGAGTTTTTAAATATTCATAATTAGTAATTAAATCTTGATTAAAAATTAAAACATTCCCTTTTGTTGGTGGAGATTCTCCATTAAGGGACTTTAACAAAGTTGATTTTCCACATCCCGAGGGTCCCATAATTGCAAGTAGTGATTTTGAGGGAACAGACAGGTCCATTTTATGTAAAGCTTTTTTCCCGTTTTTTTGATTTGGATATATTTTTTCAATACCGATTGCACTGATTGCTAATTCGTCACTTAAATCTTTAGCTCTTCCATCTATTTTAATCAAATATTTACCTATAAAAATATTATCAATTTTAGAGATAACCTTTGATCCATTAACTTTAGACCCATTAACATATACTCCGTTAAGAGATCCTAAATCTTTTATTAAAAATTTATCATTTGACAACTTTTTAATTAAAGCATGTTTTCTGCTTACTCTAGTATCATTAATTCTTAAATCACTTAAAGAATCTCTACCAATAGTAATTGAATTTTTATTTTTAAATAATTCAAGAATATTTTTTTGACTATCTAAATCTCTAGATTGTGTGTTTTCAGATCCAACTGACATTAGAATACCACTTAAACCTGCCAACTGAACTTGATCTTTAATATTTAAATTATAAGTTTTTTCTGATTTTAATTTTATTCCGTTTAAAAAAGTACCATTTGTACTATTTAAATCAATCAGCTTTAACTCTCCGGTATCACTACAAATTATTTGGCAATGATTCCTAGAAATTCTTTTATTAGAAATTATTAAGTCACAATTTGAACTAGAACCTAGCATTAAAGAAAAATCTTCTTTAATAACAACTTTTTTGAAAAGCTGACTATCCTTATAAAAAAATAGTTTTAGTGATTCTTTTTTCATTGAATTGTTATTTCAAAATTTTTGGAATTAATTATAATTTTTCTAGACAATTGGATTGGAAACTCATTTTCAAAAACCTCAACTATAAAATTAAAATCAATATAAAGAGTTAAATCATTTTTTAGCGTTCCAATTAACATCATTGGATCAATACTTAATAAATTTATATTTAGTTTAACTGGAAAATCTGTATTGTTTTTATTCTCAACAGAAATAGTGTTAATGTTTTCAGATCTAGCAATAATCTTAGATTTGTTTAAATCTTTATAGATAACAGAACTAAGTTTATTAATATTAAAATTAAATCCTAAATCATTATAAAAATTTAAAAGAATTTCTAATTGCGCATTAGTAAATTTAATTTTATCTAACTTAACTTCTTTGATTTTGAATACACTATTTGAAATTTGTTCATCAACAAATGAATCCATTATAGTTTTTAAATTAAAAATATAGTCGTATTTAAAATTTATACTTTTATTCAATAATGGAGTTTTCACATACCCTTTTATTAATAGGTTTTTAGAATTGTCTTTAAATAATAACGAATCAATATTTTCAGGATCAAAAAAAATCAGTGCATTTATTTTTTTGCTAGATTTTTTATCGACAATAAATTCTTTATTGATTAAAAATTCTCCAATACTCTTTGAATTAAAAAAAATCTCTGATTTAATTTCGTCAGTTTTTAATTTAAAATTATTTTTATTTTGTAGAATAATATTTGAAGAAAAAACAAGTTTTTCATTTTCTTTTCCTAAAAACACAAAATCTTCAATAGATATTAATTCTGGAGGTTTTATCAAATCCGAACATGAAAGGAGAAATATTGATATAAATAAAAAATAGTAGTATTTCATTATTTATCAGTTACAAATAACATTATAGTTAAATTTTATATGATTTTTAAGACATCTTTTTCTACTACTGGAGTAAGGGTGTGAGTTCATTAGATTATCATATGAATCATACTGTCTTTCATCATTTGCTAGCCTTTGCCAAAAATCAATAGATCTACATGAGTCGTATTTTGAAACTTGAACTAAATCTATTCCAAATAAATCAGCTTGAACTTCTTGTTTTTGATTAAAACTTGGTGGAGTTAAGACTTTTTCTAGTTCTAAAAAAATTTCACCAAATAATCCAAATTCATTTGCAGCTTTTTGTTTTTTAACATAGCTAGTCAAATGTCCAATTTCATTGTGAGCAATTTCATGAGCTAGGACAGCTGCTATCTCAGAACTATTATTGAACCTTTTATAAAATTTTTCAAACACAAAAATTTTTCCACCCGAAGTAATTATGTTGTCGGGTTTACCTTTGACATAATAAATTTGATAATTAAATCCTCTTGGATTTGCAATCCTAATAGATAAATCATTTAAAATTTCACTTAAATAATTAACTTCCTTTCCTGATTTTATGACAGTATATTCGCTTTGATATGATTTTAAAAGACTATTACCCATTTTTATTTCATCATTAATAGACACTTTAACATCAGAGAGAAATATTTCATCAGTGGATCGTTTAAAATCTCCCAAACCATTAATGATGTCATTTTCTGGATTATTATTCAAACAGGTAAAATCATATGTAATATCTGTCCTTTGTTTTTTTTGTGGAGTGAAGTTAGATATTAATGGTTCAACTAAATTTGTATACAAGTTTTCAACTTTATCAATTATGGCAACTGATTCCTTAACTTCTTTAAATTTAGTTTTAAAAAAAACTAAAATTATTACTAAAAAAGAAATTATTAAAAGAAATATAAGTTCTTTCATATAATTTTGAATGATATTTTTTGATTTCGGTTCTAAATTATAATCATTTTCTTTAATATCATCTTTTTGTTTTATCTCAGGGCTAATTTCATTATTAGAATCGTTATTGTCCTTCAGATAATTTTTCCAATTAATTAGTGAGTTGCCAGCTTTTAATATATCTAATGAATCGAGTTTCGTAGGCTCATTAATTTTTTTTCCATTTACAGTAGTTCCATTAGCTGAATTTAAATCAGTTACTACTACAAGTCTATCATCTCCAAAAAAAATTTCCAGATGATTTCTTGAAACTGTTGAATCATTTAAAACCTCATCATTCTCATAACCTCTACCTACTTTTATAACTTTCATGATGTAGATATTGAGTTGTTATAATTTAAATCTTTTAAAAATTCGCTGCATGTTTGGTAGCGCAAATTTGGATCCTTTTGAGTTGCTTTATCAACTATTTTCTGAAAATCCTCATTTATAGCTGGATATAAATCCATCATTCTCTTCGTTTTTTTGTATTTAACTTTATCCTCTAATTCTTCATTAGAATTAGCACTATATGGGGATGAACCGCATAGCATCTGATGCATTAATAATCCTAAAGAATAAATATCGGTTCTTTTGTCTAAATTTTTATCAGGATCCAATTGTTCAGGTGCACAATACATCTTTGTATGTTCAAAAACTTTTCTTTTCTCAGTTGAACCTTTGGAAATTCCATAATCAATAACCATAGCTTTATTATTTCTAGTTATTAAAACATTAGAAGGTTTTAAATCCAAATGTAATGCTCCATGTTCATAACCATTTATTGATATATTTTTGTTGTGAGCATAATCTATTGCAGATATAATATCATTTAGTAATTCCAAACATAATTTAGCTGGAATAGGTCCTGTCTCATTATTTATAAAATCCTCTAAAGTGCTTCCTTCAACATAATCCATTACTAAATGAACTCCATTATTAATAATAAATGCATTTAATTTTACAATATTTGGATGTGATAGATCTAGATAAATATTTGCCTCTCTTTTAAAATTTTCAATTAAGTCGTTTCTATCGTTGTAATTTTTGTGAATTGATTTAATTGCAACAGGTTTTCCAGAATAAAGATCAATAGCTAAGTTAACTACACCAAAGCCGCCCCCGCCTATTCTTTTAATAAATTCATATTGTTTTGAGCCTAAATCTGGATACATCTTTCAATTCGTATTATTTATCTATCTTTTTTTTAGACTCTTTTTTATCTTTTTCTTCATTTTCAGATTCACTATTTTCATTTTTACTAGGCTCGTTATTCTCTTTATTTTTCTCTTGATTTTCTTTTTTCTTTATTTTCTTCTTATTTTCTTTTTCAACTTTTGAAATGCTATCATTCTTTTTTTCTTCAAAAGCCTTTAATTCCTCTTCTTTTCTTTTTTTCTCCTCGGCCTTCTGTCTTGCTATTTCATCTAGTTCCTTTTGTTGTTTTTCGGAAAAAATTATGTCTTGATCATTATTTTCCAAAGTCTGCTCAACATCTTTGAGAGGTATTGTATGATCAACAAGTATTGAGTCTTTTACTAAAATTTTTAAATAATCATCTTTACTTCTTTTATCCTTATTTTTATTCCAATTACTAGATCTACCAAAGTATTCTCTATACTCAACTATAGGCATCAATCTGTCCTCTTTTGAGAAAAAGAAAATTTGAAAACCACCCTCAAAACTAGGTTCTTTTAGTTTAGGAGATTCTTGAACCTTTTTCATAAAATCCTCATGAAAACCATTGATATTCATTGAATCAATGTAATTTTCGAATGTCAATTTTATATATTCTTCTTTTAGAACAACAACTTTCGTCGGTTCCTTTTTTGTTTCGTTAGCAAATGGTTTGATTCCAAAATAATAAACTCCTCCAACAATAATTAAAAGAATTATTGATATTAAAATTGCTTTGTTATTAATTAATGAAGATGTTTTTTCTGTTATTCCATCCTGAGTCTGTGTTTGGTTAAAAGAAGGATTGTTTTTACTTACAAAGCCTGAAGTTTTGTGTTCACTTTCAATAACCTCAATTAAATCTGCAGAAATATTATCATGTCCTCCCCCTTCTTCAGCTAATTTTATTAATTTATTAACACATAAATTTAAATCAGAATTATCTCTAATAGTTTTTGCTATTATTTTATCTGTAACAAGTCCTGTTAAACCATCACTACACAATAAGAATTTATCACCTTTTTTGGCTTTTATTGGATCTGATACAATTTCAACTTCAACAGAATCAGCTATTCCTAAAGCTTTAGTTAACTCATTTTTTCTAGGATGTGATTCCATTTCTGCATCCGAAATTTCTCCCTTGTCAACTAATGTTTGAACATACGAATGATCTTTGGTTATACGACAAAGTTTATTTTCTGATAGAATATAACATCTACTATCTCCTACATGGGCAAGATATAAAAGTCCTTCCTTTTCAGCTAAAACAACACATGTAGTTCCCATCCCTGTAAGACTTGGATTAGTTTGAGCTTCACCATAAATCTGAATGTTAGCAAACTCTATTGCTTCCTTTAAAGCAACCTGAACAATTCCGTTTGGATTTCCATTAAAGTATTCACTAATACTGTTAACAGCTGTCTGAGAAGCTTTTGCACCACCTACATGGCCGCCCATACCGTCACAAACAATATAAACTCTTAAGTTGTCTTTTGTGGTAAAATCTCCAATAAAGTCTTCATTGGCAGATCTAACTAATCCAACAACTGATTTTGAAATGTGATTTAATTTCATATTTATTTATAAAAAACTATTGTTACTTCCGTAACTTCGATTATATCTCCATCATTAAGATTTGTACTTACTGAATCTCCTTTAAATAGTGAACCATTAACTAGAGTTCCGTTTGTACTTCCATTATCTGTTAATTTGTAATCATTGCCGTCAAAAGAAATTGTAAAATGATTGCCTGATATATGTGGATTATTTATAGTAAGATTATTACTACTAGACCTTCCAACGGTAAATAATGGATTATTAACCTCATAGGTTTTTGAATTATTACCTTCAATCAACTTGAGAATTGGAAAGTTGCCATTTTGAAGCATTTTTTTTATTAATTCACTTTCTTTTTCATTTTTCTTATTTTCTGAATCAATTCTTTGTCTTTCAATCTCTTCATTTTTTATTCTATCAATTTCTTTGTTTTGTTTATCAATTTCCTGTTGTTGCTGCTCAGTCTTTTTTCTTTGATCTAACATTTCATTTTCTCTTGCCAAAGCTTTCTCTTTGTATGATCTTAACATTTTTAAAACTAAGATTATGATTAAAGCAATAAGAATAAGAGAAATAACAATTGAAAGAATTAAGTTTTTTTGAAATTGTGCTACTACCCAGTTTCCTGGAGCTTTATATGATAATTCTTCAATCTGCTCTGAATCAGTTACCTCTACTTGAGCTTTATAGTTTTTACCATCTTTAATATCATTTTTAGTTAAAAAAGAAAATTTATAATTATTTCCCTTGGATCGCTTTACTAGGTTTTTTGAAATTTGGATAACTCTATTTTCTATCTCTATTTTCTTATTATTATTTACCCTTTGATTTCCTAAACTTTGAGACAAAACAAACCTTTCCCCATATGTGCGCGCTGACAGTGTAGGAATACTGAATTGTTCATATTTAAACCTATTGTATTTAATTGTATTAATTACAACACCTTTATCCTTTGCTGCTGTAATAACCTCTTCATTAGAAACTTGTTCAAACTTTGGATTGTTATTTCTTTCTTCAGAAATTAATATAATTGCTTTGGGTAAACTACTATCAAATTTATCCAATAGATCTACGCCCTCATACAGAGCACCAGTTATACTCGAAACGTATTTATTTGTAAAGTCATTGTCTGGAAGTAAAAATTTATTTAAATAAGATCTTATCTCATTTATACTATCTGTAAATTTTGGATTAATATCATTTAAAATTTTTGTTTCAGCATTTCTAAGAGCAAACCAAACAAGTTTTACTTTATCTCCCTTATTGATGAATCTTGATAGTGAGCTGTTAATTGCAGTAATTGATGTGCCTAACTGTTCAGATCTATCAGAATGTCCAAGGGTTTCAATCATAACCAAAATACACTTATTTTCAACCGAATATGAAAGTGAGTCTTTTAAATGACTAAATGAAAAGGAATCAATAACTTTTAATTGATCTAGTCTTTCTCTTAAAATAAAGTCAGATTTAACTTTTAAATCAGGATCTCTATCATTAATCTGAAAAGAAATTTCTGGAAAATCAGCTACAGTAGTAGAATCATTATAAAACCTTATTTGTGAATATGAAGAAAAGCTAAATACAAAAACTGCAATTAGAAGAAATATTTTTTTCATAGAAAATGTTTACTGTTTTATGGCAGCTTTAAATAAAAGACTAGTTTTTCCAACTACTATTTCATCACCATCAACTAAAACATTTGACTTATGAGAATCTAAAAGTTCGCCGTTCAGTACAGTACCATTTGTTGACATTTGATCAGATATTTCAAACTTATCTTTCCTAAACAAAATCACAGCATGTTCAGAAGACACTTCGTTATCTAGTACTGTAATATCACAAGTTGATTTTTTACCTATTAAATTTCTTCCTTCAAATATTTTGTAATCTGTACCAAACTCCTCTATATCAAAAGTGACTAACCATCCTCTTAACTTTCTTTTTGAGATTTGAACCTCATCAGATTTTTCAGAACCATCAGAACTTTTGCTAGGTGTAACAATAGTTCTTGTAGGATCAAAATCTTTCTTAGGAGTAACTACATTTTCAGATTTTTGGTTACCAAAAACAACAGTTCTAGTAGAATTATCTTGATTATCATCTAAAATAGATGTTTTAACAGTTTCAGGAACTTCCCCAACTGTTCCTTTCGGACAATACGGACACTGGTCCAAACTTTCTTTGTAAAAGTGATTTTTTTGACATTGTTTAAATCCTTTCATTCTTAAAATATTATAATTCATTTTAATATATGAATTTTTAATTAAACAATGTATAGGAACAGATTTAAGTTTCTTTTTTATGAGGTTTACAATTTTTAATATTTGACTTTTATATTTAGTCGTTCAATCTTACAAATCAAATACTTATATCAATATTTTAAAATTTATTGCTGACTCATATTATTTTTTTTATGATAAAAGTAAAGTAAACATTACATAATTGAAATATTTTCATATATTTGTAAAGTAAACATTACAAAACCTAATTATGAAAGAACAAAAAAAACAAACCAAAATTATGCTGGGATGGACGATTGCTTGGGTAATAAGTCTAGCTTTTTTATCAGGTGGAGAAAACTCACTATGGGACAGTTTATTAATAACCAAAATAGGATTAATAATAAATCTTGCCATTGGAATTGGTATGATAATCGCAAATAAAAATTTATTTAAGACTTATGACGAGTTGCAAAAGAAAATCCAATTTGAAGCAATGGCCATCACATTAGGATTAGCTGTTGTTGTTGGTCTAACATATGAAATTTCTTTTGATTTTGGAGTTATTGACAAGGAACCCGAGTTTGAATATTTAATGTTATTTATATCTTTTTCTTATATAGCTTCTAATATTTTTAATGCAAGAAAATACAGATGAAAAACAGAGTAAAAGAACTCAGAAAAAATCAAAAATTAACTCAAGAAGAATTAGCACAGTTGATTGGAATTTCAAGACAAGCAATTAATGCAATTGAAAAAGAAAAATTTGACCCTAGTTTGCCAACTGCCTTTAAAATGGCAAATCTATTTAAAACAACAATTGAAGATATATTTACATTCTCTAATTAATATGAAAGAATCTAAAACATCTACAGGTGCAGGAATAGGCTTAATTGTTGGAATTACAATCGGAAGTATCAACGATAATGTTGGCTTATGGATTGCATTAGGTTTATGTTTTGGTGCAGGCATTGGGCAGATACTAGATAAGTAATAGCTTTAATTAAATAGCTGAATCCTTTAAAAATATTCCATATATAATTTATTTGATTTTAAATTAAAAGGATTCAGTTATTACTTTAAAAAATCTGAAATCAATCTGTGAAAATGATGTACACCCTGTTCTCTTGTAGGTGAAAACCTCCCTGCTTTATAAAAAGATGATCTTAGTCCATGATGAACGTTTTCTACAACGAATTCATCCTCTTCTTCTACCTTTTGAAGTTGGTTACCTGCTCCCCTATTTAGTTTAGATTCATCGAGAACATAAGATCTGAAAGAAACCTTAGTTAAAGAATCTGAAATTGGTTTAACTATATTTATTGAAAGTCCCCAAGGATAAAAATTAAACATCATATTAGGAAAAGCCCAGTAATAATATGCTGCTACATTTTTACCATAATCCAGGTGATCCTTTGGCAAATTAAAAACATCAGTATCATCTTCACTATATCCAATTTGTAAATTACAATGATCATATACTTCTGTTTTATAGATATTGTAATCTAAAACCTCATTTAAATCTTTGTGAACAAATGGAATATGAAATCCTTCTAAATAATTATCACAGTACAATGCCCAGTGAGCATTAATGGTAAAATCTTTAGATAAAGAATCGTCAAAATAAAAATTTTCAATTGGAAGAAAACCAATTCTTTCACTCATTTTATTAATGACTGTTTGAAAATCAAAAGATGGGTTTAAACCTGCAAAAAGTAATTTCCCCCATTTAACAAGAGGAAACTCATGTAAATTATCACACGGCCTTGGAAAATTCTTAGCCTTTTCAAACTCAGGCATATATTCAAATTTTCCTTTATTATTAAATCTTCTTCCATGGTACATACAAACCA
>ERZ651776.5161-NODE-5161-length-11489-cov-7.769015_pt1 | contig 11489 bp, 10 predicted proteins | sample MGYA00514761_ERZ651776 | MGnify/ENA metagenome assembly ERZ651776 | reverse complement strand
TTGCTGTGAAAGAATCATCTAACGCTTAAGTTAAATATTCTTAAAATTTAAACCCGGTCTAGGCCGGGTTTTTTTATTTCTAAAATATACTTTAATATAATACTTTTAATAAAAATGTTTTTAAAAAGGAGTTTTTGTATGAAATATTTACTAACAACAATAGCTATTATTTCTTTTTCTGTTTTTGCAGATAATCATAAAAATTTACCAAAGCCTGATGACTGTGAAGGAAAGCCTGCAAATTACTATGTAGCAAAATTAACTAAGAACGGAACTATTGATGGCGTGCTGAATGCTTCAAGTCTTCATGAAACTTTCTATAAAAATAGAGGCTATGAAGTTGAGGTTATTCCATCAATTCAGTATCTTAGAGATGAAAATGGGGTACCGTCTGATGAAATCTTTAGACTTTCAACTCACGTTATTTTTCCCGACTCTGAAACTGCATCAAAATGGAGAGAAAGAGAGAGAACACAAAAAGATAGAGATGAATATAATTTTTATGTTAATGAATATAACAAGAACTCAGAAGTAACAACATCTAGATTTATTTGTATTCTTAATTAAAGAAGCTAAGGTTTTATAATTTTACCATCATAAGATAATAAGCTGCCTGACTCATTAGCACTTGAGCCTTCAATCACTTGAGAGAGTAACTCAACACTATAATCAGGAGTAAATAGTTTGCCCTTTGAAACATTTTTTTTAAATGGCTCGCTAAACTTACTTTCGACAGTACCTGGCTGAAGTGCTAAAGCTATTGCATTCTTATTTATTCTTTTTAATTCAATACTGAAATTTTTAACTATTTGATTTAATGCAGTTTTGCTGGATCTGTATGAATACCAACCGCCAAGACTGTTATCTGAAATACTACCCACTCTTGCACTTAAAAATGCAATAACGCTCTTTTCATTCTTATTCATCAAAGGGATAAAGTACCTACCAATAAGAGCTGGTCCAATTGTGTTGATGCTATATACCTTTGCAAAGGTTTCATAATTAAGATCTTTTATGCTTTTTTCGGGGCCAAAACTTTCAGTATGAAGAATGCCGCTAGCAATAATAATCCTATCAATAATATGCTCTTTAACCTGGCCTGCAGCTTTTTCAATACTATCTTGGCTTTCTACATCAATTTCAAAACTAGAAACTTTTTCTGATACATGATCAGTAGCATTTCTTGAGAATGTAAATATATTTTCTACAGAGCTATGTTTTATATAATGTTCAACAAATGCATTACCTATTGCACCACTTGAACCAATTATTGCTATATTTTTTGACATTTAAGTTTGTTTAACAGTTATTAAGAAAGGCTTGATGAAAATTATATATATAAAGAAGTTCTATATGAAGTTAAACTTTATGCAAAGTATATTGAGGGAGATGCTATGGGATTTGAAGTAAGCGATAAAGCAAAAGAAATAAATGAAAGACTTGAAGCATTCATGGAGGAGCATATCTATCCTCGCGAAAGAGACTATGATGAGTTTACAAGCAATCAAGAAAATCTATGGCAATATCCTGATTGGTATGAAGATCTAAAAAAAGAAGCAAAAAAACAAGAACTATGGAATTTATTTTTACCAAAAGAATATGCTCCATGGAGTCCTGGCTTAACAAACTTAGAAATTGCAGGCCTTTTTGAAACAATGTCTAAGTCTGCATGGGCACAACAGATCTTTAATTGTAATGCTCCTGATAGAGGCAATATGGAAGTATTGGCAAAATACGGAACTCCTGAGCAGCAAAAACAATGGCTTGAGCCACTACTAGCAGGTGAAATTCGATCAGCATATGCAATGACTGAACCGGATGTTGCATCATCAGATGCAACAAATATGGAACTAGAGATTAGACGTGATGGTGATGAGTATGTTCTCAATGGAAAAAAATGGTGGACAACTGGTGTCATTTCACCAAAGTGTAAGTTTATGCTTGTCATGGGAAAATCAAATCCTGACAACCCACGCCATACACAACACTCAACAATTATTGTGCCTACTGATGCTGAAGGCTTTTCAATCACAAGAGCCCTAAGATCTCTTGGTGAATACCACTCTCCAGGTGGTGAAGGTGATGTAGTTTTCAAAAATGTCCGTGTTCCAGTGTCTAATCTTATATTAGGTGAAGGAAGAGGATTTGAAATAGCTCAGGGCAGACTTGGTCCAGGCAGGTTTCAATATGCGATGATGTTTGTTGGTATGGCCCAAAGATCTTTAGAGCTCATGTGTGAAAGAGCTCAAAGCAGAGTTGCCTTTGGTGAGGCGCTAAGTAAAAAAACAAGTGTTCAGCATGAGATAGCAAGAAGTAGATGTGATATTGAACAATGTCGATTGCTTGTTCTATCTGCTGCTGAAAAAATGGATAACTATGGCATAGATGCAGCAAGAGACTATATCTCAATGTTAAAAATAGTAGCACCAAAGATGTGTGAAGATGTATCTAGCAGAGCGATACAAATCTTTGGAGGCATGGGTGTATCTCAAGATACTCCACTGGCTCATATATTTACAACAAGTAGATTTTGTAGAATTGCAGATGGTCCAGATGAGGTGCATATGTCCCAACTTGCAAAACTTACCATGAGATCTTTGTCAGGAAAATAACTTTTTATAAATCAAAAAAAAGGGAGCTAATGCTCCCTTTTATTGTTCTAGTTAGTTAGAAGTTATATTTAACACTGAAGCTATGAGTTTCAGGTGCACCCATAGTCATTCCGTTAACGCCACTTATTCCACTAGCTATTAATACTAACCTAACATAATTGTTGTCAGTTGCATTTTTAACTGAATAAGCAAGTTCCCATGAATCATTTCTCCAACCAATTTTATAATTTAAAAATTCTTGGTCTGTTTTCTCTGCAAGCTCTGGATAGCCAGCTGGTAATTGAGCTTGCCATTGTGGTGAGAGCATTGGAGCTGAAGAATACTCGTATGGTCCATCATATGAGTAGTCAACTCTTGAGAATATATTGCCATTTCCAAGAGGGAAATTATGAGAAAGTCCAATTGTGTATGCATCATCTGGAGTTAATCTTGCTGCGGCATTAGATAAAATATCTGGTGAACCATCATCAACAGTAAAATATGACATATTTAATGTCAGATTAGATGTTAATTTAGCAATAACATTCAGATCAAACCCAAGCCTTTCAGCCGTTTCGGTTGCATTTCCAACAATAGTGCCAGTACCTGTAGGACTTTGTGTAATGTAATGTTGTCCATCTGTGTCCATTGAGAAAGCAGTAGCGTTAAGCTGAACTCTGTTATCCATTAGCCTTGATTTAATACCTACTTCAAAATTAGTTGTTTCAGTCTTATCAAAAGCTCTCATATCGCCTGTATCACCAGAGGTAGAGTTAAAACCACCAGCTTTATAACCAGTTGCTGCAGCTGCATAGAGCATTACATCTTCTGAAAGATCTTTTTGAACACTAAGCGACCATGTTGTAGCGCTATCAGATCTTGAAAAAGTATCATCAACATTTTGCAAGAAACCACTGAAAGGCCAAGCATTTCCAAGCACTGCTTGTCTTGGAAGACCAACAATAGCAGGGTTACCTAATAAACCAGCTAAAGTAGGACTAACAGCACCACCCAATAAAGCTTGAGCATATAAATCAGCTTCTTTATCTTCTGTTGTATATCTCGCACCAATTGTGTATCTGAGAGTATCAGAAACATGCACCGTCATTCTTCCAAAAATAGCCGCCGTTTCATCAGACCATGTCATATCTTGAGCAATCATATCCCCGGCTTCTGTTGTTGCAAAGAAACCACCAACGCCTGGAAGAGCTGCTTGAAGTCCTTGAAGTGCTGCCAATTGTGCCGGACTAGCAAGACCTGCTGCTGCCAAAGCTCCTAATTGCTGAGCTTGAGTACTAAGTTGTGTAAACCATGTACCCCATACCGGTGAAAAATCAGGACCAACTTCTATAGCACCTTTGTTAGGATATGCTCCGGATTCTCCATATTCAGCGTCAAGGAAAAACAATCCAACTGTATATTCTTTGTTGCCCATCATGTTTGAACTAAACCTTAATTCATTAGTTAATGATTTACCCGGCATGTTTCTCTTAAGTGTAAGCATGTCAAGAGATGTAAAATCTGCATCCCAATGTCTATATGCATCGTATTTATTCCTTGCAATGATGTAAGTTAAGGTTCCATTTTCTATTTCTTGATCAACTTTAAGAGATGTTAATGTTGAATCTAAATTAAAGTTAGGTGTGCCCGCTGATGTTGCATACTTATAATTTGTATAATCGTTATCTGACGGAGTTTTTCCTAATAATGGAATTCCAATTGCTACCTGTGAAGATGTTGGAACGCTATCTACAGCACAACATGTAGATTTTTTTGAAACATCTGAATGAGTGAAGACATAACTTAGTTTTTCATTTTCATGATAAATCTTTAATCCAATAATTGAATCATCAACACCATTAGCAGGCTGACCATCAACCAAATTAGTCATATAGCCATCTGATTCGTTTACATTTGCACTTAATCTAATTGCAGTAGTATCAGAAAGACCAAGGCTCATCGCAGAAGTAATTCTTGTTGAATTAAAATCACCACTTTCATAATGAATAAAGCCATCTGAATCTCCGGGTCTTGGTGATTTTGTTGTTATGTTTACAACACCTGCATTTGAGTTCTTTCCATACAAGGTTCCTTGAGGGCCTTGAAGAACCTCGATTCTCTCTATATCAATTAGATCATTTAAACCTAGGCCTGTTTTGTTGAGATAAACTCCATCTACCACCAAGGCTACATCTGACTCTAGTGATGCATCACTTTGACTGGTACCAATACCCCTTATTCTCATTGATGCATTAAATGGATCAACATTATAGTTAATAATTAAAGAAGGTAAGGCCGAGTCAATGTCTCTAGCTGTTGTGATATTCATATCTTCGATTTGGGCTGCAGATAGAACTTCGACAACCATAGGAACATCTTGAGCGTTAGCTTCTGTTTTTGTTGCTGTAACAATAACATCTTCGATTCCATCTGAATCTTGAGCTAAAAGGCTGAATGGCATTAACATGGCTGCCACACATAAAGTAGTTTGTATTAGATTTTTCATTAACATGTCCCCCTTTAAGACAATAAAACTTATTTAATTTACTAAGATAGCGTAATGAAGGTCGCTGGTCTTGTTTGTATACTATCAGATGGTGTTAAAAATTCATCAAAAAGATCAAATTATTGTTTTTTCTTTTTACTATTCGGAGAAACGAAATTTGTGTCTTGAAGTGCATCCTTGGTATTCTCAAGAATAACTTTTTTAACAGCAGCCACAATTGGGTTAGATCGAGATAACTCATGCTGAATTAGATAGAACCCTATTTGAAATGAGTACTCATCCTTCTCGAAAGGAATAAGCCTATCATCACTTTCGCCATCAAGATCAGTTAGGAACGTAACCCCATTACCGTTTGCAACCATAGAATGTGCATCTTGATATGAGTTTGATGAAACTATTATATTTGGATTTTTAAAAAAAGATTTAATAATAAAATCAGTATCAAACTTATCATTCCTTTTGTAAGCCACCCATTCAAAATCATTTGGATTTTTATTCTTATCAAAATAATCTTTTGTGCCATAAATTCGCATGTCTATATTTGTAAGCAAAGTTGCTATTGAGTCCTCAGGCGGTCTTGTTGTTCCGATAAACCCAATATCATAAACCTCAGTGCTCATATCAGAATCATCTGAAGCATTCATTATATGAATTTTAAGATTGGGGAAACGGGATCTTAATTTTGTAATAAGATTTGTCATATTACTGCCGCCCTCGCCTTGCTTATAAATAACAAGCTTTCCATCCATAAGTTCTGGGTTTGGTATGAACCTTTCTTTTAATTCTGAAATTTTATAGTCGATCTTTGCAACTTCTTTGTATAGATCATGACCATGGGTCGTTAATGTGTATCCAGAATTTTTTCTTTCAAATAACTTTAGAGCTAATTCTTTTTCTAATTTTTCAATCTTTCTAGATACCGTTGAATGATTGACTCCCATCTCTTTAGCGCAGCCACTCAAAGTGCCATGATTTGCACAGGATATAAAATATTCTAAATTGCCCCAGTCAAGCATTAAACTGTTCCCTTAAATATGAACACAATATACTATGAATGTTCATATTTTATCAATAGATTATATTTGTACCTGTGCTAGAGTTCCTTCTTTTTTGCACGAAGACATATTTTTTTTTCCATATCATGATTTAGCTTTGTGTAATAAAATCTTTAAATCATGAAAAAATATTTTTTTTTAGCATTCTTTATTATTGCTCTCTTAATATTGAATTTTAAAAGAGACATTGCACTAACTTTAATTCCCATTGCACTTAATTTAACTAATCCAATTAATGAAAATCAAGAAATTAATTGGCCAATGCCACAGTCTTCTGAGGTCAGTAATAAACCGAATATCATTTTAATTTTAGCCGATGATTTAGGCTTTAATGATATCTCTTTCTATAATGGTGGTGCAGCAGATGGTTCATTAATGACGCCAAATATAGATAACCTAGCAAAAGAAGGAGTAGCATTTTTAAATGGGTATGCTGCTAGCCCTGTCTGTTCTCCTTCAAGAGCAGCAATAATGACCGGAAGATATTCAAGCAGATATGGATTTGAATTCACTCCATATCCAGCACAAGCAGCAAAAATTATGAATCTATTAAGAAAAGATGGAGAGCTTGAAACCATTAATCTTGAAGGTGTCCAGTGGGATGAGGTTGGTTTGACTGTTGGAGGTTTGCCGAATAAGGAAATTACTATTGCAGAAATGCTTCAAAAAAATGGTTACTATACCGCGCATATTGGTAAGTGGCATTTAGGTGGTTTTACAGATGGAATGAAACCCAACGATCAAGGCTTTGATGATAGCCTTATGCTAAATAGTAGTCTTTATTTTCCAAAAAATCATCCTGATATCGTAAATGCAAAAATTGATTCTTCAATTGAAGATATGGTCTGGGCATCATCACAGTTTGCAGCAAGTTTTAATGGAAGTGACCCATTTAAACCAGGGGGATATATTACTGATTATTATACTGATGAAGCTATAAAGGTTATTAACAATAATAAGGATAGGCCATTCTTTCTGTATTTGGGACATTTTGCTCCTCATAATCCCCTTCAGTCTTTAAGGAAAGATTATGAAAAACATAATCATATGGAAAATCATACACTTCAAGTATATGCAGGAATGATTGAAGCTCTTGATAGGTCGATTGGTAAAATTGTTTCTACTTTAGAAGAAAATGGATTAACAGAAAATACTTTAATAATTTTTGCTTCAGATAATGGTGGGGCTGGATATATTGGATTAGATAATATTAATAAGCCTTACCGTGGCTGGAAGCTTACTCATTTTGAAGGTGGTATGCATATACCTTTTTTTGCAAAATGGCCTGCTAAAATTAAAAAAGATATGAGATATGATAAAAGGATCCATCATACTGATATTTTTAGCACAATCTTGGGTGCGGCGAATATTGAACCTCCAAAAGAAATTAAAATAGATGGTATAAACCTTATTCCCTTTTTAACTAATGAAAAGAGTGGGGAACCACATGAAACTCTTTATTGGAAAAATGCGAGCTATCAGGCAATTATTCATAATGATTGGAAATTAATAAGATCGAAATTTCCAAATGAACAAGAATATTTATATAACCTTAAAAATGATCCTTATGAACAAAATAATCTTGCAATGTCAGAGTTAACTTTAAAAAGTCTATTGCATGCAAAGCTTAATACTCATATTGAATCAATGCCAGAGCCAAGCTGGCCTCAATCAGTCTTTATGCCTGTTGTAGTAGATAAGCCCCAAACAAAATATAAAAAAGGCGACGAATTGATTTACTGGCCAAATTAAAAATTTAAAGGAGTTAAAAATGATAGATCTATATTTTTCTTACAGGAGTCCCTATTCATATTTAATACTCCCAAGAATGTTAAAACTTAAAAATGAACATAACGTTGAAATAAATTTTAAAATCGTTTATCCATTAGCTATAAGAATGCCTGAATGGTTTAAAAATAAAAATTTATTTTTTTTCATTCCATTTATAAGAGACTTTTCTAAAAAAGCAAAAAAATTAAATATCCCGTTAAAAATGCCAATTAAACCTGATCCAATAAAACAAAATCCTTTAACAGGAAAAATTTCAAGCCATCAGCCTTATATATTTGATATATGTCATATGGGTCAATTTATGTGTAACAAGGGTAAAGGAATTGAGTTTGCATATGAATTGTCTTCATTAATATGGGGTGAAAAAAACTGGAATAAGGATGAGCTATTGGGACCTCTGTTTGCAAGATTTGATGAAAATTTATCAGAGGTAAGAGAATATATTAAGTTAAATGAAAAGCAGTTAGTAAGGGAAATTGAAATGAATCAAGCAGATCAAAAAGAGGCAGGTCATCATGGAGTCCCTTTAAATGTGTACAAGGAGAAATATTATTTTGGTCAAGATGATCCCTTTGATCAGCTAATAGCCGAGTTGATTAAAGATGGCATTATTGAGGATTTTTCATGAAAGTTTTAAGAACACCTGATAAATATTTTGAAAGTATTAAAGATTACCCATTTGAGCCTGTTTATACAAATATAGAAACTAAAGATGGAACTAATTTGAGAATTCATCATATTGATGAGGGACCAAAAAATGGTCCTATACTTCTAGCAATGCATGGGCAGCCTGTTTGGAGCTATCTTTACGCTAAAATGATTCCAATTTTAACTGAAGCAGGAATAAGGGTTATTGCTCCTGATTTAGTTGGTTATGGAAAATCAGATAAACCAGCTTCTAGAGAAGACTATTCTTATCAAAATCAAGTTGATTGGATGGGGGAATGGTTAAAGAAAAATGATTTCAAAAATTTAACTTTCTTTGGACAAGATTGGGGAGGTTTAATTGGATTAAGGATGATTGCAGCAGATCCAGATAGATTTATAAAAATCGCTATGGGCAACACAGGCCTTCCATATAACCCAGATGCTTCTCAAGAAGTCATTGATGAAGTAAAAGAATTTAGAGCATCCAATAAAAAAATAAATTTCTTTCAAATGTTTAAAGAAGTTGGAAAAATGGATAATACCAAACACATGGCTACAAAGTTTATGTACTGGCAAAAATTTACATGGGATTCAAAAAATCTTCCAATTGGTTTAATTAACTCCTTTCAAATGGAGAGTCAGTTTAGGAAATCTCCGGTTAAAGCATATATCCATATTCTGTTACAAAAAATAGGACTAGAAAAAATTTCACCTTTTTATACTGATTTAGTGAAAGCTTATGAAGCGCCATTCCCTGATCCATCCTATAAAATGGGCCCAAGGGCAATGCCAAGCCATGTCCCAATGATACCTGATCAGTCTTTAGATGCTCAAAGAAAAGCAAGAGAGTTTTTTAAAACTTCCAATAAACCTTTTTTAGCTGTTTTTGCAGGCAATGATCCTGTAACAAATGGTGCTGAGAGAGATGTTCTCAAGATGGCTCCAAATGCAAAAAGTGCTCCTCATATTGGTGGAGGTCATTTTTTTCAGTGGACAAAACCTAAGCAACTATCTAAGGTAATAGTGGACTTTATCAAGGAGTAATTTTTTATGATTCATCTATATACCGCATCTACACCTAATGGACATAAAGTGTCTTGTACATTGGAGGCGCTTGAAATGCCTTATGAATTTCATTCAGTAAATCTGGGAGAAGGTGATCAAAAAAAACCTGATTTTTTAAAAATAAGTCCTAATGGAAGAATCCCTGCAATTATAGATACAGATAATGATCTTTCTATTTTTGAATCGGGTGCAATCATGCTTTATTTAGCAGATAAAGCTGGGAAACTCATACCAGATGATGTTGTGGGTAGAGCAAAGGTTACAGAATGGTTAATGTTTCAAATGGGTGGTATTGGTCCGATGATGGGTCAGGCAAATGTTTTTTTTAGATACTTTCCTGAGAAACTACAACCTGCTATTGATAGATATCAAAATGAATCAAGACGTCTTTTTGAGGTCTTAGATACTCATCTTTCTAAAAATGAATGGCTTGCAGGAGAATACTCAATAGCTGATATAGCTAATTGGTGTTGGGTTAGAACACATAATTGGTCTGGAGTATCTCTTGATGGGTTAACTCATTTAGAAAAATGGAAAGATAGGATGTATGAGCAACCAGGCATGATTAAAGGAACTAAAATACCTGTAGATAGGGAAAGTATATTAAAAGATGACAAAGACAAAGAAGAATTTATAAAAAATGCACAAAAAATGGTAAAAAAATAGAAGGAGATTATTTATGTTAAAGGTTCATTTTACTGCTGGCACTAGAGCTGGAAGAGTTGTTTGGCTTCTCGAAGAATTAGGATTGGATTATGAAGTAAATATCATGCCATTTACCAAGGAAGGATTAAAATCACCTGAACATAGGTCGAGACATGCGTTAGGAAGAGTACCAGTGTTAGAGGATGGGGAAGTTTCTATTTTTGAATCAGGAGCGATTATTCAATATGTTCTTGAGCGTCATAAAGACGGCGGTCTAAAACCTGACTCTAATTCTGAAGAGTTCCCATATTATCTTCAATGGTTTCATTATTGTGAAGGCATGGTCATGCCTTCTATGAATACCATTGTTGTTCATACAATAATCCTGCCTGAAGAGAGAAGGGATGAGACAGTTCTTGGACAGGCACAAAGATTGCTCACCAGAGCTCTTGAGCCAGTTAATGAAGCACTTGAAGGTAAAGATTATTTGATAGGAGATTTTTCTGGAGCTGATTTTATGCTTGGCCATTCTTGTTTTATGAGCAACAACCTCGGTTGTGTGTCTGATGAGATGACAAACATAAAAGCTTACGTTCAAAGGATTTCGGAGAGACCTGCATTTATAAAAGCCATACAAACAAAATAAAATAAAACGTGGGCTCGGTCTTAAAGATTTTTTCCTATTTACCAAATCCAAGAGTATGGAAGTCACTTATAGCAGCTAATATCGGCGGTGTTGAAGTAGAGATTGTTGGAGACAAGCCAGGGAATCTTAACTCTTGGTTATGGGACTTTGATGCAAGGGAGCTTTTAGAAGAAGAGAAAACTAAGAACAGTCCTCATTTACGCAAAGGAAAGAGGGGTTTTGCTGGGGCTTTATACAAAACGGATGACTTTTTGAAATCTCATCCTTTTGGAACTGTTCCTGCGGCTTTTAGCCCAGATGGTAAGATTGGTATTTTTGAATCCAATAGCATTCTCAGGTCTATCGCTAGATCCAGCAAGCATGAAACTTTATACGGAAGAAACGATTTTGAAGCCTCTAGAATAGATAGTTATTTAGACGCTAACCTTGTGTTTGCTAGAGAAGCTCAGGTTTATTTATTAGAGATAGAGCATTTAACAAAAGAGGGACACAGCCGAATGACTTCAACCTATGAGTTTTATCTTTCAGGTATAGAGACATCA
>ERZ651776.5160-NODE-5160-length-11490-cov-3.265750_pt1 | contig 11490 bp, 8 predicted proteins | sample MGYA00514761_ERZ651776 | MGnify/ENA metagenome assembly ERZ651776 | reverse complement strand
TATTAGTGGTGGGTGATAATTCTAAGTCGCTAATTCTTCCCTCAAGAGAGTCATTTCGGTATCTTAAACTTTTTAATTCTTCTGATTTTAATGCTAAATTATTTTTAAGTTTCTTTACCTCTGACTTTAACGAGTCTAATTGAGTGCTTGGACCTTTACTGAGATCATCGGTATTACTATCCCGATAGAGATCCCCTTTAATCCTTTTAATTTCAGAAATTAACTCATCGTTTAACTGCGAAAGAGCAGCTATAGTTTGGTCCTTGTTGTTATTAATCTTTCTTAAATCTTCGATTGATTTTTGTCGCTGGATTGAATGTACCTCCAAGTTTTTCAAAGCAGTTTCTGCCTCTAATTCTTTGGTCATTTTAGCACCTATTGGAATGGGCTCGCTTTTCACTTCTGAATGATCCTTATCAGTAGTGAAATCAGAAGCACCTGCAACATCGATTGCGACTACATTACTATCCTGACTCAACAGACTTTCGAAATCTAATTCATCGAGTCTTGAACGGTCTATACTAACCCCCTCCTCGAAATCCTTGATTTCGCCCGCCTCAGGTGTAGTTGTATCAGAGGGATGTGCTTGGCCATCGTCATGTTCCGAACATGATGCAACGGTCAAAATTAATAGCACCGAATTGGCAATGTATAAATGTTTCATTTATCGGGGTAATGGATAAGATTAGAAAAATTAAGCAAAATCTTTGATGATATCTTTGCAAGCAAAATTAATTTCTTAAATCTTATTGTTTGCAAATTTGTCCTCTAATCTATGTGCTAAAAGTCCATTATGTCTCAATTATCTCAAGAAGAGGCTGGATTACTCACTCAGGAAAATCGTTTTCTTAAACAAACGATTTTAAATCTTAGAACTGAGTTAGAAAGGGCATCTGATGAACAACTTTCCGTATTACAATCCAATACTTTAGAGTTTTCAAAAGAAATCAAAGATTTAAAGCAGATTATCGAAAAGCAAAGAGATGAAAATGAAAAAATTGCTGGCGTAGCAGAGGATGAAAAACAATCGATTCGATCATCCAACATTCAAAATGAAAACCAGCTAAAAGAAGTAATTAAAAACTTAAGGTTAGAACTTGAAATTACCCGTTCAAAATCAGAAGAAACCATACAAAAAGCAATTGGTCAGGAAAATCAATTAAACCTAGGACTAAAGAAAAGCCTTTTGGAAATTCGTCATGCATTAGACCAATCAGAGGCAGAAAAAAGTGATATTGAACAAAAAGCCAAACGGAGCGCTCAGCAAGAAATTCAACAATTGCAAAAATCGTCACAGTCACTGCGAGAAAAAATCGAGTCCATCCAATCAGATAATGAAGAAAAGCTCCAAAAAACTCGCTCTTCTTCACTCAATGAGATCAATGACCTGAAGAAAACAATTAAGGCCTTGCGCATGGAGGTGGAGGGAGCAGAAAACCGTAAACTTGATGCAATACAAAAAATTAATTCAACTAATATTTCTGAAGTCGCTTCACTAAAAGCAACACTCTTGTTAGCCAGAGAAAAATTGGAAAGACACCAAAACGAACAAGATGAAAAAGTTCAAAAAATAAACAGTTCCAATTCCAGAGAAATCAATTCACTCAAATCAACAATCCAACACCTACGGGTAGAATTGGAAAATACACTTTCTAAAGAAGCAATCAATGTTCAAAAAGCGGTAGCACTTGGACAGGATGAAATTCGTCAGCTAAAGGCATCTCTTTCTTTATCCCGTGACAACCTAGAGCTTTCAAAAGCAAGAGAAGAGGATCGAATTCAAAAAGCAAGTGCCACTGCCCAAAAAGAGATAAGCTCATTAAAAAGAACGATTTCGGAAATTAGAGTAGAACTAGAAAGAGTAATAATTGAAAAAGACGAATCTGTGCAACTTGCTGTTTCCACTGCACAGAGCGAAATTCAACAATTAAAAAATTCTTTATCAATGGTTCGTAATAATTTAGAAAATTCTAAAGCAAGGGAGGAAGATAAAGTTCAGAAAGCTACTGCGGAAGCAAATATTCTAACAAGGTCACTTCAAAGTACTGTATCAGAACTAAGAGAGGAACTAGAAAAGAGCACTATTGAAAAGGAACAATCAGTCCAAGAAGCAGTCTCACTGTCTAACAAAGAAATTAATCAATTAAAGGGTTCTTTAGTCACTCTAAGAAATCAACTGGAGAAAGCACAGTTAGATACAGCAGCAGAAGTACAACGAGCCATTGCTACAAAAGAAAACGACATTCGCTCCCTCAAGGAATTAAGTTCTTCTTTGCGTGATGAACTAGATAGGGCACAAATTAAAGAAGAAGAAAATGTACAGAATGCCTACTCAAGTTCTCTTAACGAGATTAACCAATTAAAGAATTCCTTACAAAACTTACGCGACCAACTAGAATTATCAAAATCTCGCACGGAGGATAAAATTCAGAGAAACCTGTCAAGATCCGAAACTGAAATCAGTTCCCTTAGAAATACAATTAAAAACTTAAGGTTTGAACTTGAAAACGCACAACACAACGAAATCGAAATTGTTCAAAAAGTAGAAGCTTCATTTTCCATTGAATTAAAGACGCTAAGAGAAAGCGTTTCACTAGGCAGAGACAAAATTGATAAACTGACTTTCGACAAACAGGATGCAATACAGCAGGCAGTTGCTTCCAAAGAAAGTGAAATTAAACTTTTGAAACTTAATATTTCGCAACTAAGAGAAGAATTAGATCTCAAGGGCATAGAAAAAGAAGAATCTTTACAGAAAGCAGTTTTTTCTACTTACAAAGAAAATGAGATTCTAAAGTTATCTATATTATCTTTACGAACCCAAATGGACGAATTCAGGCAGAGGAAAGAAGATAAAAAACAAAGAAGTATCGCATTAGCAGCAAGTGAAATTAAACAATTGAGAGAAAATGTAACTTCACTAAGATGCGAAATAGAAAAATTAGAAATAAGTAAAGAAGATGCCATACAAAAAGCTGTCTCGACACAACAACGAGAAATCAATCATTTTAAAAGCATGGTAAATGCATTGAGAGATGAGATTGATTTAAAAAAGAATTTACATGAACAAAGTTTGCAGAAAAAAAACCAAATCAAAACAATGGAGTTTAAAGATCTGCAGGCAACAATCATTGAACTACGGGCTGAATTAGAGGATACCAATGCAAGATAAAGATCAAAATACAGAGAAAAAATCACATCCAAAGTCAAAAAGGACAGCCAGATTTTCTGACATGCTTCTGCAGGTCACCACTGACCTGGCCAAAACAAAAAGCTTGGACGAAGCTCTCGAAACGCTTGTCAAAATAACCACTTCGACGATTGGTGCAGAGAGAGGTACAATTTTTTTAAATGATGCTGCCACTGGGGAACTGTATTCAAGAATTGCGCAAGGCAGTTTTCGCAGAGAGATCAGAATTCTCAATACAAAAGGCGTCGCTGGATGGGTTTTTACACAAAATAAAGGTGCAATCATACATGATGCTTATAAAGATGACCGATTTAACAAAGCGGTTGATGTAAGAACAGGGTTTCGAACCAAAAGTATTCTTTGTGCTCCACTCCGAACTGTTTCAGGGGAAGAAATTGGTGTTTCCCAGATTTTAAATAAAATTGACGGAGAATTTGAACAGGATGACCTCGACCTGCTTGAGGCGATGACCGAACAGGCTGCAATTGCAATTCAAGGAAACATTATAGTTGAGCAAATCGAAGCAGCTCGAAAGCAGGAATTGGAATTTCTAGATGTAGTATCTCAGGTTTCCTCTGAATTGGAGCTCACCCCCCTACTCCAAAAAATCATCACCACTATTTCAACGATGCTCGATTGCGAAAGAGCAACTTTGTTTATTAACGATGAGAAAACAAATGAATTATATACTGAGGTGGGAGAAGGTCTTGATGAAAAGTCTGTTATTAAATTCCCCAATCATTTAGGTATTGCTGGTACTGTTTTTACATCCGCAAAGCCAGTTAATATTCCCCACGCATACGCGGACTTACGCTTTAATCCAAGTTTTGACAAACAGACAGGCTTTTTCACACGGTCTATCCTCTGCATGCCCGTCCTCAATAAAGAGGGTAAAACGATTGGAGTCAGCCAGGTTCTCAATAAAAGAGGAGGGGCATTTAATTCTGAAGATGAAAAACGACTAGGTGCTTTTACTTCGCAGATATCGATGGGAATTGAGAATGCAAAGCTTTTCGATGATGTCCAAAATCAAAAAAATTACTCGGAGAGTATCCTTTCAAGTATGCACGATGCGGTGTTAACTTTAGATGAACATGGAGTAATCAAAACTTGTAACAGTGCCGGTTTACGAATTCTGAAAGTCCCCATTTTATCAGAAATATTAGAAAAACCAGTAAAGGAATTTTTTGAGGGTCCTAATGATTGGTTGCTTAAAAAATTAGAATTAGTGGAAGAACAGGAAGAGTTTTTGGATGCAGAATTATCTATCGAAGGAGAAAAACTATCGGTAAATATTTCCTTAATGCCACTACTCGGACAAAAAAATGAGAACTTAGGCACAATGTTAATGATCGAAGACATTAGTTCCGAAAAAAGAATGAAGTCTACTATGTCGAGGTATATGGATCCAGAATTAGCTGATCAGCTTATGGCAGCTGGGGATGGAGATGATATAATGGGGGGTAAACAAAGTGTTGGAACAGTACTATTTTCTGATGTGAGAAGTTTTACTACAATTACAGAGGAACTCGGAGCACAGGGTACGGTAAAGCTACTCAATGATTACTTCACAATCATGGTGGACTGCATCACAGACGAGGGAGGGATGTTGGATAAATTCATTGGAGATGCGATGATGTGTATCTTTGGGACGCCTGTTGCCCACGATGATGACCCAGATCGAGCAGTTCGAGCTGCTATTCGAATGATGACAGATTTAAATGTCTTTAATGATAAGCGGGCATCAGAGGGCAAAATGCCCATAGATCATGGGATGGGGATAAACACCGACTCCATAGTTTCGGGTAATATTGGGTCGCCTAAAAGAATGGACTACACTGTTATTGGAGATGGGGTGAACCTCGCTGCCAGAATTGAAAGTGCCTGTAAGCAATATGGTGCACATATCTTAATTAGCGAATATACCCATAAAGCAGTGAAGGCAACATATCGGACCCGCCCAGTAGACTATGTTATTGTAAAAGGTAAAACAGAACCAGTTGGAATCTATGAGGTGCTTGATTTTCATAATGAAAACTCCTACCCAAACTTGGTCGACGCACTCGGTATTTTTAATGACGGATACCGATCATGGAACGAAGGGAAATGGGATCAAGCAATTAAATTATTTAAGAATGTTCAAAAAATTAATCCGCAAGATAAGGCAGCCCAATTATATTTAGACCGATGCGATCATATGAAAAAAAATCCACCTAAGGGGGATTGGGACGGAGTATGGGTAATGACCAGTAAATAGTATTGGAACCCACAGCTATGAATGCCAAAATCCACTTAGAAAAAGCAATTGCACTAAATCCAGAGTTCGCCGAAGCATACTACGAACTGGGTATGCTCCTCAAGGAACAAGGTGAGATTAAAGAATCTGTAAAGAACTTAAAGAAGTCAGTTAGCATTAATAACGATTTTGCAGAAGCCCAATGCGAATTAGCAATTGCCCTGACTGCGGATGGAGATCATGAAAATGCCCGTAATCACTTTCTAAACTCACTGGAAATTAACCCGAACTATGCTTATGCATATTTTAATTATGCATTATTATTAATTCAGATTAAAGACATTGAAGAAGCTAAAAACAACTTTGATAAGGTTACCGAAATTAATCAAAACTATGCACCGGCTTATTACCACAAAGCCACTTTATTGACCAATGCAGACGATTATGAAGATGCTAGAAAAAACTACGAAACAGCATTGGATATTGATGAAAAATATGTAGAAGCACACTACTCCATGGGGAAATTACTATCCGGAGGCGTTGCAACTAATAAAGAAGGGACAATCATAGACAGAACAAATCTTTCAGAAGCAAAAATACACTTTAATGCTGTTATTAAACTTAATAAGGATCATGCGAAAGCGCATTACAATTTGGCAAAAATTCTTTGTACTGAAAAAGACTTCATAAAAGCAAAAGAGCATTTAACAAAAACTCTCAACATCAATCCCGAATATTCAAAAGCACATTATCTAATTGCCTATGTTTATGAGGAAGCCAAAGATATTGAAAAAGCGAAATCTCATTATAATTTATCGCTCAAATTTCACCAAGAAAATGCACTGTCACATTTTCGACTCGGAGTTATACTGAGCGAGTCTGGTGAATTGAAAAAAGCGGAAGAAAATCTTAAAAAAGCGGTCTTATTTGATCCTCTTCATTCAGAGGCACATTTCCATCTAGCAATGCTATTGAGAGAAGATGATGACCCTACCCTCGCAAAGAAACACTTCTTTAAGGCTCTAGAAATCAATCCCGAGTATGCAGTTGCCTTTTATGAATTAGCACACCACTCAGAAAAAAACGGTGATATCAATGAAGCAAAAATACACTTTCAAAAAGCCACAGATGTAGATCAGAATTATGTGGATGCTTATTTCAATTTGGCAAGAATTCTGAAGAGTCCATCTGAGCATGACCAAGCTGTCAGGAATTACGAAACAGCAATTGAAATAAAGTCTGATATGGCAGACTCACATTATTGGTTTGCAAAACTACTGACAACTGGAGAGCGACTATCAAATGATGGTACACTACTGAAAGAACCAAAATTAGATGAGGCCGAAAAACACTTTAAGCATGCGATTAGGATTGATCCTAAATTTGCGAAAGCTTTTTACCGTTTAGGTATCCTCCTCTATGAAAAAAAGGAATATACCACTGCATTATATAATTTTGAACAGGCAATTAAACTAGACCCTAAGTTCCCCAAAGCACATTATAGTTTAGCAATATTATTAATGAATAAGGATGCAATAAACGCATTAGAAAAAGATCCTCAACCAAAGAGTAAAAAAAGTATCCGAGGGAACGAGAAAACTAACAAAGCAAATAAAAGAAAAACTTGACTTGGACAGTATTGAAAAAAAAGCAATTTATCATTTAAAAGTTGCAATTAAAAATGATCCGCAACATTTACCATCCATTGTAAAACTTTGTGAAATTCTAGTAAAAAAGAAAAGCTTTAGTGAGGCACAGAAGATCCTAACTAATGCACTTTCTAATACTAGCAATGTTTCATCTTTTTATTTTTTACAGGCCAACCTATTTTTTGAAACCCAAAATTACGAAGAAGCAATTGTCTTTATTGATAAAGCAATCCAATGCGATTCTAATGAGGTCAGATTTTATAAATTAGCGCATAAAACATTAGTTCAATCTAGAAAAGAAAATCAAGCGATTCCCTACCTTGAAAAGCTTGTTGATCTTTGCCCTTTGGATGGAGAATCTCACTATTCACTTTCACAATTATTGAATGATGAAACTGAAATAAGAAGAAAAATACTTTTGCTCGAAATATCCATTGAGTTATTACCCAATGACATAAAACCTATAATCGACCTAGCAATGATTTATATGGAGCAAACTACGGGAAATGACCACGAGGGAGATTCGATTTCTAAAACAAATCTGCAAAAAGCTGAAAAGCTTTTTGATTCTGCAACAAAAATCAAATCTAGTTCCGGAGTGCCTTGGTATTACCTTGGAAAATTGAACCATTCTAGAAAACAAATCAAAATAGCTTCTACGAACTTTAGAAAAGCTCATAGATATAAGGAAACGAAAGGTAAATCTGCCTATCAACTTGCGATAATAAATCTGCATTACAAAAAACCAGCCGAAGCAGAAAAATACTTTCTTGAAGCTTTAAGCCTAGATGTCAAAAAAAGTAATTGCCTGCTGCACATTGCAGAAATTTGCTCCCAGAGAAAAGAATACAAAAGAGCAATAAAAAACTTTAAAAATGCATCAGAAATTGTCGTTCTAGAAGAACAACATGAATACACTGCATCTAATCTTTACTGCGAAGCCTCTAACTTCGTTCTTGCTAGAAAACACTTGAAAAATGCGTTTAAGAAAAAAAAATTACGATCGAAAATTATTATTAGAAATTACCAAATTAATAAATTATTAAAAACACACCAAAAGGAAGAAGAAATACTTACGGCTGCGATAAAATTAAACCCTGATTATTTCGAATCTTATTTTGAGCTAGGCTTACATTTCATCAAAGAAAATCGAATCGAGGATGCTCAAAGGATGTTTACCAAAGCATGTCATAATAACTGGGAACACTGCGAATCTCACTTCGAATTGGGCAAGATCGAATGTAACTTAAAAAATACTTCAAAAGCAAAAATGCACTTTAAGATCGTGCTTGATTTGAACAACAATCATTCGGAAGCAATTAGAATGATTGAAAAGATCGCCTGAATTCAAATATTATCTTTTCTCGAAGCAATACTAGCGAAGGGAATACTTAGAAAATAAAGCACTCCGACAGAGAATAAGAAAATCCATGTCTCTTTCATAAAGATAGAAACTCCTAAGCACACCGCAAGAAGTACTAAGAGTGCTTTATTGGAAGCAACATTGAATCTCACATTCCTAAATGAAAAAGTAGGAAGCCTTGATATCATTAAAGAAGAAATTAAAAAGACCCAACAAATTATCAATACTGGATAAGAAGAGGTTGTAAAACTAACATCAAAGCGAGCAAAAATAAAATCGAGGCCAAGTGGCATTAAAACGAGTCCCGCTGCGGCAGGTGCAGGTACGCCTAAAAAGTAGCTTTTACTTTCTTTTTCGGCCGTTTGTCCCATATGCATGACATTGAATCGAGCAAGTCTGAAGGCATTGCATGCAGAATAAAACAAAAATGGAATCCAATACCATTCCAATAAAAATTCTTGATCTGTTGATATAATAGGTTCACGAATCCAAAGAAAAGTTATAATTGCTGGAGATACACCAAAGCTAATTGTATCCGCAAGACTATCAAGTTCTGCACCAAAAGGGGAAAATGCTTTCAGTAGTCTTGCAGATAAGCCATCAATCATATCAAAACATGCAGCAACCAGTATACAAAGGACTGCATTCTGCCAATTACCATCCAGCGCAAATCGAATTCCAGTTAAACCAGAGCATAGTCCTATCGTGGTGAAAATATTAGGTAGCAACTTAGGCAGCGAGATTTTCTTGTTTTGATTACTTGCTCCTATCGAACTCATAATGAGGAATAAAGATTTTGTGAGTCTCGACGCGGAGCTATTAATTCAGTGCCGTATGAACGATTAATCAGTCTAACCCATTGCTCATTTAATTTTTCAAACGGATTCGAAATTGCAGCAGTTACACAATTTTGAGAGTCAGTAAAAAATAAAAAAAAATGATTGTCTTTGATTTCCTGATTCAAATCACTTTTGATATCGAATATTTGATTAGACAGAATTTCTCTGATGATTGGATCCGTCCCGCTGAGTTCGGAAATAGAAATATCAACAGTCATTAAGGGAGAATCCTTGCAATTATTATTTGAAAAAGTCGTGATTCGCTCTCGAAGTGAATTTAAAAATCTCGTAACTGTAACAAAAACTCGTGTGCCTACTGTGTGAATATCTAAAATAGTTTCTGTGCCTTCATTGGGGAACCTAGATAGTCGCATGCAGAAATTATCTGAATTAGGTTCCGGTAAAACTAAGGACGCAGAAAGAGTCGAGGCTTGACGCTCAATCAGATGCGCGAATGATAAATGGGGTAGTTTCAACAAATACAATAAGCAACTTCAGTGCCATTTAATAAACTTATCGATGAATCCAAACTATATTATTTTACTATCTATAACCCTGTCAGTCAGTTCATGCAAAGAACAGTGGGACCCTGATCAACAATTCAGTCGACAAGCTGAGCATATAAAGCTTAAGCAGGTACATTATCAGGAAGAACTTGAATCGAGCGCCAAAGACAGGCTTAATTCGCTTGAAAGTAATCTTTTATTACAAGTAAAAACTGGATTACCCAATAGTCAGTTCAATAACTTGGTTGGTTTTAAATACCTAGTTCTAGCACAAAATAAAGAATTAGGGCAAAATTGGGAAAGAAGACTATACAAATGGGAAGATATCGTAGAATCGAAATGGGGTGCAAGTTCTCTCGAATTTAAATTTTGTAAAAAAAATAGAGACTTCTTTGTGGTAACAACAAACGATATTAATGTGGTGAATATTGAGTATTTATAATTCGAAAATTTTCACTCTACCGTTCTTTCAAAAGTAACGAGAAGTTTAGCCACAGCACCTTCACTTTTTAAAGAAGGTAAAATTGATAACAGGCGCCATCTCTCTTTCGCTAATTCATTACTCCTATTATTCAGTAAATCAGCTAGCTTTTCACTTATATCGTCTCCCTTGATTCTAATCCCAACCGGAGATATTGAAACCGTTTTATACTCGAATTGTTTTTGGTTTACCATTATTTCATTAACAGTTTTATTAAAAAATCTAGGTTGTAATGTATATAAAACTAAGAAGAAGTGATGTTAACTTTTTTTCTTAAATGAAACTTCTTCGCCTGTGTCTTTACCATAGTATTTATTGTAGTACTTGTAACGAAAGTATCCGTACCCATAATAACCAGAATAATAATAACCCGGAGTCTTCTTCTGGGGTAAATCGTTTAAAACTACTCCCAATACATTCACTCCAGTTTCTTCGAGGTTTTCCACCAAATTCTTTGCTACTTTTCTTGAAACCTTTCCATACCGAGTTACAAAAAGAACCTCATCTACTTTGCGGGCAATTGCCAAGGAATCAGGAAATAATCCAATAGGAGGGCTATCAACAATAATCACATCAAATTCTCTCCTTAACGCGGCAAGTACAATATCAAATTCTTTCTGTTCTAACATTTCTGTTGCGGCACGAGTTTTTCCACCTGATGGCAATATAAATAAATTAGGATGAATTTCGTGCGCTGTACTCTGAATAGAGGAATCTATTGTTTCTGGATTTCTTGCTGCTTCATTAATTAGAGTCACTAACCCTTTTTTATTTTCTAAATCACAAAATTTATGCAGGCCTGGGCGCCTTAAATCAAAATCTATTAAAATCGTCTTTCTGCCGTGATTCGCACAACTGTATGCAAGGTTTGCAGAAATCAAACTTTTTCCCTCACTGGGAATAGCAGATGTAATTAGAATGCTTTTGGGATAATCAGTAAGTGAATTCATTTGTATTTTACCATACATACTACGAAACGATTCTGTTAAGCCATCATCTAGGTCATTGCCTACAATTAGGGGTCGTTGAATCTCCTCTACATCAGATATTTTTGGGATTCCTGCAATAAGGTCTTTCCCTATGAAGACTTCTACATCAAAAGGAGACTTCACTCGGTTATCGACAAACTCCAAGCAAATCGGGATAGCGAAGAATAGACCTACAAATATGTATAATCCATTATTTCTTATTTTTGCCTTATCAGGAGTGAAAGGAGCTCCCGGCAA
>ERZ651776.5157-NODE-5157-length-11495-cov-3.531091_pt1 | contig 11495 bp, 8 predicted proteins | sample MGYA00514761_ERZ651776 | MGnify/ENA metagenome assembly ERZ651776 | reverse complement strand
CCTGAACGGTCAAGTGTTCGGGTGCGTATTCATCGGAACAAGCAGCCATATCTTCGCGGTCCGCACACACAATCACTTCGGCGTAGTCGCGCCAAGCAAGGAAGGCGTTGTCACGGTTTGTTTCTGGTAAATCCTCGATCAACAGTGGAACGCGTTTCATGACATCTTCGGCCAAGGCAGTGTCATCGGTCACCAGCCAAACCGGTGAATTATAACCGTGTTCCGCTTGGCTTACCAAATCGGTAGCAACAATATGAGGGTCTGCGGTCGCGTCCGCCAAGATCAGGCTGTCTGTCGGGCCTGCGATCATGTCGATGCCGACTTGGCCGAACAATATCCGCTTCGCCTCAGCGACAAACTGGTTGCCAGGGCCGACAAGAATGTTTGCCTTTGGCAGGCCGAACAAACCATAGGTCATCGCAGCAACCGCCTGTACGCCACCCATCGCCATGATTTTGTCCGCGCCACAAATATGGGCTGCGTAGATAATTGCCGGTGCAACGCCGACGTCAGGGCGTGGCGGGGAGGTCGCGGTAATGTGTTGACACCCTGCAACCTTGGCTGTCGTAACTGTCATAATAGCCGATGCAATGTGGCTGTAACGACCACCGGGCACATAACAGCCCGCTGCCGCCACCGGGATTGCACGTTGGCCCGCAACCAATCCCGGAACGATCTCGTATTCGAAATTGGCGACAGTGTTCTTCTGGGCCTCTGCAAACCTGCGCACGTTGTCGTGGGCGAACTGGATATCTTCTTTCAGCTTGTCAGGGACAAGATCACAAGCGGCGGCAATCTCGGCCTCTGTCAGGATGATGCTGCCTTCGTACTTGTCGAACTTCTTCGTATAATCGCGGGCGGTATCATCGCCGCCAGTTTTGATATCACTTAGTATGCCCTGCACAATGTCATGAACGTCTTCTGCGCCAGTCTGCGCCGTCATGCTGGCTTTTTTCAGGTATGTACGTGCCATGTTTGTGCGTCTCTCTCTGATAGGAAGGCGCGATACCGCTGACGTAATTTCGTTCGCGATTCGCTGTTGCTTGAAAGGAATGTAAGCCTTTACATTATCTTCACGCAAGACCTTTCATTAACCGACGTTATCTGCCTAAAATGCACCATGACACCGAAACCGCCAACCCCTACCCTCCATGATGTCGCCGAAGCGGCCTCTGTGTCGACGGCAACTGTGTCGCGGTGTCTGAACTTTCCTGAAAAGGTATCGGAACGCACCCGCACCAAGGTTCTGGAGGCCGTTAAGAAGCTTGGCTATATGCCGAACTTCGGTGCACAGGCTATGGCAGCGCGACGAACAAACACCATCGGCGCGATCATCCCGACGATGGAAAACGCGATCTTCGCACGGGGACTTCAGGCCTTTCAGGATGAGTTGCGTTTGCACGGATTCACTATGTTGGTCGCCAGCACGAACTATTGCCCCGAAGTTGAACAGGAGCAAATCAGATCCCTCGTGGCGCGCGGGGCCGATGCACTGCTGCTAATCGGCCATGAACGTGACCCTGAAATCTACGACTTTCTAGAAACCCAAAGCGTGCCTTACATCGTCACATGGAATTATGACACGGCGTCGGGCCACCCCTCTGTCGGGTTCGACAACCAATCTGCAATGCAATCGATCGCCCAACAGGTTATCGAGCTTGGCCACAGTCGTTTGGGCTTTATCACAGCATCGACCGTCGGAAACGACCGGACAGCCGCGCGGCTGGTCGGAATGCGGGCCGCGATGACAGAGGCGGGTCTCAACCCCGATAAACTGGCCTGTGTTGAAACCACCTATGGCATCGAACAGGGCGCTGTGGCGTTTCAACAGATCATGCAGGCCACCCCCCGCCCCACAGCCGTTATCTGCGGTAACGACGTGTTGGCCGTCGGTGCCATGCGTGCGGCGCGTGAATTGGGAATTTCGGTGCCCGAAGACGTCTCCATCACCGGGTTCGACGATATGGAACTGGCCAAGGTCGCCTACCCGCCCCTGAGTACGGTCCACGTTCCACATGGTGAAATGGGCCGTCGTGCAGCCCTCGCACTGGCAAGCCATTTGAAAAACGGTGAACCTCTGGAGTCCGTTAAACTGGAAACCCGTGTGGTTCTGCGCGGTTCTCTCACTGCGCCCCAAACAGCCGATCAAACATCACAGGACCTATCAGGCACCCCGTTTGCCATTGGCTAAGGACCTGCAAGGTCGGTGACTTTGTGATTGGCGGCGACGTGGTGAAAAGCAAAGGTTCTCTATCTGCGGCTGTTAATTCAAGGGTGTTTTTCGGTCTCATCGGGCTCATGGTTCTCTCCGAGGTCGGCGATGCCGCCTCATAATGGCGTCGGGGACTGGTGCCTCAAAAAGGTCCGCTGCGAGGTCGCCTAAGTTTAGACGCATCGACATTCGACGGCGAGGTCATCCGGCCTCCGTCCCGATCATTGCCCGGCAGGCGATTGCAAAGCAATCTGCCGAGAGGGGGGACTTCGTTACACCCGGACGGGCGTATTCGGTTTGGGTTATCTCATACGGGCAGCTCCTCTTTGGTCCATGCAAAGATCGTCCCATCGCGCCAAATGCGGGTCATGATGACGGCTAGCTTTCTGGCGGTCGCAACAATGGCTTTTTTCATTCCCCTTCGTGCGACAAGCCGCATGGCCCATGCTTTGAGCGGCGAGAAGCGCGATACACGCTGGATCAGGATGTTGGCCGCCTCATAAAGCAGTTTGCGCATGGCCCCATCTCCGCGTTTGGAGATGCGCCCCGACCAATCCGTTTCGCCGGATTGATACCGCCTCGGGGTCAGGCCCAAGTACGCCCCAACATCGGTTGCTTTGCGGAACCGTGCGACATCGTCGATTGTTGCGATGAAGCTCAGACTGACGATAGGACCGACACCGGGAATGCTGGTAAGTCGCCGCGCCAGAGGATCGCCTTTTGCCAGGCGTTGCACCGTGGCATCGATCGCGGTGGTTTCGAGGCAGACTGTTTCATGCACGGCGATCAGGGAGGCGAAAATCATTTCCAAACTTGGAACCCCTTTGATGGCCAGCCCAAGCTGATCGCGGAAACTCTTCCTGCTGTAGCCTGCATTAACCGGTCCAAGTCGGATCCCGTAGGCCTTCAAAAGGCCGCGTACTTGCCCTTCGATGTCCATCCGGATACGGATTAATCGTTCTCGTGCCGACAGTATGAGACGCAATTGATCGCTCGCCTCACTCTTGATGTGCACTTCCCCGTATCAACCTGTGCGGGCCAGTTGCGCCAACCCGACGGCATCCGATTTGTCAGACTTGTTCATCCGCGCTGAAAGCACCTTGTGTGCAGCCCGCGCATCAATGCAGACCACTGGAGAGCCCCGTTTAACCAACTCCCTCGTCAACCAAATCGAGAGCGGGCCGGACTCGTGCACGATCTTCTCTACATCATCGGCCTCAGCAGCGATCATGCGCACAATCTCATCAGGATCAGTCACACACGTCCCTTCGAACAGGACCGTGCCTGCGTCATCCACAATGCAAAGCGCACATTCCTTTTGGGCGACATCAATTCCAACGTAGCGTTTCATGGTCGTTCTCCTCTGGCTTTAGGGTTTCTCCATCAACAATAGCGATGTTTGAAACCTCACAAGCTGGATTCGCCGCAGATACGGCATGTTCGCTATTACGGAAATCTACCCATGTTATCGACGATCCGCCTGAGGCGGCGTGAGGAGTAGACCTTGCAAAACTGATGCGACTCCAATTAGAACATAAGGTGAACATTTTAGGAATCGTTGTGCGTGTATGACATCGAACATTACAAAACTGCGTCTCAACCATACGCCTGCGTCCACGCGCAAGGACACTTGTATCCTTGTGGAGGCTTTTCCGACTGCGGCGAGAGATGTGGGCGTTTTGGGGTTTGTTCTGTCGCGTCTTGGAAAAAGCGATGCCCCTTTGCTTTGGGTGCAGGATCGTATGTCCCACAAGGAAACTGGCAGCCCTTATTTGCCAGGCCTGCGCCACAAGACCGTCATTCGGGTCGATGTCAGCCGCCCTTCGGACGTGCTTTGGGCGATGGAAGAGGGGCTGCGTTGCAAGGCGCTATCTGGTGTGATTGGCGAAATTTGGGGCACTCCGCCCGCGCTGAATTTTACCGCAACCAAGCGGTTGGCGATGCGGGCAGAGGCCAACAAAGTGCCGTGCTGGCTGATCCGGCGCGCGGCATCGCCCGATCTGAGCGCTGCGCGGGATCGCTGGCGGATTGCATCACTTCCGTCGTTACCGCATCCGCGCGATCCACAGGCCCCCGGCGCACCGCGTTGGCAGGCCGAGTTGTTCCGCTCGCGCACGCAAGCCCCCGGCACATGGGTGGTCAGCTATGACCGGGCGGCGGATCGTCTCCATTTCGCTGCCCCACTTCGCGATGGAGCGGTGGCAGCGCGTGATGGAACGGCAGGGAACCGCGCCACCAGATGATATCGCCGTGGTACTGGCGACCGAAGGACAGCACGGTCCGGTGATCCATGCAACGAACCGTGCTGCCCGTCTTGCTGGCATCGCACAAGGTGCGCGGGTGGTGGATGTCAAAGCGATCTGCCCTGATCTGCATGTGCAATACGCCGATGTAGCAGGGGATCGGGTTGCACTTGATCGTCTGATGCTTTGGGCGCGGCGCTGGTGTCCATGGAGCGTGACAGATGGCGCGGACGGCCTGATCCTTGATGCAACCGGATCTGATCATTTGCTGGGGGGTGAGGCGGCAATGCTGATTGATATGGAAACGCGATTGTCGCTGCTTGGTTTGACCGCACAGCTTGCCATTGCCCCCACATGGGGCGCGGCATGGGCTTTGGCGCGATACGGCCCTGTACGCTGCATTTGTGGGCCTGACCAAACCGCAGAGAAACTTGCGCCATTGCCCGTCATTGGGCTACGGCTGGACAGTGAAACACGCCTGCTTTTACACCGTCTTGGGCTAAAAACCATCGGTGCGCTGGCCAAGGTACCGCGATTGTCGCTCGCACGGCGGTTCGTGCGGGCGGGTTTGCAGGCAAACCCACAACTGCGGCTGGATCAGGCGATGGGCCATCTTGCCGAACCCGTGGCAAGCCCCGATGCACGCCCTTGGATCAAGGCACAGATCCGTTTGCCGGAACCGATCCAAGACCCGACAGCATATCTGCCTTCTCTTTGTGCCGATCTTTGCGCGCAACTGGCCCACCACGGCTTTGGCTGTCGTCGCTTGCGACTGGCCGTCTACCGCACCGACGGGGAGATCAGCATGTTGGACGCCGCCACGGCGGCGGCAAGCCGCGACCCCGACCACCTACGCGGCCTATTCAAAGACAAGCTGGAGCAGATCAACCCCGGCTTCGGCTTTGATTTGATCACCCTAGAGGCGGGCGTGGTCGAACCCATCGACACCGTGCAAATCGGACTGGACGGAAAGGAACAAACTGACCTGTACCTGCCCCTGTTGATTGACCGGCTGGTGGCCCGACTTGGCGAACGTGCCGTCAAGCGGCCCACGTTACGCAGTAGTCATGTGCCCGAACGTGCGCAGGTGAACGGCGGTGTATTGACCGCTGCCACAGAGGTGGAGCCAAGCCATGGAAAAGACCGGCCGTTGCGTCTGCTGACGCCACCCGAAGAGGTGCGCGTGGTCTATGCGGTCCCCGAAGGACCACCTGCGCAATTCATCTGGCGACGTCAGACGCATAAGGTTGCCCGCTACGCAGGCCCCGAACGGGTTGCCCCTGAATGGTGGACGGACCGCCCCGGCACCCGTCTGCGCGATTACTTCAAGGTTGAGGATCAGTCCGGCATTCGACTGTGGATCTACCGCGAAGGGCTGCACGAAGACGGGCGTGGCGGTGATCCACGCTGGTTCATACATGGGATGTTTGCCTGATGCCCGAGAACGATCATCAACACCCGCGTCGCACACTTGAGGAAGACGGCTTTCGTCCCAATCCGCGCGCCGATTATGTTGAACTGGGTGTGACCACCTGCTTTTCCTTTCTGCATGGTGCGTCAGACGCTGTGGATCTGGTTAAAACGGCTTGGGAACACGGGTATGATGCTTTGGGTGTGGCCGACCTCAACACGATGGCGGGGATCGTGCGACTACATGCAGAAGCCTTGAAGGCGTGTATGCGTCCCGTGATCGGCACACGCTTGAAGCTTGTGACAGGTGAGGAATTTCTTGCCTACCCACGGGATCGCGCAGCCTACGGCAGGCTTTGCACCTTGTTATCAAAAGGCAAGATGCGTGATCTGCATGGTGAGTGGCAGGACAAAGGTGTCTGCGACATCTCACTGGATGATCTATCGGCACATGCGCAAGACGTGCAATTTATCGCCTTACCGGGTGAGAGCCTTACGCAATTCGCAGCAAGCCTAAAGCGATCGGTTCGTGCCTTGCCAAGCCTCAAACACATCGCCGCAAACTATCTTTATCGTGGCGATGATCGGGCGCGTATCAACTTCCTTGATCAAACGGCGCGGCAGCATGGCCTGTCGATCCTCGCCACCAATGACGTGCATTACCACGCACCCGAACGCCGCCCGCTTCAGGATGTGATGACTTGCATCCTACACAAGGTAACGATCACCAAGGCTGGATTCCTTCTTAATGCCAACGCCGAACGACACCTGAAGTCCCCCGCGCAAATGATCCAACTGTTTCGGGAATGGCCCCATGCCATCCGCGCCACGCGCGATGTGGCGGATGCCTGCACCTTTGATCTGCGCGAACTGTCCTACGAATACCCCCAAGAAGCGATCCCCAAAGGGCGCACCCCGCAGGATTACCTGACCGAACTAACATGGAAAGGCGCGGCAGAGCGGTATCCGGAAGGCGTCCCCGACAAGACCCGAAAGACGCTGCAAAAAGAACTGGCAATGATCGCCAAACTGGATATCCCGCAATATTTCTTGACGATCTACGACATCATCCAATTCGCCAGACACGAAGTGAAGCCGCCGATCCTGTGCCAGGGCCGCGGATCAGCGGCCAATTCGGCGGTGTGCTATGTGCTGGGTATTACTGCCGTGGACCCCGAAAAGAACGATCTGCTGTTTGAACGCTTCATCTCCGAGGAACGGCGCGAACCACCTGACATCGACGTCGATTTTGAACATGAACGGCGCGAAGAGGTCATCCAGCACATTTACAACAAATACGGGCGCAACAGGGCGGCGCTCTGTGCAACGGTCATCCATTATCGCCCGCGCATGGCAGTACGCGAGGTGGGCAAGGTCATGGGTCTGTCATCGGACATTACGGCGGCTTTGGCGAAAACCATCTGGGGCAGTTGGGGGCGCGAGATTGGCGCGAAGGAGGCGGCTGAGGCGGGGCTGGACCTGCGCGACCCGCTGATCGCCCGTACGATCAAACTGGCCGATATGATGATCGGTATGCCACGCCATCTGGGCCAGCATGTGGGCGGCTTTATCCTGACAGAAAAGGAATTGACCCGGACCGTTCCCGTCGGCAATGGCGCGATGCCAGACCGGACTTTCATCGAGTGGGACAAGGATGACATCAACGAGTTGCGTATCCTCAAGGTCGATGTGCTGGCGCTGGGAATGCTGTCATGCATCCGAAAGGCTTTCGACCTGATCGCCGCCCACCACGGCAAACGCTACGACCTTGCGACCGTGCCGCAAGAGGACGCAGAGGTCTATGACATGCTGTGCAAAGGCGACAGCCTTGGTACGTTTCAGGTCGAAAGCCGCGCACAGATGAACATGCTGCCGCGTCTCAAGCCTCGTGAATTTTATGATCTGGTTATTCAGGTCGCCATCGTTCGCCCCGGTCCTATACAGGGGGACATGGTACATCCGTACCTGCGCCGCCGCAGCGGAAAAGAGCCTGAGGATTATCCATCCCCCGGTCCGGCCCACGACCCCGATGAGTTGAAGAAAATCCTCAGGCGCACCAAGGGGGTGCCGATCTTTCAGGAACAGGCGATGAAAGTTGCAATGGTTGCGGCAGAGTTTTCGCCTGACGAGGCCAACCAGTTGCGCAAGGCCATGGCCACCTTTCGATCGCGCGGCACGATTGGAGAGCTTGAGGACAAGATGGTTGGACGCATGATCCGACGTGGGTATGATCCTGAATTTGCGACACGTTGCTTCAACCAGATAAAGGGCTTCGGCGATTACGGTTTCCCCGAAAGCCATGCGGCCAGCTTTGCCTTGCTGGTCTATATTTCAAGCTGGATCAAATACCATTACCCCGATGTTTTCTGCACGGCTTTGCTGAACTCCCAGCCGATGGGGTTTTATGCCCCCGCCCAAATCGTGCGCGATGCCCGCGAACACGGCGTCGCCATTCGCCCGGCGGATGTGAATTATTCCGATTGGGACAACACCCTTGAGCCCGACGGCCCTGACAGATTTGCAATGCGGATCGGCTTGCGGCAGGTCGATGGGGTCAGGCAGGATATGGCGAACAAGATCATGCAGGCCCGTGATGTCCCCTATGCGGACCTTGAGAACCTCAAAACCCGCACCCGCATCGACGCTGGCTCCATGCGCAAGCTGGCCGCAGCCGATACTTTCCGCTCGATGAACCGCGACCGCAGGCAGGCACTTTGGGATGTACGGGCGCTACGGGATGCACCCGATTTGCCCTTGTTTCGGCAAGGTCCTGACGAAGGCGGGGAAGCTATGTTTGTGCTGCCCCAAATGCCGAAATGTGAGCATGTGGTCGCAGATTACCAGACCCTGCGCCTGTCTTTGCGCGCGCATCCGATGTCATTCCTGCGCAAAAGCATGGCGGCGCAGGGCTATCGCTCTGCTACGGACCTAGACAAGATGCGCAACGGCCAATCCATCAAGATCGCCGGGATCGTCCTGATCCGCCAACGCCCCGGCAGCGCAAAAGGCGTGTGCTTCATAACGCTCGAAGATGAAACCGGCGTCGCTAATCTGGTTGTCTGGCCCAAGGTGATGGAGGTTTATCGCAAACCCATCATGCAATCGCGCCTGATTGATGTGCGCGGGATGGTGCAGCGCAGCGAAGATGTGATCCACATCGTTGTGCACCACCTGATAGACCGCAGTGATGCGCTGAACCGATTGTCCAATGATCACATGGACGTCCCGCTTGCCCGCACAGACGAGGTGCGTAAACCCATGCCAAACAACACGCACCACCATCCACGCAACGTGCGGGTCATACCGAAATCGCGGGACTTCCATTGATTGTTCAAGCTCTGAGAAGAGCCGCACAAAATCGTGCAGTGTGATGTGTCTTTGAGATTTCCGAGCAGCACCCTGGTGCCGCTGGAGGGACTCGAACCCCCTACCCCATCATTACGAATGATGTGCTCTACCAGATGAGCTACAGCGGCATCCGCGCGGGGTTTAGCACCGTGCTCAAACTTCGAAAAGTCCTATTTTGTGTCACCGGTTTCATCCGCCTCAAGGGCATCTTCATCCACGATTTCCGCCTCGACGATTTCTGCATCAAGGTCGTCCTTCGGGGCTTCTATCTGGCCAACAATCAAGGGCAGCATCTCTACGCCAGCCGGCATCGCGACTTCACCTTTTGGCGGTTCACGCCAAGCCAGTGTGTCAAAGCCAGAGCAATTGTTGCAAACGGGCGTCCAGGCGGAATGGATATGCTGGCAGTTCTCACAAATCCACTGCGGGCCCCGTGGCGCTGTCAGGGCTTTCGCCAACCAACCGCGCACAACAGCGTCTTCCGATCCTTCGCCACGTTCAATCGCTGCCATAATAGTCAGGTTACGGGATGTTGGTTCTGTCGCGACCAACTCGCTGATGGCACGGCGTGCTTCGGGGAAATCCTCTGCCGCGATCAGCAGTTCCGCCTGTAGCATCTTGGTTTCAGAATGATCCGGATGCGTTTTCGTCAACGCGCGGAACCGTTTGACCCGTGCAGTTGGCGTTTCGTCCGGTACAATCGCCGCAAACGTCGCGGAGAGATCCGGATGCGGAGCGACGCCCCATGCCTTGGTGATAACCCGCGTCGCAGCGCGTGCATTACCTTTGTCGATGTAGGCCTGCGCGGCCATAACGGCGGCAGGCACCAGATCGGGCGACATGCGATTAGCCTCAATCGCGGCCTCCTGCGCTTCCAGCGTCGCGCCTTCGGCAAACACGCCCTTAGCTTCGGACAACGCCAAAACAGCATCGCGACGCTTGTGGACATTGCGCGGCAACTGGCCTGTCTTCAATTTAGCTGTGAGGGTCGCACGTGCACCCTTCCAATCGGATTTCTCGGCCTGAAGGCGCAGCAACGTGTCCTGCGTTTCAACATGCTTGGGCTTAATTGAAAACGCCTTTTGTGCCAACAAGAGCGCCGTGTCAGTATCACCGTCTTCCAGCTTTTGCTTCATGATTCCGCGCACACCGACAAACCGGGTTTTGTCGTCTTCCAGCAGCTTTCGATACGTCGTCTCAGCCGTCTTGCGATCCCCTGCCAGCTCTGCCGCTTGAGCCGTTAATAAGTTCGTCAACTCGGGCCGCTCAAGAAACTTTTCAGCGCGGGTCGCCTTAGCCATGGCCAAACGGCCCTCACCAGACGCCAGCGCCATCATCCCCTCGGACAAAGCCTCAAACCCTTTACGTTCGCGATTCCGCGAAAAGTAGCGCGAGATCGCGGTTTCATCACCATTCAAGAACTTGAACGCCGCGACCGCCAAGCCGATCAGTTTGAACGTCAGCCAGACCAGTGCGACCAGCACAATCAAACCGATCACCAGTTCCAGAACAGAGAACGTCGCCGCCTGCCCGCCGATATCAATCGTCGCGCTGCCTTCCATATCCATCAACATGGTGGCGCCAAACGTTGCTGCCATAACGACAGCAACGAAGGCCAAAATCTTTACAAGGGACCAGAGCATCAGGGGAAGCCTTCGGTTAGTTATATGTTTCGGAAAGGGTAGCGATCGCGTTCAGAACATCAGCGCGTTGCGTTGCGCGCGCCGTCCAATCAGTCATTTCGGCGCGGGCCACTTCTGGCAACGCCTCTATTTCAGCAAGCGCATCAGAAACGCGCCCTTCTTTTACGGCTGCTTCCGCACGGGACAACACCGCATCGGGTCCAGCGCCTTCTTGCGGCGCAGTTGAACGGACGTCGAACTGGCTGCGCAGGAACCCACCAAGACCCCCCGCATCATCAGACACGCCTTCGGCACGAGCCGTCGCCAATGCCGCACGGGCGGCGGCTGGGAAATCCTGCACCAACTGCGCGGTCGTTGTGACGCCTGTGTCTGCTGCATCGCTCAACGCGGCAGGAACGTCGCCACCTTCAAGTCCGGCCAGCGCATCCGCAAACGGCGCGCCTGTTTCAACAGCTGTGGCAATACGGTTCAACGCGGCACGGTTCGATGCTGCCTGCGCAGTGGCAATGGCTTCTTGTTCCAAACGGGCTGCTTCTTCGCGGGCGGCGGCCAGATCAGCCTCGGCCTGCGCGGCAGAAATCATCACGGATTCCTGTTGTACGGCCATTTCACTGCGCAACTGATCCAATTCCGCCTGAT
>ERZ651776.5154-NODE-5154-length-11499-cov-2.806426_pt1 | contig 11499 bp, 10 predicted proteins | sample MGYA00514761_ERZ651776 | MGnify/ENA metagenome assembly ERZ651776 | reverse complement strand
GAGCGTCAGTGGCTTTTCTGCAAACACAGGCTTGCCAGCTTTGGCTGCCGCAATGATCTGGTCTACGTGTTGCGTATGCGGCGTTGCGAGAACGATTCCATCGATGTTTGGATCATTGAGGAGATCGGAGAAATCATCGCGAAGGTCGATTCCTTTCTCAGCGCAATAATCGACAGCGCGGTCTTTACGCCCCGTTACGCCAGCTGTGAATGTCACAGTGTCTGACTTGCCTTGTACGGAATCAACAAGAACACGTCCCCAACGACCTAATCCGGCCACACCGCATCGTAGCATCTATTCTCTCCTTTTATCGGCGGGTTTGACGCGCCGGTTTCGCTCCATCAGTCTGAAGCAGTCATTTCTTATCGCTCAATCGGGTGCGACGGTAACAGCTTTTTTCCGAACGGCAATATCATGAGCGAAGAAACAATCGCAAAAACAGGCGAAAAATCTGCCTCAAAACGCAAAGCTGCGATTAAAGGTGCCAGTTTCATGGCGGTGGCAGGATTATTGATTGCCATCACTCATGTCCTTGTTCGTGACTTGTCGTCAGATGTTCATCCCATCCAGATTGCATTTTTTAGAAATCTGGTTGGCTTTCTTATGTTGGTGCCATTTCTGCTTCGTCAAGACCGGGTCCATTGGAAAAGTAAGCAGCCCAAGCTGCAGTTCATTCGCGCCATTATTGGAACGTGCGCGATGTTGAGCTGGTTCACGTGTTTAAGCATGCTGCCTGTTGCTGATGCCACGGCGATCAGTTTTGTGACGGTGCTGTTCATTACGATTGGTGCGTCGATATTCTTAGGTGAGAAAATGGGCATCCGTCGCTGGACGGCGATTGCTGTTGGTTTTGTTGGTACATTAATCATCGTGCGACCCGGAACAGAAGTCTTTGGCCCTGGCGCCATTGTTGCCTTGGGTTCAACTGTTTTTTGGGCTGCATCAATGCTTTGTGTCAAAGTTCTGTCACGGACAGATTCTAGTGTCACGATGGTGTTCTATGCCAATGTCTTCTTCACGATATTTTCGTTCATTCCGGCATTGTTTGTATGGTCGTCGCCCGATCAGCACGCGCTGATCATGATGGCTATTATTGGCGTGATGGCGACGTTGGGGCATTTGTGTATGGCGCAAGCGTTGAAACTCACAGATGCGACGGTGGTCGCGCCGGTCGACTACACGCGGCTTTTATGGGCGGCGGGTATTGGCTACATCGCGTTTAGTGAATTCCCCGATGTCTGGACGTGGGTTGGTGGCACAGTGATCTTCCTGAGCACCATATACATTACGTACCGGGAATCTCAGCGCGGTAAGGCGTCGTCACCTTCTGTAACGCCATCAACAACGGCTGGTACCTGAAGCTTGCTTTCACGGCGGACGATATAAAGAGACGACGCAAAAATGACTAAAGCGCCGACCCAGGTCCAGCAATCGGTCATCTCACCAAATGCAATCCAGCCGATCAGCACGGCGAATGGTAATCTTGAGAAATCCACCGACGCAACAACAGAGGCATCGGTCACTTCAAATGCTTTGGTCAGGAAGATATGCCCAACCACAGCAATGGGTCCGGTTGCTAACAGGAATAACCAAACCTCAAATGACGGCCAGGACCACATGAGTATAGCGGGGGTCAGCGCCAAAGGGATCATCAATAAATGAGAGAAGAAGACGACAGTCCAGGCATCATCGCCGCGCGTGAGTGTCTTTATGATCAATGCCGATGTGCCCATAAACATAGCAGAGGCGAGGGCCAGCCAGTTGCCGAGCCCCATCTCGGCCATGCCAGGACGAATAATAATCAGCGCCCCGCAAAATCCGATCAGCGTTGCCGTCCAGCGGCGCATTCGGACAACTTCACCTAAAACCAGGGCCGCACCGACGGTCGTGAATAAGGGGGCCAGGAAGCTCAAGGCTGTGACTTCGCCAATCGGGATCATCGACACGGCGTAGAACCATGTCGACATCGCGCAAAAGCTGACACAGGCTCGGATCATATAAAGCTTGGTTTGTGATGTCCGTATATTTCCAATGCCGCGCTTCATCAGCCAAGGCAGCATACACATCCAGGCGAATACCAGCCGACAAAACACAATCTGCATTGGATCGACGCCAAGCTGCGAAAGGTACCGCCCAAGACCTGCCAGCAATGCAAGGATGGCGCAGGATGCAACCATCCACATGGCACCCTCAAGAGGGCGATTTATACGATTTGGGTCGGCGCCTTGGCGGCGCCGCGGCATTTCCGAAAGAGGTGCTGGTTCGGCCAATGATTAATCCAGATCGATTGGAAAGATGGGGCGACGCAATTTGGTGAACGGTAGCTTTGCGATGTCTTTGCTTGATAGTGCACCGGCATCACAAATGAGGACTTCGCGCGCGATCAGCTGGAATGCGGCCCGGAAATGCTGCATCGATTTGACGATGACAATATCATGCGTACTTGGGTCGATGTCTGCATGCGTGAAGGCTTCGATTTCGGTAAGCTGCAGCCTGTTCGATACAACCACGATTTCCATGCCGCCAGATTTTAGAATGGCCGTCGGCCCCATGTTGTGGGTGACGCCTTTCCAGCGTGGCCCGAGGGCAACGTATGTGCCGTTGGTGATTTTTGTCACCGTGCCTGAGATTTCAATGGGGGCACCAAAGGTGGGGTCTGACTTGCCTCCCAGCATCACGGTTACCTGATTTCCTTCGCCCGCTTTGATGAGTTCTGCTGCGGCGCCCGCATCACAAATTGTCCCAAAGCATGCATTCTGGATACCTGCGTCCAAAAGGCCTTTGAGCAAGAATGTGGAATCGCCGTAAGCGCCTGATCCGGGGTTGTCTGAAAAATCGGCAACGACGATGGGGCCTTTGCCTGGACCATCAGCCATCATGCGATGAATTTCAGAAATTGTCTCGTCGACGCTCAGGTAGGTATTGGAATCGAAATGCCGGGTTTCCCAAACATAATCCATATAATCTTCGGCAATGGCTTTGTAGCGCGCATGATTGCCGTCGCCGGTCACGCAAACGGTTGGCCCTGCTTCTTCCAGGTCTGCAGGAGTGAATCCCGCATGGATGCTGACCAGCAATACACCATCGTTTTCAGCTTCGAGTTTGTCCGCCCGCGCCAAAAGCGTTGTCATCGGATTGTCAGTTGTTGTGCGGCCATCGTCCAAGCCTTCGATGGTGTCACGACGTGCTGTGAAAACGTAAGGCTTTACCTCGCCCCGCATTGTACGATCAAGAACGGCAGCGGCTCGCTTTGAGGTCGCGACTTGATCAATATGCGGATAGGTGCGGTATGCACACATTATGTCGGTATGTTCCGTCATCAACGTTGTGACGTTGGCATGTAGATCCAATGTGATTGTAACAGGCACATCTGGACCGATGATTTCGCGAAGGCCTTTGAGTAACTCACCTTCGGCATCATTATAATCAATGCTGGCCATGGCACCGTGCAAATTTATCAACACACCATCAAACGGACCTTGTGTGCGTGCAGCATCATAAATAGCGCTACTACCGGTTTCCCAGGCGTCGCGTGAGATTGGGCCAGACGGCGTGGCCCAGGCGACGACGGTACGAACCAAATCCCAACCATGATCTTTCGCGGCTTGTTCGGTGCCCGTCGGCTCGATCTGTGCGCCTTCGATGGCAGCGGGAACATCGTCGCCAAAAGCGAGGAGATAATTTTGAAAATTTTCACGGGTCGTTGGCAAAATTGAAAATGCATTGCTCTCGTGGCCAAAAAGGCCGGTCAGTACACGAAAGGTCATTTGCTTATTCTCTCTTCAAGGAATTAATCAAGTGGGTGAAGGGTCGCATAAGTTCAGAACTCTTGTCCTGATGCGAGAAGGGCACCTGAAATCGCATCGGCAGTTTCAATTGCGAGGGGGCCAAGTTTTTGGCGTGCATCTGAAAGTTTCCAAGCAGGCGTATATGCCGGGATGTGAACCGCGCCAACGGGTTGGCCACGATAGTCAACAATGGGTGCTGCGATGGCAATTTCTCGCGGAAGCAATTGGGCAAAGGTCGTTGCAAAACCGCTTCTACGCGCTTTTCGTACAGCCTTCATGATTTCTTTCGGATCAACTGTCGTGCCTGGTATGTTTTCGGCATGTAAGGACCGGGCAATAATATCTTCGGCTTTATCAGGTGGCATTCGCGATAAAATCGCGTGACCTGTTGCCGTGCAATACATTGGGATTCGTCTTCCCGGAACTGTGGCAACATAAGCTGCCTTCTGATGTGGAATGCGTACGGTGTAAATTAAACTGGTGTCGTCGCGCTCAGCGAGGTTCATGGTGGTTTGATACACCGCGCCGGCTTCAATGAGTCTCGGCATGGCTGCAGCACCAAGGGAACTGTGTCGTAAATATGTGAATGCGAGTTCCATTAATTTGCGGGCAGGACGATATCTTCGCGTCGACGTATCTTTTTCGAGAAATCCAAGTTGATGCAGTGTGTTTGAAAATCTTTGGGCAGCACTTTTGTCGAGGCCGGTTCTGAGTGCGATTTCAGTCACCCCTAATGCTGCGCAATCATCGCCGAATGCCGCGAGCACACGGAAACCTTTTTCCAAGGAACCGACATAAAGTGGATGGGCCGTTGGTGCGACAACATTCATAGCTGTTGTGGTAGCTTCGGATTTCCCAATGTTTGACTGTCCATCATTAATTTTCGTAGCATATCAGATAACGTTACATTGTATTAAAATGTAATACAATGTGATAAATAATAAATGGTGCTGCTCGGGGAGTTAAAAATTAAATGTCGTTTCGGCAACGCTTGCCATGGACTCGGCTGCAATTTCATCGAACAATAGTTTTTAATTGGGGTGCGCAATGCGTGCCTCCGCTTCTGGCATGCGCAATGTCATTTAATATCAGGGAGGTAAGAGCAATATGTTCCGCAAAGTAATAGCAATTACTGCACTGGCAGCTGCAGTGACCTTAACGGTCCAGCCAGTTGCACATGCAGGAAAAGCAAATGACGAACTAGTATGGTCGACCAATCGGGAAGCTACGATTGCAGACCCATATTACAATAACACACGTGAGCTGGTAATCATTGGTAACTCGGTTTGGGATGGACTTTTATTCCGTAACCTCGAGACAGGTGAATTTGTGCCCTTGCTCGCCAAGTCATATAAGTGGATTGATAATGTCACGATAGACTTCGAACTTCGTAACGATGTTAAGTTCCATGATGGTTCATCATTTGGCCCTGAGGACGTCGTTTACACTGTAAAACATGTTTCAAACAAAGATAATGGTGTTTTAACATTTAAAAATGTTAGTTGGATGAAAGATGCAGAGAAAACAGGTGCGAACACTGTTCGTATCCATTTGCATAAACCCTTTCCTGCTGCACTAGCATATTTTGCGCAGGCCGTCTTTATGATGCCTGATGGCCATTACACTAGCGCAAAAGCAAATGCGGAAGGCAAGAAGAACTATGGTGCAGTTAAACCTATAGGTACTGGGCCATACAAGATCACTAGCGTCGTTCCGGGTGAAAGCATTAAAATGGTCAAGAACGATGGCTACATGAAGAATGGTCCAAAGGGTCAGCCATCGATTGGGAAATTAACTTTCCGTACACTTAAAGAGATGAACACACAAATAGCTGAACTTCTGACCGGCGGCGTAGATATGATTTGGGATGTGCCTAAGGACCAAGCCGTGAAGCTTAAAGATAGTGGTCGTGCCACTGTCACAAATGCCAAGACAATGCGCATCAGCTACATTGCATTCGACGTTGATGGTGGTAGCGGAAACCCGGCTTTTAAGAACAAAAAAGTTCGCGAAGCAGTCGCCCATGCAATTAACCGAAAATCTATTGTTGAAAACCTTGTTGGCCCCGCATCAGTTGTGATTGATTCTGCATGTCACCCTGATCAGTTTGGTTGTACTCAAGATGTAAAAAAATGGGATTATGATCCAGCTAAAGCTAAAGCTCTTTTGAAAGAAGCAGGTTACGAGAAGGGTATTACCACTGATATCTATGCTTATCGTCAGCGTGAGTTTACCGAAGCTGTAATCGGTGATCTGGCGAATGTTGGTATTCAAGCAAACATGAAGTTTATGCAGTATCGCGCACTTCGCGATTTGGTTTGGAAGGGCACACCGCCAATCCACCATATGACATGGGGCTCAAATTCAATCCCTGATGTGTCAGCTATTACCAGCCACTTCTTCTCAGGTGGTCGTGATGATCCAGCTAAAGATCCAAAAGTTGCTGCGGCACTTAAAATTGCTGATACGTCAGTAGATCCAGAAGTCCGTAAAGCCAAATACAAAGAAGCTTTAGAGATTATTTCTTCTGAGCTTTATTGGCTACCTATGTTCACATACGCCAAGTATTACGCATATGGGAACGAAGTCGACTTTACGCCAACACCTGATGAAATTCCGCGCTTTTATACAGCTAAGTGGAAGTAATAATAAATTTGATGCAATCGGCCTTGGGCTTTTGCCCTAGGTCGATTGTTGATCAACAATAGGATTTTAAGGCATGCTTATTTATGCCGTCAAACGCCTAAGTGTGGCTATCTTAGTGGCTTTGACTGTTTCACTGCTTACTTTCTCAATGATTTACCTGTCGGGCGATCCGGCGATGGCACTTGCAGGCGAAGCAGCTACTCAGGCTGATATTGAGAATATTCGTCGCGTTTACGGCTATGATCAGCCGATTTATGTTCAGTATTTTGATTGGCTTGGAAACGCGCTGAAGGGAAACCTTGGTCAGTCGCACTATTTGAACTCACCTGTTTCCGAAGTCATTTTCACACGCCTCCCAGTTACGATGATCTTAGGTGCATCAGCACTTAGCTTCGGACTATTGCTGGCGATCCCACTGGGTGTTTTGGCAGCGATGCGGCCAAACACGCTCATTGATCGCTTTGCACTTGGTTTGGCGGTAATTGGACAAGCGCTGCCAAGTTTCTGGTTCGCGCTGATCATGATTTTTTTCTTTGGTGTCGCGCTAAGATGGTTACCAATTACAGGCAGCGACTCCTGGCTCAATTTTGTTATGCCGTCGATAGCACTTGGCTACTATATCACGCCAGCCGTGATGCGCCTTACCCGAGCCGGTATGATTGAAGTTTTGTCAAGCGATTACATTCGTACGGCACGTGCTAAAGGTTTACGTCCGAGTATAGTACTTTTTAAGCATGCACTCCGAAATGCGATTATCCCCGTCGTCAGTTTGGCTGCTGTTCAGTTTGGATTCATGCTGGGTGGCTCAATCGTCATCGAGACTATTTTCGCCATTAATGGCCTTGGCCAGTTGGCTTGGGAATCAATCTTGCGGGCAGATTTACCAATGATGCAGGCTATAGTTCTTGTGCTGTCGTGTTTCTACATCATTTTAACATTGGTGGCAGACATTTTAAATGCCTTTCTCGATCCTCGAATTAGGGTGAGCTGATATGACTGATGGATCAATAAAGTCACGCACAGGCGTGCATATTGAAGATCGTATTATTGATGAGCCATCGCCAGGTGAGCGTGCGCGAAAACGCATGTTTAGTCACGTTGGCTTTATGATTGGTGGATTCGTTCTTTTAGTGATTATCGCACTTGCATTTTTGGCGCCACTAATTTCTCCACATGATCCGTTAGATCAGCAGTTAGCACGTAAGCTTATTCCACCGATTTGGCACGACCATTTAAAAGTAACATGGGCGCATCCACTTGGAACAGATCAGTTCGGACGTGATTATCTCTCACGATTGATCCATGGGTCACAGATCTCATTGTTGATTGGTTTTTCTGCAATGCTGATCTCGGGCGTTATCGGAACGGCGCTTGGTGTTGCCGCTGGGTACTTTGGTGGGCGTGTCGACATGGTTGTTAACTTCTTGATCACAACACGGCTGTCGATGCCGGTCATACTGGTGGCTCTTGCTGTGGTGTCGCTGGTCGGTAACTCGCTCACAATTGTGATCTGGGTGCTGGGTCTGCTGATCTGGGATCGCTTTGCGGTCGTAATGCGTTCGACAACGCAACAAGTCCGAAATTTGGATTATGTTGTCGCTGCGCAGGCGATTGGTTGTTCGGTCCCTAGGATTATCTTTACCGAAATTATGCCGAACATTGTGAACAACCTTATTGTTGTTGCAACAATTGAGATGGCGCACGCAATCATTCTTGAGGCTGCCCTGTCATTCCTGGGTCTCGGCGTTCAGCCGCCAGCACCGTCCTGGGGTCTAATGATCGCCGAAGGTAAGAACCATATGCTGTTCGATCCTTGGTTGATCGGTATTCCAGGCACTGCATTATTCATTCTGATCTTGGCAATTAACTTACTTGGCGACGGTATCCGTGACGTCACCGCGCCAGAAAATCGGAATTAGAGGTGACAATGAGTGATCGTATTCTTGAGGTTGAAAATCTCACAGTCGACATTCCCGTCGGGGGTGGCATGTTGCATGCCGTGCAGGGTATTTCCTTTCATGTTGACCGGGGTGAGACACTTTGTATTGTTGGCGAATCTGGTTGTGGAAAATCACTGACATCTTTAGCGGTGATGGACTTGTTACCGTCCAAGGCGTTCCGAGGGGCCAATGTCTTAAATCTTGCGGACGAAGATATGTTGAGCGCTGGTGAGCGTCGCATGTCTGATATCCGTGGCAACACCATGGGCATGATCTTCCAAGAACCAATGACCAGCCTTAACCCGGCTTACACCATTGGCAATCAAATGGAAGAGGGCATCAAGCGGCACAAAAACGTCTCGACCGCTGAAGCCCGTGAACGCGCAATTTACTTGCTTGAAAAAGTAGGTATTACCGGTGCTGCAAGCCGTTTGAGCCAATACCCTCACCAGTTATCTGGCGGTCTTCGCCAACGTGTGATGATTGCCATGACATTGATGTGTGGGCCAAACCTGATTATTGCAGACGAGCCGACGACAGCGCTGGATGTTACCATTCAGGCGCAGATTCTTCTGTTGCTCGCAGAACTGCAGCGTGAATTTGATATGGGCTTGATCTTGATCACCCACGATTTGGGTGTGGTGGCACGGATCGCGGACCGGGTTGCCGTCATGTATGCAGGTCAGATTGTTGAGCAGGGCACTGCCGAACAAGTATTTAACCGGCCAACACATCCTTACACTCAAGGCTTGCTTGAGTGTATTCCAATTCCGGGCAAAACGGATCGAAGCAAGCCGTTAGGATCAATCCCAGGCATCGTTCCATCTTTAATTGGAAAGTTTAGTGCTTGTCACTTTGCCGAACGTTGTCCTTATGCGATGGATGAATGTGTTGCAGAAAATATTGATATGCAGGGCGCGGCTGAGGCTGGCCATGAATATCGATGCCTTTTGGATAACGAGACCTGCGATGCAAATGCACGCAAAAAGGGGGTCGCATGAGCGACATAGTCATCAGTGCCAAAGACGTAACGCGAACCTTTATGATTTCAGCGGGTGCGTTCCGCGGTAAGAAACCGTTGCATGCTGTGAACGGGATTTCCCTCGAAGTCGAACGCGGTGACGTGTTGGCTCTTGTGGGCGAGTCGGGTTGTGGCAAAACAACTTTGGCAAAAATGCTTTTGGGTTTACTGCCACCAAGCCAAGGCACGATAAAATTCGGGGGCGAGCCTGTGTCGGATATTGATCGACTGAAGCTCGCCGGTTTGGTTCAGCCAATCTTCCAAGACCCTTATTCATCGCTTAACCCAAGAAAATCGATTGGATCTATTATTACGCTGCCATTGAGGGTACAGGGTGACCCGAACCCTGAAACATGGCGCAGACGTGGCGAAGAGATGATGGAAATGGTTGGCTTGCCAGCTAGACTGTTTAACAACTTCCCGAACCAGCTTTCTGGTGGCCAACGTCAACGTGTGGCAATTGCGCGCGCCTTGATCAATAACCCTGAAGTGGTGATTTGTGATGAACCGACATCAGCACTCGATGTGTCTGTGCAATCACAGATTCTCAACTTGTTACAAGACTTACGCAAAGAGTTGAATCTTACCTATATTGTCATCAGCCACAATCTGGCTGTGGTTGAGCACATCGCAACCAAGGTTGCCGTGATGTACTTGGGCCGCATTGTTGAGCAAAAAGATGTCGAAAGTTTATTCGCCGCGCCAGAACATCCTTACACACGTGCGCTTCTAGATTCTGTTTTAACGCCTGACCCGTCGATGGGTGTGCCTGATACGCAATTAGGTGCGGCTTACCCGAACCCGGTCAATCCGCCGTCGGGCTGCACGTTCCATCCACGCTGTGCAAAAGTTATGGATCATTGCTCGGCTGTCGCGCCTAAGGCTATTCCGCGGGACGGTGATTTTGCTGAATGCCATTTGTATGACGAGAATGAGGGTAAAGGGCGACAAGCATCATGAGTAATCGCGACACAGCAATTGCCAATGCTTTGGCATGGTTTGATGACGACCAAGGTTATTTCGAAACATTATCAAAACGTGTCGCGGTTCAGACAGAGAGTCAGGAACCTTCTCAGCTTCCAGAACTCTATCGTTATCTCGAAAAATTCATCCGTCCGGACTTCGAAGACATAGGCTATGAGGTTATAGTCTATGACAACCCGTTCGAGGGTCAAGGCCCGGTTCTGCTGGCAACGCGCATCGAAGACTTAGCCTTACCAACAATTTTGGGATATGGGCATGGTGATGCAGTATGTGGGCAAGCTGATCGCTGGACCAAAGGTGAGGGGCCATGGGTCCTAAGCCGTGACGGTGATCATGTTTATGGTCGGGGTACTGCAGACAATAAGGCGCAGCACACAACGTACATGGGCGCACTGAAAGCCGTTATCGAAACCCGTGGCCGGCTCGGATTTAATTCCAAGTTCATGGTTGAAACAGGTGAAGAGAATGGCTCCAAAGGTTTGAGCGAACTGGTTGCGGCTCATAAAGATGCTTTCATGGCCGATGCTTATTTTGCCTCCGATGGTCCTCGCGTGGATATCACCAAGCCCAACCTTAACCTGGGTAATCGGGGATGTTTGAATTTTGATCTGTTGATCGAAGCCCTAGAGGGTGGCCATCATTCAGGTAATTGGGGAGGCTTGTTATCCAATCCGGGTATTGTACTTAGCCATGCCGTTGCTTGTATTACGGACTCCAAAGGCAAAATTCTTGTCGACGGATGGACGCCAGGACCGATTGCGAATTCAGTGCGCGAAGCACTTAACGGCGTCGAGCGTGATGGAGGTGCTCATGCGCCTACGATTGATCAAAGCTGGGGTGAGCCTGGCTTAACCTCGGCCGAAAAAGTCTATGCCTGGAATAGTTTTGAAGACGGAAGCATGCATGAATCGATTCATTTACTGGAAGAACAACCCGATCTTTACAATTCATTTAGCCGTGATGAAACCAAAAAGATCGAAGAAAACCCGGAGCTTCTGTACCACGAACTCACTCCCGAAATGATCCTGAGGAAATTAAAACCAGTTCTTTCTCATCATTTAAAAGGGGCTGAGAACTAGTTGAGTGGTGTGGATTTCGTGATTGAGTTGATGCTATTTTT
>ERZ651776.5151-NODE-5151-length-11501-cov-4.448967_pt1 | contig 11501 bp, 14 predicted proteins | sample MGYA00514761_ERZ651776 | MGnify/ENA metagenome assembly ERZ651776 | reverse complement strand
AATTGACGCCTTCAACGGCTTCAAGCTGCAGCGTGATCCCCACAAACTGCGTTATTTCATTTACAAAATCAGTGACGGTACGTGCACAAGCATTTGGCGCTGGGTGACTCCCTGTTAATATTCATGCTAGTGATGATAGTTTATGCTTACTATTTACCGTTTACTAACCCTGCATTGCTTTCTCGTACACAAACAACAACACGCAGACAAGAAATTCATTGAGATTGAGAGCCAGGGTACGAGGGACAAGACCTACGATGATCTTGTCGAGGAGCTGAGCCCGGATGAGTGCAGATACGCACTTGTTGACCTCGACTTTAAGACCGACGACGGACGCCCCACCAGCAAAATCGTCTTCATCACCTGGAACCCTGACACTGCCCCTGTCCGCGGGAAAATGCTTTATTCTTCCTCCAAGGAGGCCCTCAAGCGCGTCCTCGTTGGCGTCGGAACGCACATAAACGCCACTGACATGGCTGAGCTCGACTATGAGGAGAGTGTGCTCCCTGCCGTGAAGAAGTTCGCCTAGAGACTGAACTTGCCGCCATATAAATTATGAAAACACACAAAAACATAAATCGTCCTCCTTCAAGAGGAGGGTGCACTACATGCAGTAAAAAATAACTACAACGCCAGGATTTTGTTGATGTACTTGTCTTGTTTTTCATGATGTACTTGACTTGTGTTTGTTGTATGGTGAAAATATTTTGGGATGAGAAGTGGCATTTTGAAGTGAGCGGAATGACTCAATGATACAAGAAAAAAGGGACAACCAAGCCCAGTCTTTCGAAAGAGACGTGCCATTTTCTAGTCAAATTTTACTACCCTCTGCCCCATCACCTATTACCATCTTCTATATCTATAAATCACAAGTTGTCATCTGCACTGCTGGATTTGGATTCTCTGTCAACTGTCAACTCCACTTCAGTGTACTCCCTCATGCTCCTTTCACAGCACCTCGCAACCCCAGCACCCAAGCCCACCCCAATCATATCTGCGACAATGTCCTTGAACGACGCGGTGCCCCCAGTATACAGGTCGAGCACTTCCTTGCCGATCCCTACTAATGTTGCCATCCAGCAGGAAATCCAAAGAATGATCCGAAATTTTATTTCACCATTGCTCTTCTTCTGCCTTCTACTTACACAGACGCAAAGGAACCATACAACCAAGACGATAAAAAAACACACGGCTGTATGCTTCCCTTTGTCTTCTCCAAACCAATCGTCCCCCATTTGAGTAAAAGAAGCAGCAGAAATCAAACGAAGAGCCTTTCTATAACAGAAAGTGGCGAATGTGATGCATATTTTTCCGTTGTAAATGACATCATTATTCCATTTTTATGACAGTCCGAATTGTAGTACCGGAGAGAAATCAGCACAAAGAGAAGAAAAGAAGGAAGTTGGTGGAATAAATTACACTGAGCCAGGCACTGGACGTCTATACCCTCTCTTCTTCTTTTTAATCTTAATTTGGAGGATTATTTCTATCCCTGCACCCAACACCTCCCACAACTTCCTTTGCACCATCCTGTACTACCACTTCCTTCTGTACTACGGAAGGTACTGCCTAACTACAATCGTATCAAGCCGTTATGGTGAATTTCTCTCCATCTGCGCACAGTCGGAAAACGAAAGCCCGTATAATATTTGAGAATTTTGATAAAAATAATGATGGAACAATCTGCAGAGATGAACTTCAGTTGGCCCTCCAACAGTTTAACTTGAAGCACCAGGCTGATATGGTTGACATATTTATGGAACAAGTCGATAAGGATGGCGACGATAAAATTTCTTACTCCGAGTTTAAGCACTTTTGCAGAAAGTTTGAGGAAAGCAGCGGGAACAGTTCTCCGACCTCTTCAGCACCTTTGGCAAAAGCAAGAAGTTCCTTCCGTCCCTCTACTGCCCCTACGAAGTTAAAGTTTGAGCGTCGCCGGAAGGTACTAGACCACGACTGGGAGGAAATAAAACGGCAACAGAAGCATCTCCTCACTCTCTCCACCAATCCGTCAGTGCATGAACATTTCAAGAAGGAGTCCAACGCTGAAATCAAGAAGAAGAGCTTGGTGTGGGTGAGGCCAAGGTCGCTGGATGCATGGCAGCGAAATTATGACGAGTGGAAAAATGCGAGTGTGGACGAGGACTGGAGGCCAAGAAAGCCGTGTCCGGTGCTCAGGAAGGAGGTCAGGGAGGAGCTGGGCTTCACTAGAAATAGCCCCAGAAAGGTCAAAAAAAAAATCAAGCTGCAAGTTGGGCTGAGAGAGTTTGAGATAGAGGAGAGGGATCGCTTAAAGGGGGAACTAAATGGAGGAGGTAGGAGGGCAAGGGAGAAGACGGGCGTCGAAGAGAGCCGTGACGATAATGATGAAGATTATTACCTGGATGAGCAGTTTGAGGAGCTGTCTGAACCACCACAGCAACCCTCTTCGCCGAACAAGGCAGAGATTTTTGACGAGGTGACGAAAGCAATGTTCAACTTTGTAAAACTTGAACACAGTAGTAACACGAGCAGAAATAAAGCCCTCTACTATCGAAGGCTTTCCGTGGCATGCAAAAAATTGGAAGCTGCTTTTCCCTCCCCTCCTCCAACTTACACCGACTCAAAATCCGATACAAAACGTTGGAATCTCCCTCAAAATGTTCTCAAGCCTGTTGCAGTTGCTTCTGAAGCGGCGACAACCAAAGAAAAAGCGGCTGCGACAAATGACGACGATGGCTACCGACCTCCGATGTACTTTTCAAAGAACTCCTCTTCCATATCTATTGATCAACTCAAGAAAGAAGCCCGACTCCTGACAAAACCACCGAATACGAAAGCGAACTCCGACTCAAAGATGCATTGGCGCGAGTCGGCGACGACAACTAAACTGGTAGGCAATAAGAATAAGAAGAAATCAAAATCCGTCACCATCGACGGGGCCACAAAGAATCACTACAAAATCTCGCTCTATAAGTATTCGAGATCTGCAGAGGAGTGCCAAAAGGTTCTCGAGCAACTAGCCAGTGTACTATCGTCTCTCAAGGCCTGCAGTTTCTTCACACTTGAGATTGACCTTCGCTCTAACGAGCTGCGCATGGGAGTTGTCGCAGCCAATACATTAGAGGCAATCCTTTCCTCTCCGGCAGTCATAAGCCTCGATTTGCGTGAGAATGCAGGGACCAATCAGCAAGGAGAACTGGTCCGCGGCCATGAGTTCCTGGAAACATACCCTAACTTGAAGGCTTGTATCTTGAACCGTGTAAAAATCTTTCACACGCGCGTTGAGGCAAGATTAAGGATGGTGGCCGTTGGGAATTCCAATTTGGTCAAGACAGTCACCAAAAAAAGCAAAATGAAGTCATGGCAGGTTGACCAGAACAACAAAGAAAAGGAGAAAATGATATACATTAATTCCACAGAAAAAGATGCCAACGCCATACCCTCTTTTGAAGAGATTGTTAGACTCACAAAGGAACTTGATCGAGATGGAGATGAGGATGAAAATGGAGACGGAGATGGGGATGATGAAGAAGTGAGAGCCCACAGCACCATTCAGGTGAACAAAAACTACCTGTTGCGGTCCGGCTTCCGAAGCTACAGTCCTTGAAAAGAGGACGTACTAGGTAGCGCAGCGTCATTATAAAATATAAAATTGAAAAATGATTTCGGTTTGTAAGGGACAAAAAAGAGTCACTCTTAACGATTGCTAATACGAAACTGACTCAGCCTCCTCAGTTGAGTCAGGATCCTGACCTTCACCCAAAATATCCCTTAAAAACTATAATAAAAACTAAAAGGAATCTCATTCTCCAACACAAATCCCAAAAATTGAGATTTCGTTTATTTAAATACATTTTCGGTATACAATTTACTTTTGATTATATATTTATATATATGTGTATAATTTCGCTTAATGACTAATGATAAAATTATCAATTAATTTATTATAAATTTAATTTTTATTTTTGATAATAAATTATAAAAAAAATTATATGTTAAATCATAATATATATTTTTAATAAGATTTTTGAAAATTATTGATTCAAAATAATATATAATGTATTTATATAATATTTTGAAAGAAAATTGTATTACAAAAACGTATTTAAGTAAACGAAATTTCAATTTTTTTTTGTCAAAACAGCTCAGAGCAGGAATTATTAGCAGGAAAGGGAATTTTAACCTCCTTGCCTGACACATCGACCTTCGGAGTGAACAGCTCGCAAATGGCACAAATAAGAGCACAAAAAACCCCAAATGACCCAAAATCGAAAGAATAGATACCCAGAAGCCAATCGTCGACCTACCAACATAAGAAATCAAGTGTGAGGTTTCCGTCGCGTCAAAGCCCTGCGGGCTGCAGTGGCGAAAGACATTCGATGTTTGTCTTCCGGACGCTTATTGGGGAGGATTGGTTAATTAACAGAAAATCCTATTTTTTCTAACCCTAATTTTCCTCGTTATCGCAGCCATAGAGCACGACAGGCTTAATATCATTTTTAGTTAGCTCCTTTTTGGGGTTGAGAAAGAATGTTAGCCCGCCAAGATGGCGCTTCCCCCTACCTCCGCTTCCTTTCTTGTCAAATTGAACGTACTCTTTCAATGGGGCGATAATCTTCTGCTGGGTTTCTTGGTAGATATCTCCCTCTCCCGCTTTCTCGATGTAGCGCTGTTTGCTGGTGAGACTGACCTTGACTGGGTGTTGCTTGCAGAGAGCTTGAATCATTTTGTTGAGCTTGAGCTTGAGGTCATTGTCCTCGATGCCGCACTTGATGCGAAATTCCTTGGTCACTGCCTGCTTGGTTTTTGCAACGCTTTCTATGACTCTTCGCCGTTTGTCGAATGCCATTTTGCTGTAATTCATTGTCTTGACGACGGGGGGGGCACCTGTCTTTGAGTTTCCCTCAGCTACAAGAACAAGGTCATCTTTGTGCTTCTGCGCCGACCTAATTGCCTCCTGCAGTGGGACAACAGTGCTGATCGTTTTCGCCTGAATTACATCTTTGATTGGCCCCGTCTTGTCCCTTTTTCGCTTAGGATTTTGCTGAACGTTATCCTCGTCTTCGTCTTCGTCCTCGTCCTCGTCTTCGTCTTCGTCCTCATCCTCATCCTCGTCTTTATCATAACCACCCTCCTCACCCTCGTCGTCGAAATTATCTTCACTTTCGTCCTTGTCATCCTGCGATCAGCGGATGGTCAGCGGAGCTACAAAAAACAAGCACGAAGTGTAGAGCTACAAAACCCCTCCCTTTCTTACCTCTTCGCCTCCCCCACCCTTCCTCTCAGGGCGTTTTTTTCTTCTGCTCTCTTCCTCCACGAGCCTAACAATGTTGATGTTCTTAGATTTCAAGTAAGCTACTAGCTCGTTATTCATCATAACGTCTCCAGCCAATGAGGTTCCTTGTCCTCCACTGCGAGCACAGTTATGAAAGAGTGTGAAAATTTATCCTTTCACAATTTTTGATGATTAATTTTCCCCTCCCTTTTTTTGGCCTCCCCCCCGTTTCTCACCTGCCGCTAATGAAATCGTCCGCAGTGAGTTTTTCAGCCAAGTCGCCTTCGCCCTCATCATCATCGTATTCTTCCTCATATCTCGATCTGGAGAAATAAGGATGGTTTGCATCCCTTACCTTCTTCTTGACCCGGTTGTTCCTATTCTTGGGTACAGGGTGGGGAGGTTTGAACTTTCCCGATGGTCGTCCCCTCACAACGCCAGCGAATCCTCGATACTGATACTGGCACAGATCCGGGCAAGACCGATTGTAGGGGACCCCAAAAATAGAAAGGGGTGTGTAGGGGACCCCAAAAATAGAAAGGGGTGCCAAAGTTCTCACAGTAGGGAACCGCTGAAGAGAAGCGCGAAGAGAGCAAGACAACATGGCGGTAGGGGACTACAGTGCACAGAGAACCAGCGTTGACGTAAAATTTGCCCCCCCGAAAAAAAAGGAGGCTATGCAGAACAGAAAAAAGAATGAGCGCTTTTTTTCCAGAAAAAATACAAAAAAGGAACCAATTGGCAAGGCTAATCTCATCTCAATCTCATCTCTTCTCTCTCCCATCCCATCATCATCCATCCTCCTTTCTTCATACTTTCTCACTCTTTTCTCCACATCCTCTCTCCTTTGAAAACCTCCCCTTTCAACTTCATTCTCAACTCAATCTTGAGCTATGATACAACAACTAAAGGACGCAGTGAGCTCCTCCAAGAACCCAGATCTTGAGTTTGAGGAGGTGAATGATTACACCACGACGTCAATGGGCGAAACAGTCAAGGGTTTAATAACCTACCTTATAACCAAATTCATCAGAGGGGTCTTCTTCATTTGCATAACAACAAGAAAGTTAGTACTCGGGGAGAAGAAAGAGTTTGTGACTGGTCGCACACCGCTCTTAAAGACGATGAGAGCTATGGAAATCACCGAAAAAGAGGCCACAAAATTTTTCAAGCTGTTTGAGAAGATTGATGAGGATCACAGCGGTTCTATTGAAATTCAGGAATTTTTTGATTTCTTCAAGCTAGAGATGACGGACTTTGCTCGCCGGGCGTTTGAAGTGATGGACTTCGATCGGGCAAAAAATTCCGTAGGAAGCCTTCATTACGGAGAGTTCTTTGTGAGCATGTGGAATTTCTGCACGCTTTCGCATGAAACATTGGTCAAATTCACTTTTGATTTATACGATACTGACGGGAGCGGAGAATTGAGCGAGAAAGAGATCTATAACATGGTCCGGATGATGCGACCAAGCAGCAGTGCAAAAGATGCCGACCGCGAGACGAGAAAGATGATGGTCTTGATGGATAAGGAGGATGCAGAAATTGGGGTCAAGGACAACATGGTTTCCTTTGACGAGTTCATGAGCGCGCACAGAAAAGTTGGTACGGTCATCTTCCCTGCTTTTCAACTTCAGAGGACGATTCGTTTGAAGAGCATGAGCAAAAAATTCTGGCAGCAGGCGACGTCAAAAAGGGAGCGACTATTTCCTACTGATATTAACGATGTTGGCACAACTGATTTGATTGAATTGTATAAAAATTTCTGCGAAGAGAAAGAGGAACCTCCCGAAAAAGTGAGTGCGTGCCGACTTCAGAGAGAGAGAGAGAGAGAGAGAGAGAGAGAGACAGACAGAGTGACGACCTGTACAACTTTCACATCCTTACACATCCTCACCCTAATAACAAAAATCCATCTCTTCTCTCCCCTTCCTGACAGGACGAAGAACAAGACGAATTTGATTTGGCCGCACAAAGGGATAAAGACGAAGAGGCTCAGTTACTCCTGGACTTGGAAGCGCAGAAGGAAAAAATAAAAAAGGAGAGAGAGGAGTGGGCAAAAAACCAAGCTTTGGAATTCAATGATGGGGTTTATGTTGGTGACGCTGACGGTGTTGAAGAGAAGAAAGAGGGTGGATTCATGATGGCACTTGCCAAGAGCAAATTCAAATCGAAGATTTACCACACGCCAAGAGAAGGTAGCTGGTGGAGCGAAACACCAGACGTGAAGGGCCCAGCGGTAATTTATGGAGTTAACGGCCGCCCAAATAGCGCCAAATTCAAAACGGAGAAAACCTCTGTCTATGATGCTGAGCCATTAGTGATAGTTGAGCGAGGAATGGCTGATTTGATGAGTGACGCATACAAGGCAAAATCAAGAGCTGCAGCCAGCATCAAACGGGCTAAGAGGAGTATTCGCTCTGCCAAGGGCGAAAGGGAGTCCATTGAGATCATGGACGATGGTTTTGGAAAGGGAAGGAAGCGCCCTTGGAGTGGTTTGGGAAGGAGGCTCTACGATCCAGCCAATATAGTCGGAAGGAACATCGCTGACGTCCACGTACTACCAGCTGTAAAAAAAATTCACATAAATGTCCCCAAAATTGACACTACGAAGATAAAAAGAAACAACCATCGGCCCGAATCGGCACGACAAAGGAAGGTCGTAGATTTCATTGCACCATCGGAGCGGCAACATACGAAAAAGAAGAAGCGCCCACAGACGGCTCATTAAAACACGAGATATATTTTCGCTAGAATGCATTCTTCTTCTTGTATAGGGTTAACAGCAGAGCAAGGGTTGATGCCTGGGAATTGCAAGAACAAAGGGATGGTTATGTCACATTTTTTGTTGGCAAACATCAATTCAAACTTCACCACAACGATCAATAGCCATTGACCGACAAGAAACAAACGAACGCCAATTTGATCAACCTTTCATGCTGTACCCAACTTTTTCACTTTGAGATTTTTCAGTGCTCTCACTTCCCCTAAGCTGTCCCTAAACCCTCACATTGAAATCTCTCTTATACAGTCTGCCAACAAAGAGAATCTTCACAGCCAATGGATCAATCAACCTCACAGGATTTGACCACATTCCATTAGATTGACTCTTCCCGGCGGACGACAACAGTTCGCTCCGTCTCCTTTCTTAAACTCTCTTTAACTCTCTGCCTAACCTACATCAACCATGACGCTGATTAAGCGCAAGGTACTTGCATCATCTAATTACATCCATCCGGAATTTTTGGACCGTGCTGCGTTGGAATCAACATCATCGCAGAAACAACAAAACTCAATTCTGCAGGATGCCAACTTCGGGGAGCTCACAGGGGTGCTGTCTCAAGTGGGCCACCTTGCTGCATACACGATGGAGCTTCTAGATGGTTTATTCAGGATTGCCCAAGAGACTCAGAGTCGCATAGAGAAGGTCACCGAAAGAACGGTGCAGATTCAGTTGAAGTTTGACCAGCTCGAGCAGCTGGAGACTAAGAAGAGGAATGCCAATGCCAACAAAACTAACAACGACGACTACAACAGCAGCTTGGTAAACTTCAACACTGACAAAAGCAAATTTAGCCACGCGCAGTTAGTCAAGGTTCCTAACATTTTTACACGAATAACTAATGATGATCCGATTCAGGCTCAGTATCTGGTCTGTGAGCCCCCTCCTGCACTGCGGCGTTTTGACGCCCTTTTGGGGGGTAAGCAGGTAGGTATTCCAAAATCGATCTGATCCTCCACTTATGCCCACTAACCCTGACGTCATTTCCCGCGATTTCCTTCCATCAACATAGTGCATGCAACAGTACAGCTACCCTGGGTTCTTCTTCCAGCAGTGGGTAAGGAGCGAAACAGAACGTCAAAAGAAAATCAAAGACGAGAAACGGGCAAAGAAAAAAGCAAAGAAAGAAGCTCGTGTGCAGAAGGACGTTCAAGAAAACAAAAGTAAGATGAGGCGACAGGCTCAGAAGAGGAGGTCGATGGAGGCTTTTGCGGCCACCATTAAGAAAGATGACATCCGTGGCATGCCAATTGCTAAAAGCAACGTGCAGGTAGGTGATCTCAGTAATCAGAGCATGAGTGGTGGTCAAAGAGATTTGAGAAGTTAATGCGCGCGTATCTTGTCATCTCACCCTCACATTTTCACCAACTCTTCATATAATCATTCTCCATATTTTTAGATTCCCGGTATCGTCCCCCCTCCACCGGCAAAGAAAGATGTCTCCACTATTCCCAAGGCAGTACCCCCCCCTCCTCCTCTTGAAGCTTACCAAAAACGCAAAAAGCGCGCATCTGTCGTCGCCCAGCAAATCGGAAATAAAAAGTATGGTAGGTCTTCTCTTGTTGGGAGAGGAAGTGGTGCACAAAGGAGCAGCAATCTTCCGCCAAAGGCACCGGGACCCCTATCAACGGTTGAGAGGCCCAGCAATATCCCGAGCACACCACCAAGGCGAACATTGCCGATGAATCTTGCGTCTGCAATTTTGAACCCTGGAAGTGATGAGAGGGTGACAAAAAAGGCGACAGAAATGGCCGAAGGAACCACAGAAGAAAATGAGACGGAAACGGCAACAGAAAGTGTAGCAGATTCTGAAATTGCTACGTCAAGGGTATCGAATATAGTGGAGGCAGAAGGCAACGAAAAATCTCGACCTCACTCCATGAAAATGTCACCCAAAAGCCTTGCTCGACCCCTCAGTGTCAAATTACAGCAGCCGCCTGCAGATGACGAGGAGGGGATCGCAGACGAGGAGGCCATGGGGAATGATAGTATCGTTGGCGATCGCAAGACGTTAGGCGATCGCAAGACATTTGGCGATCGTAAGACATTAGGTGACGTGAACGATGGAGAGCTTAAAACAGAGGCAGATGCGGATGCCGAGGGAGGGCAGGGGGCTGTTGAAGAGGAGGGCAGGGAAACGACTGCGACAGTGAGAACAACAGTGGGAGAAGAAGTTCTTGTCGAGGATGATGTTTTAGGAGAGGAGGAAGAGGAAAAAGTACCCGAAAAAACACAGGAGGAGATTTTCGATGAAGAGGTGAGAGAAAGAAAGATTGACGACAAATGAAGAAACAGCAGTTAAAAGTAGTAAACTAACAACCCAACAACTCACTAAAACGAACGCCGCAGCTACAACTACCGCAGTACTCCAAGTATAGGATGATGAAGCAGATCAACCTTCCAGAAGGTGCTATCCGCTTGAAAATGGAGACTGACAACATTTCTGACGATCTTATAGACCATTTTTGTCCCAATACAATCCCCCTTAGGTCTGTTCGTGCTGACTCTCTGCCATCTCAGATTGAAGATGAAGAAGATGAGGGTGACGCGCCTGTTGACGATGGCAACTGGGAGGAAAGCATCGACGAGGAGACTGGGGCTAAGTACTATGTGAACAGGGTCACGTGGGAGAGCAGCTGGGTCGCTCCCCAAGGTTGGAATAAGAAAAAGAAAGTCCTTAGCAGTGGCAGTGCTGGTAGCAGCGGAGACATGTTCGCTGATATAAAGAAGGGAGTGCAAATGCGCAGAATAAGTGTGACTCCAGGGAGTCGTCCGGTGATTGATCCAAGGATGGACCTCATGAGTCAGCTCAAAGGGGGCGCTAAATTGAAGAAGGCAGCACCGCTCGAGCCTAAACCCATGGAGGCACGTGATGTCATGCTCATGAAACTAAAGGGAGGCTTGAAGGACAATTTGAGAAAGGTCGAGACCAAGACATATAAAGCAGAGGAGAATATGGACGAAGCTGTTGCACAGTTGCTGGCAAATAGACACGCCATTGCTGGGGACGAGAGCGACAGTGACAGTGAAAGTGACTACGAGTTCGACAGTGACGATGATTACCCATAGACGGGCACTTCACTGTATGGGATAGTCGTGCAAAATTTTTGCTTGCTTTTTTTTTGTGCTACTTCCTCACTTGTTTTTTTCCATAATTTTTGCATTCGTGTAAGGGTGCTTCCTCCCATCAAATTCCGGATCTCTCTCCGCCTTTGTTGCAAGATCCACCTTCAATAAATCGCCGAATAAACGCAAAATAACTTCCTCATTCTTCTTCAACTCCTCATGGTCAGTCTGAGATTCATCAACTGTCACCTGAGCCTTGGCCAAGGCAACACTCAAAATTTCACGGTAGAACTTTTCTGTCAGGGGAGTCTTATCGAGGTCATTGATGTCGACAGCATCTAAAAGGTCATCGAGATCATCCAAGTCAGCCATAGTTAGGTTGTGATTTGTAATCGGAGT
>ERZ651776.5147-NODE-5147-length-11507-cov-3.497375_pt1 | contig 11507 bp, 8 predicted proteins | sample MGYA00514761_ERZ651776 | MGnify/ENA metagenome assembly ERZ651776 | reverse complement strand
GAACAACACCGATGGCGACTCTATCTACCGGCGTTCGCATATTTATTCAATTGACACCGTTTCGAAGGACATCAGACAGCTCACCAGCGAGCTGGGCGCATGGTCAGACCCGGTGGTGTCAAACGACGGTGAAAAGATCGCATTCACTGGCTATCCGGCCTCGGACGCCACTTATGAAATGGGTCGAGTCCACGTCATGAATGCCGATGGCAGCAAAATGCGGATGCTGTCTACAGAATTTGATCAGCCAGCTAGCACACTCTTCTGGGCCAATAACGGTCAGGGGATTTACTTCGCGGCGCAAGATTCGGGATATATGAACGTCTATTACATGGCCCTCAACGGCAATGTCCGAGCGGTGACCCAAGGATTGCAGACAGTCACCCTGTCTTCTGTAAATCGCGACGCTAGTATTGGCGTTGGAATCTTGGCTTCCTACTACCAACCCGGAGATGTGCACTCATTTTCATTGAGTGATCCCGGTGAGCCCGCGCGGCTGACCGCCGTTAATGAAGACCTACTGGCAACAAAAGATCTCGGAGAACATAATGAAATTTGGTACGAGGCATCGGACGGAAACCGCGCTCATGGCTGGATCGTCAAACCACCCCATTTCGATCCGGAACAAAAATATCCGCTATTAATGGAGATTCATGGCGGTCCATTTGGCATGTATAGCGGTCGCTTCAACTTTCAGTACCAGGTTTACGCTGCCAATGGTTTCGTTGTTCTCTATACCAATCCTCGCGGGAGTACTGGCTACGGCGAAGCTTTTTCCCAGGCGATTGATCACGCCTATCCAAGCGTTGACTATCTGGATCTAATAGGCGGTGTCGACGCGACGATAGCCAAAGGTTTCATCGATGAGAAACGCCTGTATGTCGGTGGATGCAGCGGCGGCGGCGTATTGTCCAGTTGGGTCATCGGGCACACCGACAGATTTGCTGCGGCAGCGGTTCGCTGCCCTGTATCAAACTGGCTCAGCATGGCCGGCACAACTGATATTCCTGGATTTACTTTCTCGTTCTTCCAGAAACCGTTTTGGGAAGATCCGTCCGACTGGTTGAAATACTCTCCTCTCATGTACGTTGGCAACGTAAAAACGCCCACAGCAGTCATGACAGGCGAGCAGGACATGCGTACGCCAATGGCACAATCCGAAGAATACTATGGCGCGCTCAAAATGCGCGGCGTGCCATCGCGACTCATTCGATTCAATGACCAGTACCATGGAACCGGCACGAAACCGTCGAATAACATGCGCACCATGCTGTACATGATGTCCTGGTACAACAGCTACACGCTGGACGGTGAAGTCGTGAAAGAAGGCAATAACGAATAGCTTTACGGGTCAGGCTGGTCGCACTCCATGGCGATCAAACTGACCCGACTTTACTTTCTATAGTCGTCAGTGACCAGCGGGGCGCTAGGCTTTTTCCCATTTGGCACGACCTCAATTAACCTCTGATTGCGCCTATCGAACCCAAGCGAATCGAGGGCCTATCGATGGCTCCAGTAGTGTTACTCATCGGCTTCAGTGAGTCGTGAAAATCACAGTGCAAGCCTGTGCTCACCGGTCTTCAATCAGCAAATCCTCTCGCTTCCAAGTGCCATCAAGCGACACTATCAACGAAGCATCAGGGGCTAGTACCCGTGAAATTCCCTGCGCACTATCCACTGTCATTTGGTTCGCTGATATAGCACCCCATGGACCATCACCGACAAGGATTCGCTCTCCCAGTTGGTAATCTTTAATACTGACCATGGCTCCACCATTAATCTCAAAAGTGTCAGACCCATCACCACCAAAAACGCTGACTTGGCCGACCAGCTCCGATGAAACGGTAATAGTGTCGTCGCCGTAGAATCCATAGACCTCAACGGGCTTGTCATCGACTACCAAGAGCGTTATTTGATCGTTCTTCATGGTCCCAAAGTTCAGGGAAGGCCCAGAATCCAACCACACACTGTCGGGAGCGTCGTCATTAATAGCGCCCGAAAACAAGGCATCAACCTTTGCTAGCGCTGCATGGCCCGTTTGAATTCCCATCTTCAGACCAATCCAATTCCCGTCCATCATGTGAATGCCACCGTACAGCCGGGAGCGGCCAGCTTCTTCAGCGGCAAGTGAGAGAAACTCCCAAGAGAGTGTGGTTTCCTCATTACCGTTTTGTGCATCACCATCGAATCCGTCGGTCAGATCAAAGCGTGAGATAAACGCTTCACTTTGGTAGTCAAAAATATTTGAACTCAAAATCTGAGAGATCACCGTGGTAGCCGCATAGCTAAACGCCGAGTGTCCGGAGGGTACATCTGGGAATGGCGGCGTAAAGTTACGTCTCAACTGAAATGGAAACCAAACGTTTCGGTCATCCGTTCCCGCCACCACATCTCCTCGGAAGGAAGGCAGCACACTGCCAAGGTACAACTGATTGATCACCGTGTAAGGACGGACAGAATCAAAGTGAAATTTAGAGTCCCAAGCGGTCACTCCCGCGTCGAAAACTGCTTGGGAGACAGTCATCATAAGTCGTAAAGACTCCTCCAAACTGAGCGCATCACGAACGGCGAGATCAACGGCTATTTCCGTCCACCAACCCGGGGGATACGGGGTAGAATCGCCGAGCTCCCAGTATTCTGACTGCGCTCGTTGAAGGGCACCACCGTCAACCCGGTCTTTCATTAATTGCGCAAAGCCCACCAGCTGAGCGGCCTCATCAACAAAATCCATGTTGAGCGCGCCGTTTACATACGGTGTTTTAATGGTGTCAGGCCTTAAAGCCGCACCCGATGCTAGCGCAAATGTGGACACCTCACCCCAATGAGAGGTCAGTGGAACCTGCGTGCCCCCGTCGGCAGTGGGAGGAAAAATGCCCCACTCGGTCAGGGATTGCCACGTGGAGGTTAATCGAACGTCACCCGACAATACTGCGGGATTGATGGTTACCGGAAGAGGATTGTCAATGAGCAACTTGCCCTCGGAGTCCCAAGTGGCGCCCGCTGCTCTGGCCGCTATCCTAGGGTCATAGTCAGGAAATTCATAGACTGGGAACTCAACGCCACCCTCATTAACGTAAGCAATCTCGTTGTAAAAATTGATGTTGTTTCGTTGGCTGATCGTCGGTGCAGGAGCGGCCCAGGGTATCGGACCGTAGGGCGCGGTACTGTCGGCATAATTATTGAGCGGCTGCGCGCCATCGGTCATCGCGAATGCCAGTATCTCGGATGCTATGGCATTCGCGAGCGATTCTGAGTCAGATAGAAGACTGTTTGCAGAAAAAGGATCGAGTCTAGCCGAAGCCAGCGCCTTTGATTCATCAATGATTGAATCCGCCAAGCTCAACATTTCCGCTCGAATAACCTCCGCATCTTCACCCGAGTCAATTTCCAATTGCGCTTGATTAAGAAAACTTGAGTCACCTGCGGCAAAATCAACGAAAACATGGTATGCCGCAGTAGACATCGATAAAAATCGTGCCGTGGAAGCCTCGTTAGTTGACGCAAACACTACGTCGCTTTGGACAGTCGACAACCAGGGGGCTGCATCGGAAGAGTAAGCGGCCCAGGCAGAGTAGAGCGCAGCGTTTAAGTAGGCCATGAAACGGCCCGAAATAGTGGGGCCCCGCTCGGCTTTTTTTACCAGCGTCAACCCCAAATTATTCCACTCAGTCACCACCTGACTATCGAACTGAGGGCTTACTGTTACCTGAACTTCGTCAGAGACAACGGCGTTACTTCCATCATCTACCGTTACTCGCAGTATGATCGTTGACGACACGGTTACAGGAGGTGCATCAAAACTTGCCGTAGCGTCGGCCATGACCATCAAATTGACCGGGGGACCAGACACCTGCGTCCATTCCAGATCGACTTCACCATCATCCCTGACTGTCGCAGAGACGGTGACTTTTTCTCCGGCCTCTACGTACACATCACTACCTGCTGAAACAACAGGCTGTATATTCACGTCGTTATTATCACAGGCACTGATCGTGCCACCTAGGACAATCGACAGACATAAACGTAAAGTAACGCCATGTAGTGAACGCATAGGAGTCGCTTCCTCTTTGATGACCTGTCAAAGGAGTATAAAAGCTTAACAGGGGTTGTCCAGTTCAAGTTCAGTCCAGTCAACTAAGGTCAGCGTTGTCATGCCGATAACCCACTGTCCATCAAACCCCAGAGATCTGCCAGTGCAGAGCCCAAGGCGCTCGATTAACTCAAAAGCCGAGATCTGTCGATCAGTCCATTGCTTTGAGCGTTGCCTTAGGCGCGAGATCGGTGATGGGCGACAGCAGGGTCGCGCTGTCCGCCAGCCGCTGACGCTGCCAATGATCATCAGCCGTCATCGCCAGCGATGCGCACAGATTGACCATGGCCAGCGGCTCGCGACCGCCCTGCTGGTAACAAGCCACCGCCTCGGCGGGTGTAGTCGTTAACTCACTGATGAGTGCGGGACTCAGCGCGCCAGCAGCGGGAAGCAGACAAAATGGGGCAAGATTGTGTAACGCTTTGATTAATTTAGGGCCCACCATCTGGGGCGCTATATGCGCGGTGTCGGCACGGCTAATAATGGACTCGGTAGCGTGGCTTAAAAAGGGCAGTATTGGCGAGCCAGCGGTAAAAGCTAAAAAGGCATTATGCGGTGTAATATACCGCTGCCACCGGTCCTTATTGTTTTTCTGGACCCAACACTCCTCGCCAAAAAGACTGTGCCCAGCCAGCGAAGGTAACCAATCAATATCCACACACAGGGTATCGGCGTCGAGCCACAGCGCCTGCCCTCCCTCCCGCTGCAAGTGATTCTGCAGTAGCTGTAATCGGCCTAAGTCAGCGAGAATGGGTCCTCTATCTGCGACCTTTGAACGATAGCTTTGAGGCAATAGGTCGAACAGCTCGTCACCGATGAATCGATAATCAAAACCATGGTGGGCAGCCCATTGCTGAACTGACGCCAGACAATCGTCCATCCACTGTGGCCGCTGTGGGGGAGCTGATTGAAAAACCACTACCATGACTAGTCACTCCTCACCGCCTACAAAATAATGCTGTCAACAGCCAGAGGACTCCGATACCAATGCTGGCTCTGTTGGCCTAAGGTCAGCTACACTCAGCACTTCAGCGCTCCACGCTGCCAAGTAATACCACCGTCAACCAGCCTGTTGAGAAAAACAATGACTTTGTTAACACCGCGCTCAATAGTAAGAACACTGTGCCACGCTACCTTCCTCACACTGCTTAGCCCGTTAAGCTTAGCCGCTGATAGTGACCCTGGGTCTGGCGCGAAGGCATTCAACCAACTGGGTGAGGCCCTGCCCACTGCTAACGTCTATCGTACGGCATCTGGAGCCCCAGGCAGCGACTATTGGCAACAGCAGGCCGACTATACAATTAAAGCCAGCCTCGATGAAAATCAGCGTGCCATTACAGCGACCGCGAACATCCGTTATCAAAACAACTCTCCCGACACCCTGCGTTATTTATGGCTGCAACTCGATCAAAATCGCTTTCGGGAAGACTCCCTCGATCGTCGATCTCGGACCCAGGACAGCGATCGTGTGAGCTACCAATCTCTGCGCGATCATCAGTCTATGGTCGACAACCACTATGGCTATCAAGACCTTATATTCACGAGTAGCAGTGGCACTCCCATTGACGCTACTGTGGTCGATACCCTTGTTCGACTGGACCTTGACACCCCACTAAATCCGGGCGACAGCGTCAGCTTTGGCGTCGAGTGGCGATTCAATATCATTGAAGAAGCTGCGATTGGCGGTCGCGGCGGGTATGAATACTTTGCTGATAGTAATACGCAACTGTTTTTTCTTGCCCAATGGTTCCCACGCCTCGCCGCCTACTCCGATTATGAGGGCTGGCACAACAAAGCTTTTCTAGGTCGTGGTGAATTTACGCTAGAATTTGGTGATTATGAAGTGGAGCTGACCGTTCCAAATAATCATATTGTGTCCGCGACCGGCGAATTAACCAACGGTCAACGCGTCTTGAGCAAACAGCAGCTCGCTCGCTTGAAAGCTGTCCCCACCGATAAGCCGCGTTTCATTGTGACTCCCGAAGAAGCAAAGGCCAATGAAACGACTACGGCGACAGGCACAAGCACCTGGCGCTTTCGTGCCCAGAACGTTCGGGATTTTGCCTGGGCTTCATCGACTAAATTTATTTGGGATGCCATGCTGCATGAGCAACCCGGTGCCCAGTTCGACAACGTTCTAGCCATGTCTTTTTACCCCAATGAAGCCGAACCCATTTGGTCGATGTACTCCACCCAAGCGGTTGCGCACACCATGGCGGTCTATAGTCGACTGTCCTTTGATTATCCCTACCCTACAGCTCAGTCAGTGAACACTTGGGAGCGGGGTGGTATGGAATATCCCATGATCACCTTCAACGGCTACCGACCCGATCCGCCCACTGCCAACGGTGATGACTCTGATAGCGATGCGAGTGATGCGATTGCCAAAGCCAATGAACAGCGCGCGTACTCGCGGGGGATTAAATACAGTCTCATTGGGGTCATTATCCACGAAATAGGCCACATTTATTTTCCCATGGTCGTCAATTCCGATGAACGACAGTGGACTTGGATGGATGAAGGGCTTAACACATTTCTGGAATATGTTGCCGAGCTAGAGTGGGAGGAGCACTACCCGACGTTTCGTAACGACACTAACATTCTCGATTATATTCCCGAGTACATGGGGTCGACGAACCAAGTTCCCATCATGACTCAATCCGACTCCATCCTACAATTTGGCCCCAACGCGTACGTAAAGCCCGCTGCTGCGTTGACGGTTCTGCGAGAAACCGTCATGGGTCGAGCGCTATTTGATTTTGCATTTCGAGAATACGCGCAACGCTGGCAATTTAAGCGGCCAACCCCCGCGGATTTTTTTCGCACCATGGAGGATGCCTCAGGTGTGGATCTCGATTGGTTCTGGCGAGCGTGGTTCTTCGGTACGGACCATGTCGATGTCGCTATCAGCGATATTCGCGGCTATCGACTGAAAACCAATGACCCCGATATTGACTATCCGCTTGACCGCGAAGAAAACAGCAGAAATAAACCTGCTCCCGTCGCCATAGCGCGCAACCAAGCTGAGGGCTTGACGACCCGCGAAGCACGCTTTGATGAGTTGCAAGACCTGTACAGCCGCAGCGATCGCTTTACAGTCACCAACAAAGATCGAAATGAAGCCGCTAAGGCGTTTAACAAGCTCGACCCATGGGAGCAGCAGGTATTTGATCGCGCCATCGCGGACAACGATCTATTTTATTTTATCGACTTTATCAATAAAGGCGGTGTACCCACCCCCATTCTTATGACCATTCACTATGCAGACGGCCAGTCACGGGAGCTGCATTTACCCGCAGAAATTTGGCGGCAAGATGCTGAAAAAGTCACCTATCGTTTAATTGAGAAAAATTCAGTTAGCGCCATAGAAATTGATTCACAGCACCAGACTGCCGATAGCGATTTTCGTAATAATCGCTATCCACCTACTATTCACTCATCGCGGCTAGAGGCATATAAATCTAAGCGTAAAACCCGCAATCTGATGGCCGACCTGCTCGTCGACTTGAAAGCCAAAGCGGGGGAAGAACAGCCGACCAAAGCCATACCGCTAGAAGCAGCCCAATGAATACTCGCCATGCTTAAGCTGACGAGTCTTCCCCGAGCGCTACTTGGCCGAGTAGCCGTTAGATCGCTACTGTTGTTGACCATTAGCATGGCGGTCGTGGCACATCGGGGCAGCGGTGTGTGGACGGACATGGTGTGGGTTGACGATCACTTTGACATTACTCATCGCTTACATGCCGCCGACGGTCTCACGATTAATCGCTTTATGGGCGGCACTGGTCGACTCGATAACCTCAAAGAGCTTGCCTTTGTGGCGCTCTATGTCGATCAGCGCTTTATGACGCCCACTCGCACAGCCAGCCAGTCCCGCGAATCGCCACTAACCACCTTGGGCGCGGAAATCGACGACGACTTTGTCTATGTATATCAACAATGGTGGCCCGCTGACCGTCCGACCGACCTGTCGCACATCACCAACTCGCTGCTAGGGGATATCATACCCGCAAGCCAGCGATTCCTACGTATAGAAACCCCAGAGGGCGTTCAAGAACGACACTTTTAAGCGTGGCGTCATCGACCCACCGTCACCAACTCACTGGCTATGACCCTAGGCAAGCCCTTGATTGGCCGATAGGCCTTTTATCACTGGCTCTTTGAGCGGCACCGGGGCAATTGTTTTTTTAGCTTGCAGCCAACGACTGACGACGTCCCAAATAGGCTCACCCTCGAGAGGTTGCATAGAGGCCCAGCCCGCCACTTTATAGGTTTTGTTGGGGTCGATAGCTTTACCCGCTAAGGTCATGTCACTGATACGCTGGCCCGCCGTTCCACTGGGCGCAATGGCATAATCCAAACCACCCACGCGCACCATGTCCCCCCCCTGCTGGTAGTAGGGATCTGCGTTGAAGAGGTTATCTGCGACATCTTCAAGCACCACTTTCAGAAAGTCTCCGCGCATGTCGCTCACTGTGACCGTAGGGTAAGTAATCGCGACTTGGGACATCAAATCTTCCATAGTGATGTCGTCGCCCGGCAACAGAGATGTGCCCCAGCGGAAGCCTGGCGAGAGCGAAATATCCGCGTCCAACTCGTCAATCAAGGCGTCACAGATCAACTGGTCGAAGCTGCCATTGAAATTGCCCCGTCGATATAGCAAATCGTCCGTGGTGGCCAGCACTTGACTCAGCTGGGCCATAAAAGGTGCGCGACTTTTAGCGATGAATGTCGCCATTTCACGATCGGCGGGGAGCAATTCCGAGAACACCGGTAATAAGGTGTAAGACCAATCTCGAATCTTACCCGCCCTGACATCGAAGTCTACAACCCCCAAAAATTTACCGTTGGATCCTGCGTTAGTGACCAGCGTCATACCACCAGCGTTCTTGACCTCTATTGCCCTAGGGATAGCGTCATGGGTATGGCCACCCAGAATGGCATCGAGGCCAGTTACCCGCGACGCCAGCTTCATGTCGGTATCGGCGCCGTTATGGGAGAGCAGCACCACAACTTGCGCGCCACTATCTCGGACGTCATTAATTTTTTGTTGTAGCTCGCGCTCTTGAATACCAAACGTCCAGCCCTCGGTAAAGTAGGCCGGGTTAGCAATGGGGGTGTAGGGAAATGCCTGGCCTATAATGGCCACCGGCACACCATTGATTTCTTTCATGGTGTGGCTAGCAAATACCGGGTCGCCAAAGTCGGCATCCTTAACGTTGTGCGCGACGAAATCGATATGACCCGATAAGTCCTTGTCGATAATTTCCTGAATTCGCTCGGTGCCCAACGTAAATTCCCAGTGGCCGGTCATAACATCAATACCCAGCAGCTTGCTAGCGTCGACCATATCTTGACCATTGGTCCACAACGCGGTCGCCGAGCCTTGCCACAAGTCACCGCCATCGAGTAACACCGCTCCAGGGCGGTTAGCCTTGACCCGCTTCACCAGTGTCGATAAGTGGGCAAAACCGCCCACCTTGCCGAAGCGCTGACTGGCCTCGGTAAAATCCAAATAGGTAAAGGCATGGGATTCACGGCTGCCGGAGGATAAGCCGTACGCGTCCAGTAACGCTTGACCGACCACATGGGGCACTCGGTTGCGCGCACCATGAACCCCAATGTTCACTTGTGGTTCACGATAATAAATAGGTTGCAGCTGAGCGTGGACGTCGGTCATGTGCATAAGATGAACGTTGCCAAAACGCGCAAGGTCATAATTCCAATCAGATGCGGGGCTAGCAGAACGCCCCCGGGTGGGGAGTGACAGCCCGGCTGCCAGCCCCAGCGCCAGCATTTTATGAAACTCGCGTCGATCCATACTAGTTTCCCAGACCGCTAGGTAGGTGCGGGCTATTCATCCAAAACGTCAATAGATTGATTCACCGGCGAGTCTGGATCTAATAGATAGGCCATGACATCTTTCAGCTGTTGCTCAGTTAAAATGCCCTGAGCACCAAAACGCGGCATATGGGAGCAAATGTTATAGGCGTGCGTATTCCACAGCTTGACCCATGTGTATTTGATAACCGGCTCACTTTGTCCCCGAGCGCCATACCCTGTCAGGGACGGCCCCAGTGTTCCGTAGGCGACTTCCCGGGGATCAAGCTGATGACAGGCATAACAATTACCGCCGTTTGGCGCCTCTGGATCGTCGGAATACTGCAATCCGCGGCCGTTACTCGCTACCTTCGCACCCGACGCCCAGTCACCCAGGTACTGTCCATCGATTGGGTATTCAATCCTCTTCATAGCCTGCTCGCGCGCCGCGGCCAGTGCATCGGAACCGCCCTCTTCAGCGCGAGACTTACTGCATAAGCGCTGCACCTCATCTTGCTGCAGACGATCCATAGTGGCCTGATTTTTGGCGGTCATTGAATCGATAAGACTATCGGCTGCTGAGTTTGCCAAGCCTGACACTGGCGTGACTAGGAACCATGCGATGAGAAGGTGATTCAAAGATCGGAAGAGCACACGTCTGAACTCCAGTCACGGCTACAACTCGTATGCCGTCTTCTGCTTGAAAAAAAAAAAAACGACATAACCAAAAAAGAACCAGATGGCTAATGTTGTCCACATCAGTCCCCTGGTTTTTTCCCAGTGCTTTTCTTTGTTACTCATTTTTTTTCCTCCCTATAGGTTTAAGAAAACAAGATTAACCATTATTAAATAGAAATAAACACTAAAAAATAATCATTTTGAGCTATTTTTAGTGTAAAAACAACTATAACAAGAAAAAATGTCTCTATTTAAATTTAAACTAAGTGATTTGAAATATTTTGGCGAATTTTTTGCGCCGGTTATAAAAAGTTTAAAACCTAAAAAAAAAATTACAAATATTCAAGATTTAAAAGATTTTGTTCAAAAAAAATCTGCCTGGGTAAGTCAAACTACTCTTTATGGTTATCTTAAAACCAGAATGGGTGCAAAATACGTTTTGATGTTTAATGATGAAATTTTCTTAACTTCAGTCAATAAAGCTAAATGGAATATTTATGTAGATGCCATCCAAGATTTAAACTTGTATTGTTTATCTTACCTTAAAGCTCATCAAATATTTGATGGTACCTCAAAAGCCAATGAAGTCTTTAAAGAAATTTTGGAGGAAGAATTAAATAATGAATTACCAAATGATATTAAAGAAAGAGCAGAAAAAAGTTTTTTAGAAAAATTAAATAAAATAAATTGGGACACCCATTTTCAGAATTTACCTTTTAACGATAGCGCTTTATCTTTGTATCACTGGTCTCCCATTGCAGATGAATTAAAAACATTAGATCGAAAAATAGTTTTAAATTCTATGATTTTAAAATGGGATAATATTAAAGATGAGTTTGCTAAGTTAATAAAGATCTAAACATTTTTTCTGTTATCAACAAGACTTTGAACAACACCTGGATCCGCCAAAGTTGAGGTG
>ERZ651776.5144-NODE-5144-length-11516-cov-2.957339_pt1 | contig 11516 bp, 9 predicted proteins | sample MGYA00514761_ERZ651776 | MGnify/ENA metagenome assembly ERZ651776 | reverse complement strand
CCTATACCCTAATCATTTTGCATGTGATGCTCGGTATTGTTCAGTTAGAATCTTCCCCGTTTATCTATGGCGGACTCATGCTTGGTTTAATGATCATAATTGCCCTCCACTTCGCCTCGTCTATTAGGTCGGGAAGAGGGTTAGATTTGACTTCCAACGGCTATTACTATGCTTGTAACCTTGACGACATCAAAGACGACTGTGCCAAGGTGATTACCCTTAACGGAGAGAATATTGCCATTTTTAAATATGACGGAAAGTTATCTGCCATTAACAATGTCTGCAAGCACCAGAACGGTCCTTTGGGAGAAGGAAAAGTAATTGATGGCTGCGTAACCTGCCCTTGGCATGGTTACCAATACGAACCGCATAACGGAACTTCTCCTCCCCCTTTTACGGAGAAGGTTACTACTTATGCTTTGAAATTAGATGGTGAGAAAGTATTTGTCGATCCTGCCCCAAAAGCAGAAGGCACAGCCATAGACCCGATTATTATTGAAAGCTAGACTATGAAAGACGACTTCTATATCGGTTATATGCCCAAGGCACCCAAGCGAATTGCTCGTTTTGTGATGGCTTTTGTGATAGTACTTTTCATCGTGATGGGATCAGTATCTTACTTCCTCTCTACCTCACACAACCATATTAACAATGGCACTTATGAGTTTGGCGAACTGACCGAACTTAAAGGTGTCATCAGCATGGAGCCCGTGCCTCACATTCGAGTTTTAGCAGATGAACAAGGTAAGATTGGTAAGAACATTATGCTCATCGATTTCGGAAAGTTCGGTGCACGCAGTTCCGTTGAAAAAATGCAGCAGAAGATTGGCGGCAATATCAATGAATTTGAAGTAACGATCAGAGGTACACTCATTTATCAAGATGGCTTTACACTACTCGAATTAACAGAGAAGGAAAATGCACTACTGAACCACGAAACCTTAAAAAACGCTGAGAAGTACATTAGCTTGAAGTCAAAAGGAGGAAACCAATCATTGGTAGGCGAAATAATAGACCCTAAGTGCTACTTTGGGTCCATGAAGCCAGCACAAAGCAAACCACACAAATCATGTGCAACACTCTGTATTTCAGGCGGAATACCGCCAATGTACGTGATACAAACCAAGCAGAAAACTGCAAAATACTTTATACTGAAGGGTACAAATGGCGAAGATATTAACGATGAAATACTCGATTATGTAGCCGAAGGAACCGCTTTAGAAGGAAGGCTAGAGAAATTGAATGAATGGAACATACTGTATATAGATCCAGCTAAAATCAAACTTTTAAACTAATGGATAGCTGGGTAATTCCTTTAACGCTCTTACCCGGAATAGGCATGATGATCATGTCTACCACAAACCTAACCACAGCCATTAGCACCGAGATTAACAAACTCTTAGCGCAAGAGGAATGCAATCCGGCACTGGTTGAAAAGAAAATATCACAGATGTCGTTGCTCAATGTAGCCATGGTCTGTTTATACATCAGCGCCGCTGTTTTCGCAGTAGCAGGCCTTATTGAAGGCATTTTCAAGCTTAGAACCCAAATGCACGACGGAACCCTTCGCCAATTATTACTTGTCATTGGTATTGCTGCTTTGGTCTTAGCTACATTTTTATTAATCACCTTTTCTATTCGTGCGGTTCGCATAAAAAGAAATCAATTTTTAAACAGCATACATAAAAACTGATTCATGGCTACAAAAATGAAATGGCACAAAGTGCTCGACAATGTTGAAGACCTTCCGGAAGGTAGAGTAATGTCTGCCAATGCAGAACACCAAGTAGTTTGCCTTACTCACTTTGAAGGTAAATTTTCAGCTCTTGACAATAAGTGCCCCCATCAAGGTGGCCCGCTTGGAGAAGGAAGTATTGAAAATGGCCTACTCAGGTGCCCTTGGCATGGCTGGGACTATCACCCTTGCACAGGACTAGCCCCTGGATACGACGATGGCGTAGGTACCTTTTTAACCAAAGTAGAAGATGGTGCGGTTTACGTGGGTATAGAAGTGGAAGCGCCACATGAAACCACTATCTCTGATATTATGGCTGAAACCATGGTAAATTGGGGTGTAACTAAAGTATTTGGAATGGTAGGTCATTCTAATCTTGGTTTTGCCGATGCCATGCGTAGACAAGAAGAGAAAGGAAATTTAAAATTTTATGGCATTCGTCATGAAGGAGCAGCTGCTTTTGCCGCCTCTGCTTACGGGAAATTGACTGGTAAACCAGCTGCGTGCTTCGCTATCGCGGGTCCTGGGTCTACTAACATGTTCACTGGTCTTTGGGATGCTAAGGTAGATAGAGCACCAATCTTGGCATTAACAGGTCAAGTGGCCACACAAGTGATAGGCACAGGAAATTTTCAAGAGGTTGACTTAGTCAAAGCCTTTGGGGCGGTAGCAGAGTTTAACCACGCCACACAAAGTACAAGTAAACATGCCGAACTGATGGGAACCGCCATTAAGCACGCCATACTCAAGAGAGATGTTTCTCACCTTACCTTTCCAGATGAGGTGCAAGAATTACCAGCGCCAGCGCATGCTGAACCAGGTACTCCAGAAGGTCGCATGACACCCATGCAAATTGCTCCGCCGAAAGAGAGCCTCGACGACGCCATTGCGTTGTTCAAGAATTCAAAGAAGCCAGTAATCATTGTTGGTCATGGTGCTCGGTTTAACATGCCAGCCATTATCGCTTTTGCCGAAAGCATTAATGCCCCTGTCATGACCACATTTAAGGCTAAGGGACAAATTGCCGATAACCATCCGCTGGGCTGTGGTGTATTAGGAAGAAGCGGAACACCTGTTGCTTCTTGGTTCATGAATGAAGCAGATATGCTTTGTGTCTTTGGTGCGTCGTTTTCGAATCACACAGGCATAACAGATCACATTCCGACTATTCAAGTAGATTTCGATCCGCTAGCACTCAGTAAATTCCATAAGATAGATGTACCAGTTTGGGGAGAAATCTCCGTAACTGTCGACTTATTCAAAGCAGGATTAGCCGGACAAACCGAGACCATTGATCGTAGAGCGGAAGTCGCCAAGCGATGGGCCATTTGGAAATCGGAAAAAGCTAAGCGTCTCTTAGAAGATCACGGCAACGGTGTAAGTTCAATCGCAGTGTTCGAAGCCATGAACAAACTGACTCCTGAAAATGCAGTGATTTGTGCTGATGTAGGAAACAATGCCTATTCGCTCGGTCGATATTTCGAAACCAAACAACACACTTTCTTAATGTCTGGCTACTTAGGGTCAATAGGCTTTGGCTTTCCTGCAGCTATGGGGGCTTGGGCAGCGGTCGGCGATACAAGACCTGTGATTGCAGTAGCTGGCGACGGTGGTTTCTGCCAGTATTTGGCTGAAATAACAACAGCGGTAAAATACAATATGCCGATAAAACTTATCTTGCTTAATAACTCTGAACTCGGTAAAATATCCAAAGAACAACGTGCTGGAGAATTCGACGTTTGGGCTACTTCACTGCACAATCCAAACTTCTCAGACTATGCCAACAGTTGTGGTGCTTTAGGCGTTAGAGTTGAAAAGAAGGATGATTTGGAAGCCGCAATGAAACAAATTATGAACCATGACGGCCCGGCCATGTTAGAAGTAATGACAGACGTTAGTCTGATCTAACGACCACACATTTCGAGAGAAATATACTATGACAGAAAAACGCAATTTCTCTGTACTCCAAGATGGAGTATTAAATAAATCACTTGCCTTTTCCAAAGAGGAAAGAGCAGAACTTGGTCTACAGGGACTGCTCCCCTATTCTGTAAGCTCGCAGGAAGTACAGATGACCCGTCTGATGGAAAACCTTCGCAGAAAGGAATCAGATATAGAACGCTACGTTCTACTTTCTTCATTGCAAGATAGAAACGAGCGGCTTTTCTACAGAACGGTTATTGATCATATAGAGCAAATCATGCCGCTTATTTATACCCCTACTGTAGGTCAGGCATGCAAAGAGTTTTCTCAAATCTTTAGACAGGCTAAAGGTTTTTATATCTCCCCAGAAGACAAGGGAAATGTAAGGTCTATGCTCAACAATTGGCCAAAAGAGGATATCAGAGTTATCGTAATTACCGATGGCCAGCGTATTCTGGGGCTTGGAGATTTAGGGGCCAATGGCATGGGGATTCCTATTGGGAAATTATCCCTGTACTCAGCCTGTGCTGGAATTCTACCCGATCAATGCCTGCCAGTCATGTTAGATGTGGGAACTAATAATGAAGAACTCTTAGATGATATCTTATATTTAGGTTACCCACACAAACGACTCGAAGGTGATGCCTACTTTGAGTTGTTAGATGAGTTTGTAGAAGCTGTTCAGGACAAATACCCAAAAGCCCTAATTCAATTCGAGGATTTCTTAACCCCAAATGCTTACAAACTACTGAGGAAATACCGCGACCGTGTCCTCTGCTTTAATGATGACATTCAAGGCACCGCAGCCGTTACGCTTTCCGGTGTCTATGCCTCTACTAGAATTACGGGCAGGGCATTTAAAGACTTAAAAATTATGTTTCTTGGTGCTGGTTCAGCAGCAACTGGTATAGCAGACCTAATGGTTACGGCTTTTATAGCCGCTGGACTTAGTGAAGAGGAAGCTAGAAAAAGACTTTGGTTTGTTGACGTCAATGGATTAGTCGTATCAGGAAGAAATGATCTTATGGAGCATAATATGCCTTACGCACACAGCCATGCACAGATAGATTTGATAGAAGCCATTGAGGAAATTAAGCCTCATGTATTAATTGGTGCTACAGGTTTTGGCGGTGCTTTCACAAGAGCAGTAATTGAAAGTATGAGCGCGATTAATGAACGTCCAGTAATCTTTGCGCTTTCAAACCCTACATCAAAAGCAGAATGTACAGCGCGACAAGCTTATTCTTGGAGTGATGGCAAAGCAATATTCGCCAGTGGTAGCCCTTTTGATAAGGTGACCTACAACGGCAAACTGTATAAGCCCGGCCAAGGAAACAATGCCTACATTTTTCCTGGCATTGGATTAGGGGCAATCCATGCCGAGGCAACCACCATTACAGATGAGGCTTTTCTGATCGCAGCGCAAACACTGGCTGAACAAGTCAGTGAAGAAGACATTACCATGGGTTCCTTATATCCGCCGCTTCCTACTACTAGAGATATTTCACTTAACATCGCCGTAGCTGTTGCAGATAGTATTTTTAAAGCTGGTTTGGCAAGACGAGAAAAACCTGAGAACTTAAAGGAAAGTATTGCCGAGTATATGTTCGATCCTACTTATTAAATGGTGTGATGGAACGTTAGTGTACACACACTGGTTATCTGACAAGAATTTAAAACGAAACGCATGAAAGCAATTTGGAATGGCGAAGTTATCGCTGAAAGTAATAATACAGTGGTGGTTGAAGGAAATCATTATTTCCCTCATGATTCCATCAAAAAAGAATACTATCACGCCAGTAATACACAGTCAAACTGTCCATGGAAGGGCCTTGCGAGCTACTACACAGTAGAGGTAAATGGCTCTGAAAACCCTGATGCAGCTTGGTACTATCCAGAAACTTCTGAATTGGCTAAAGGCATAAAAAATTACGTAGCCTTTTGGAAAGGTGTTAAAATAGAGGACTGATATGGGCGTTTTTCATTGGAAAAAGAATCCACTTCCTACACCCGAGGGTGTTTGCCCAAACTGTTGGGGACTACAGGAATATGGCGGTAAAGCCATTGACTTAATGGAAGACAAGCAGATAGATGTGAATAATAGTAACAGCCGTCATGCCTTCATTCAAGACTTTGTGGTGAACCATGTGAAGGGGATTCAACTAAAAAAACACGCACAGGGATATACATGCCCTACTTGTAAGACAGAATACAATAAAGAGTTGAAAGAGATCAGTAGATAACTATGAGCCTAACTTCCATTAAATCGAATTGGCAATTATTAGGTAGTGAAGAACCTAAAACCTTAGCTCCAGCCATTGAGCAAATCCATAGAGGTGTGCAATTTATTGCAATGGCTGGCAAGCATTACATTAAGAATGTGCCAGACGATAGTCACACGAATTTGAAATGGTTGCCTAAAGAAGAGGTCTTAGCAGGAAACTGGATCAGAGAGAGAAAAGGCAACTTCCGCTTTGCTATGCGATCGAAAGATTTAACGCTGTTAATTTACAACAGTGATATGGCAACAGTTTCAGAATTCCCTCTAGATGGAAAGACTAAAGAAGAAACACTTGGTTGGGTGAAAGAACAACTCACCTTACTAGGTAAAGATGCAAGTCAAATGAAAATGGATGTCCACTATGATATCCCTTCTCACGAGACGGACAATGGAGCTCCCTTCAAATTTACTGAATCAACACTTTTTGCTGAGATGGCAAAGCATAGGGCAAATAGTGACCTAGTGCTTACTCACTTTGCCAAAGCATATAAAACAGCCTCCACGGTTAGAACATGGCCACATCATTTTGACCATGGTGCCTACATACCAATGGCTTTTGATAAGGATGGCAATGCTACAAAGTCCTTCAGTATAGGTTTGGGCATTCCAGACTCAGCGAGTGATGAGCCTTATTACTACATCACCACATGGTCTAAGGCAGGTGACAATGACTATAAGGACCTTCCTGAATTACCTTATGGGAAATGGATTAGCCAACCTTTTAATGGTGCCGTACTGAAAGCATCAGAAATAGCTAAATCTAAGTCGGCTGCTCAGCAATCCAAAACTGTGACAGACTTCTTAAAAGAGGGTATTGTGGCCTCAAAAAAAATATTGGCTATATAAACTCGATATATCAATCCTAAAAAAATCCCGCTCCGAAGTTTCGGAGCGGGATTTTTTTTAGTCCGGTGTTTTCACATCGGGATACTCTTTCTTAAAGTCTCTCCAATAATTGGCCACGGTAGACTTCATCTCTTTCCTTAGCCAGAATATACCAACTAGGTTAGGTATGGTCATCAACGCGATGGTAATCCCGGAGAGTGTCCAAATGATAGTGGTGTCCTGAAAAGAAGCCAAAAAGAAGGCGATCACATAGACTATTCTAAAGTATTTTACTGATTTAGATCCCCATAAGAAAGTCATGGCTCTATCACCATAATACGACCAAGAAATAGCTGTACTAAAAGCGAAGAGCAACAAGCCAATGGATACAATGTATTGACCATAGTCGCCAAAGAAACCCTTCGTAAAGGCGATTGTTGTCAGTGGTGCACTATGCACTAAAGACTCTCCAACGAAGCTTTCATCTGAATCTACTGGTTTTCCGTCTGCCACGGTTATTGTTCCAGAAAAAGGTTGTTCATCATTTGCATAAATTATGACGTTTTCTGCGAGCGATCTTGCATGAATGATAGATACAGCTGAAGTAATTTTTCCTGCCGAAACATTCAATTGTCCATCATAAAGCGGTGCAGTATTGACACCTCCAACATGTTCATTTAATACAAGCACACCCTCTTCTGTTTGATCTGTAAAGTCTGTACCTGCCAGTATTTCCATATCGGAAAACTGAAATATGTTTTCGTGTTTTTCATTCCATACGCCTGAAGAAAGAAGCGTCAAGCCTGTAATAGTACAAATGATAATTGTGTCGATAAACGGCTCTAAAATCGCAACCATTCCTTCAGATACTGGCTCATGCGCTTTAGCTGATGCATGTGCAATTGGTGCACTACCTTGACCAGCTTCGTTAGAGAATAAACCTCTATTCACTCCTCTGTCAAAAGCAAACTTTAAAGTTGCTCCTAAGAACCCACCAGCAGCGGCAGAACCTGTAAATACATCTGCAAAAATAGAGATGATAGATGGCCCTAAATTCCCAAGGTTAGCTAGAATAACAGCAAAACAGCCTATGAAATAAATGATAGCCATTGCTGGCACAAGCTTCTCTGTGATCGAAGCAATTCTTTTAATACCTCCTATAATTACAAAGCCTAAGGCAATGGCAAGTACTAATCCCGTAATCCAAAGCTCTACCCCAAAAGTGGCCTGCATTGAATTGGAAATACTGTTTATCTGTGGTAAACTACCTGTACCAAATGCTGATAAAACTGTGGCTATGGCAAACACTATGGCCAGCCACTTCATATTTACACGCTTACCAAACCAATTGAATTTGGCATTCTTCATGTAATACATTGGCCCACCTGACATGGTGCCATCAGAAGACTTCTCTCTGTATTTGTGAGATAGCGTTACCTCCACAAACTTGGTACACATACCAATACCAGCCGTCACGAGCATCCAAAATAGAGCGGCAGGGCCTCCTAAGTGAATGGCAAAAGCTACACCTGCAATATTACCAGTACCCACTGTTCCTGACAGTGCAGTAGTAAGGGCTTGGAAGTGAGAAGTATCTCCTTCGTCTTCTTTTTTATCAAACTTTCCTTTGACAACTTGTAGTGCAAAGCGGAAGAACCTTATTTGCGGAAACTTAAGGTAGATTGTAAAAAACAGTCCTACGCCAAGTAAGGCGAACGGGAACCAAGCGGCACTCCCTATGAAACTGTCAATAAACACTAAGGCATCATCTAATTTCTGCATAGTAAACTTTTCTTAACTTTAACGGAAGGCACAAAAATAGGGATTATGCCTTCGTAACAAAGCTAAAAGCTACTTAGATGGCACATGTGCGCTTTGAGAGCAAATGCCTCCACTTTTCCTCTACTGATCTGACAAGTATTTTACTGGATTGGCAGATGCAACTCTTAACGCTTGACCACCTACACTTAAAAGCGTTATTAGGATAGAAATAAGAGCCGCAGCCAAGAATATAGTCCATGACATAGTTATCTTAAAGGCAAAATCTTGAAGCCATAGCCCCATTGCCCACCAGCTCATAGGCAAAGCGATCAGCATAGAAAGAATGAATATTTGTACAAACTGACCGGTGAATTTTGACAATACTTGTCCACGAGAAGCACCTAGTACTTTTCGAATACTGATCTGCTTTGAATTTCTTTCTGCCATAAAAGATACTAAGCCTACCAACCCCAATACGGTTAAGAAGACACCAACAATGGCAAAGCCGACTACCACTTTCACAAATTTATTTTCATCGCCATATAGTTGGGCAAAGGCCTGATCAACGAAAGTAAAATTCAGTGGTTGTTCGCTAAACTCTTTCCAGATATTGTCAATGGCGTTTAGAGAAGAAGCCATGTTGCCCGATTCTAATCTTAACACAAGATTATCTGGGCTCACTCTGGCACCAGGACCCAGTAGCATATAGGCGGCAGGGGCGACATCACTGTGTAAAGAATTGTAGTGAAAGTCTTCTACAACGCCTACCACTTGGCGCTCTCTACCATCAAACCGAACTCTTTTACCATCTAAATCTGTCCAACCTGTTTGCTTAAAGGCAGCCTCATTAATAAGACAGGCGGAACTAGAATCGGTGGCGAAGGTTTGAGATAGGTTTCTACCCAGAACAAGATCTGTTTCTATGGTTTGGATATAGTCATAATCGATCGCTACGATGTTGATACCCGCACCGTTCTCGTCAGACTTTCCATCCCAATCGAAAGCCCAAGTGTTATTCATGGCACTAGGTAAAGCTTCGCCTGTTGCAGATACTTCTTGAACACCAACGACCTCTGACATGCGCTGCTTAATAATGGTTAGTTTTTCCTGTAAGCCACGATCGTCCACAGGGATATTGATCAACTGAGCGGCGTTAAAACCTTTATCGAATTGATTAAAAAACTGCACTTGACTAATGACGATTAGCGTACTTGAAATCAGAAAAGCAGTAACTGAAAACTGAACAAGTACTTGCAGTTGCCTTAGCCATGATTTATTACCTAAAACGCCTAACACATTACCTCTCAAGACGTCTACAGGTTTGAAGCGATTCATGACCAAGGCTGGGTAAAACCCAGAGAACAGGAGTATACCCAAACTAACACTCCCCATAACGATTAAAACTGGTGTTTGGAGTAAATTCAGCGGGGTCATTTCTTTACCAACCACTGCGTTGAATGCTGGAAGTAGGAGTATGGCTAAACCTGCTGACAGGATAAGCGCGACGATTAGCTGGAAGCTACATTCCACGTAGAACTGTCTTGCAATCTGGCCTTTGACAGCACCAAATACTTTGCGCACACCAACCTCTTTTCCTCTTCGTGATGACTTGGCCGTTGTAAGGTTTACATAGTTCATAGATGCTGCGAAGAGAATAACTACTGCCACAAAGCCGAACAGATAAATGTAGTCTAGGTTGCCCTTGGCTATTTTTCCTTCAACATCTGATGAGTATAGTCTCACCTTTGTTAAAGGCTGAAAGATAATGTCACTAAACTCTGAACTTCCTTCACCTCTATATTTTTCAAAAAACTGAGGGATTTTACTTTCAAGTAATTCTACGCTTGCATTTTCTTGAAGCTTCACATAACTCTTTAGCCAATTTAGTCCCCAAATAGTTTCAAAATGGCCATACATCTCTTTGGTGGTAGACATAGAACCTAAAAAGTCGAATTGGAGATGGGAGTTTGAGGGAATATCTTCTATTACTCCCGTAACCTTCATTAGAAAGTCTTTATTGCCATCATAGACTTTCATGGGTAGCGTTTTGCCCACAACATCTAACGCATTGAAGTAACGCATGGCTTTAGACCGGGTTAGCACAATGCTATTTGGTTCTGTGAGCATAGTTTCACGATCACCCGAGAGTACCTCAAAACTGAAGAAGGTCAACATATTATCATCCGCCCAGTAGAAGTTGTTCTCAAGAAAATTTTGCTCGCCTTCGTTAATCAATACAATATCTTGTCCCAGTCTGGTGTGTGATTCTACCTCTGGAAATTCCAATTCCATATTGGCTTTCCAAGGCGATGGTGTCGCTTGGCTTTTTCGCCCGTTATCAGGAAAGTGGTTCACCAACCGATAGGTATTTTCATGATCTTCATGAAACTTATCATAACTCAGCTCATCCAATATGTAGATGGAGATAAGCAAAGCACTTAGCAAACCCACCGTTAGACCAAAAGCATTGAGTGATGAATACCAGAAGTTTCTTTTGAATTGTCTGCTGGCAATAACCAGATAGTTTATGAGGAGGATGTTGTTTCTTTTTTCCATTTCGTTGATTCGTTTTAACCTGAAAAGCCTGAAGTAGGTGATGACATCGTATAAGTAATAGAGCCGTGCTCGCCTGATGCCTTGACGCGCAACTCTTCGTTCAAACCATTCATGCAAATCGCCCTGTACTTCCTCCAAATATTTGGAGGAGCAGTACCACTCTAAAAAGCGATCGACCAAGCGTGGTGGTTTGTTATTATTCATTTCAATCTTATTTGTCGAACTAATTAGTCAAAATCAAAATTTGTAGTCTGGCATCATGCTCCACATGCGAGTTCTGAGTTCTTTGGCTTGGTTAAGTACATCGAAACCAGCGGCCGTAATACGGTATAGCCGTTTTCTTCTGCCTCCCCTTTCGCCAGATGCCCCTCCCAGATAGGATTCTAAAAAACCTTTCTTTTCCAACCTGTAAAGAGCTGTATGCACTGTGGAAAG
>ERZ651776.5141-NODE-5141-length-11522-cov-3.583748_pt1 | contig 11522 bp, 5 predicted proteins | sample MGYA00514761_ERZ651776 | MGnify/ENA metagenome assembly ERZ651776 | reverse complement strand
CGTCAAGTAGATAATAACCTCATTTTCCAATTCTTGAATGGTCACATCTGGGGCATCCGGTCCGGATACAATCTCAAAGCAGTTGTCGAACAACGCTTGCGCCTTGTCGTCCGCGATTCGCATCAATTTGACGGATTCGGTTGGATCGCCCGCGGTTGCCCGCGCCCAAACCACACCCATGGTGATGTTGTTGTAGTCACCAGGTTCGAGGGTAAAGGGACCTGCCGCTTGGATGAAACGTCGGTCAGCAGGAGGATTGCCCGAGGTGACTTCCGTCCACGGGTCAACAGATGCTCCACCGGTGCCCCATGCAAAAGGATCCGTATCGCCTGGGAAGAAATAATCGGCGGGGATTTCCAGATCGGCTCCAGTGGCTGCAGAAACACCATCGCCTCCGTATGCCATTTTCTGACCGTTCTTCCAAATGCCGTTCATGTAATTGTAGTAGTGCAACGGTGTGCTGGGCTCACCATTGATGGGGTTCCCGGAGTTGTTGTAATAGACGAACCGGCGCATTCCAAAACGCTCGTTGTCGATGACACCATCGCCGTACCCAATTCCGATGCCCTCATATGGAATGCCCAACGAATCAATGGCATCACTGAAGTTGGTCGTCAGGGGGTTGTCAATTGAATCCGCGTCTTGGTATGGACCTTCGAAGAAGTCTATGCCAACGGCTGGTGGGTTCAATCCATAGCCCTGTGAGCTTGAGGACGGCTCGTCGTCCGCGTCACCGTTGTAGGAGTATCCCAAACCACGTTGTACGTCGCAACCCACGTAGTCGTCGGTGGCGGTCCCAACGTCCGCGTCCACCCAGACACCGAAGTAAGTGTCGGAAAGCGTTTGCGTTCCTTGGTTGATCAAAACGTAGTTGTAAAAGGTCATGTTGTTGACCTCGTCGTTGGTCGAGAAAGCAAAGGCTTGTGCCCGGATTTCCATTCCGATCGGCTCGCCTTGTGACTCCGAGTGAACGTTTCCTTTGTCGTTGAAAATCCAGTAGAAATTGCGGTCACCGTACAACGGAACCAAGTCCTCACGCTTTCGCTCCTTGCAATCAATCTCCTGGAGGAAGTCGTACCAAGGGTAGTCTCCCGCGGCCGGATCATAAAATCCGTTTCCATCGTAATCCAAGAAGGGGGAGAGGTAAAAGTCTTGATTCAGCGCCGTGTTGCCATGGGCAGGATAATCGAAGAAATACGAGGGAATGCTGTACCCGTTCGGGAACTGCTCTTCCATGTCGCACTCGGGATCTGCAGCGCAGTCGAAGTACTGGCGGTGGCGCTCAGCATCCGCTCGGGTGGAGATGAAAAATTCGTCGTACTGGTTGCACGTGGTTTCATCCACTTCGGCCGTTCCGTCATTGGTCAATGGACCCGTCCAAAAGTCGTTTCCATTTCGGAAGCGCAGGGCGGCCAATTTCAATTGTTGGTCCGGACTGATTCCGCCCATCCACAGGGCACCTGCGTAAAGGGAGCTCACTCCACCACCTTTTGGCACTTCGTAAGCAGCCTGGCTAGTGGCACGGTTTTGCCACATGGAACCGCCTGTCTCAATCAAAGCACGGACATTGTTCCACTCCAAGTCACGCAGGGCAGTGGCGGGTGCGCAAGCTGCAGCACGCGTCTGCGGCTGAGAAGTCACCTGATCGTCTTGGTTATTGGCACCTGGTCCATTCGGTCCTACATACTTATAGGCCCAAGCGGGAGAACTCAAAAGAGCGGCGGTGAGGAGAATTGTAAATCGCATCGCGTTATCGGTAGTCAATTTCAATAAGTCAGATCAGAAGTCAAATTTCACGCCCAAACGAATCGTACGGGGCACACCCAAGTTGAAGGGGTTGTTGACGTACATGCCATAGTAATTGCGGAACGCATTGGGATCGTTCTGCGAATTGATGAGCGGCTGGTACTGGGCAGCTGCCAAGTAACCGTCATCCTCTGAAATGCCGGTGAAACGGTATACAGAGTTGATGTTTCGTGTGTTCAACAAGTTGCTAATCCAGAAGTAAACGTTCACGTTGTAGCTGTGGGCATCGTCGCCTTCGCCTTTGGTGATCGTCCAGTTCTTATCGATGTTCGCATCCATGTTGAATTGCCATGGAAGGCGGCTACCGTTGATGGAGCCTTCTGTCGAAGGACTGATTTCGCCCGTAATGGGGGTGGCAATGGTTGAAGCCGTGTACGGCGTACCGGAGCCGAGATTGGCGATCATGTTGATGCCCGCATTGGCGAACAATTGGATTTGTTTCGCGCTGCCATCGGCGTTTTTGCCCAAATTGATAACCGGACCGTTGTAGTCGTTGCCCGAACCGTAGCGGAAATCAATGTTGGTGACGATGCGGTGGCGTTGGTCGTAGTTGAATGGATTGATGGACCGCAAGTTGGGCAGTCCAGCATTGATCAATGCCAATGCGGTGGTGGTCGTTGAACCCGTTCCGTCTGCAAACTGAAGCGTGTAGCTCGTGTTCATTCGGATGTTTCCAGTGCGGCGCAAGTCATAACCAATGGTCAATCCTTTTACGGTACCGAAGTCGAGGTTGCCATATGCCTTATATGGTCGCGGGTACGCTCCAGTGAAGTTTCGCACCTGTATCATGTCCCGCATCTCCTTATAAAAGGCAGAGATTTTCAAGCTGGAAGTCTTTGTCAAGACTTGTTGGAAACCCAACTCGTAGTCAATGGTCTTTTCCGGACGCAAGTCTGGATTGGAGATCAAATTGTCCCGGGATTCAATGAAGAAGTAGTCAATGGGAGAGAAGCGGTTGTTCGACGTAGGACGTTGAGTCAAAATGTCGTAGTGGGCGAAGAATACCGCCTCGTCGCTGATGTTGAACGAGAACGCCACACGTGGCATGATGTTCACCTGCGGCTCATAATCTTTAAATGCCTTGGAAGTCAATTCGGCATCGGGACCTTCAACCAACCAAGGAGCAGGGTACACCTCGTTTACTGCAAGGATGTCGGGATCATTGATCTCTGTTCCTGAAGCATTGAACCACGTATCTCCGTCTCGGTAACCTACGATGGAAGTGGGTCCTTCGAGGGCGTCGACGTAAACGGCAAAGTCGTCTCCGATGTTTCCAGGGATGGTGGTACCATCTTCGAGCTGATTGATCAAATCACCGCTCAAGTCACCAACTTTGTAGTTCTCACCGATGACATATGGATCCTGCAAGACCTGTTGATTCGCGTCGAAACGGTCGACACGGACACCTACGTTGAAGATGATGTCATCAAAGGTGAATTTGTCCATGACATATCCCGAGATGTAGATGGGCTCATACGCCTGAATGGGTCGGGTGAAATAACCCGCCTCGTTTTTCTCGTTGAAGAAGTCTTCGAGGGTTGGTCGTCGTGTCACCTTGTTCCCATATGGATCATATCCGGAATAGTTGACCACGTTGTTTCCCTGGTTGAGCAAGTCGTCCGCTCCGAACATATCCAACGTCAACGCATCCGGATCGATGGCGTCGAGGTTGATGTAATCATTGCCGTCGGGATCGAGGCCGAGGGATGTTCGGAGGTTGCGGTCAAATTCGAATTGGTTGTCACCAATCAATCGGCCGTAGGTCACGTAAAACGCAGAGCCTTGGTTGGTGATGGTGCTATCATTGAGGTTCAGCTCTTTGATGTGCGAGTTGGTGGTCAAACGTCCCAATGTCCACAATCCGCTCGGTGAAAGGGAAAAGAACGCGTCCCGGCGCTGCTCATATTCAAAGCCGAGCTGCAAAGCGTGATCGCCAATGTCACCGGAGCCCGCTGCGCTGATTCGGAACTGCGTGTTGTTGGTGGTGCTGTAGGAATTGCCTTGGGCTCCGTAGTAACTCCAAAGGCCATACGTTGCCGCCGGTCCTTGGCCATTGAGCAAGGCGTTTCCGTTTTGCACTTCCAACAGGCTCTCGTACGGCCCATCCACATTGGGGTTATACGCCTCTTGATCGAATAGGCTGAAATATTGGTTGTTGATCGCCGCCAATTCCGGGTTGTGCGGAGAAGCTTCGAACGTCACCAATGTGTCTTCCCACCCATTGTGGCGGAAACGCGCTCCAATCGGATCATATCCGTAAGAGTTGCGCTTGTATACGTCGAACTTTCCAACGTGTCCGTAGCGGAAGAAGTTGTCGCCGTGGCTCACGTCTTGCACGCGCTGGAAACTTTGCGAGTAGTCCGCCATGACTTGATAAAAGACATTTTTCAACGTGGAGGATTTGGCTTCACCGGTTGCTTCAGTCAAACCTCGGGTGGATGAACTGTTGCTTTCATCCGCCTCTGCGAAGCGCTGCGAAAACTTGGCATAAGCTCTCCAGTCATAGCTGGTCACGTCCAGGTTGTTTTCCCAATTCATCAATGAGTTGGCGTAGCTGTAACTCGCGCCCTGGCTGTAATAGCCGGTAGCTCCAAATGTCAAAGACGTGTACTCATCGGTGTTCACGTCAATCTTCGCCACCAAACTGGCATTCTGATTTGCAGCATTGAGCCGAGTGGGGGTGCGAACGAAATCACTGGCCGTCAAGAAGTCTGCTTCGTACAAAGCACCGTTGACTTCGCCGGTAGAAGAAATGTTTTGGCGCAATGGATTCTCAAAAATCGCAGCGCGCGCCTCGTCCGTCATGCGGTAGTTGCCGTCGAATGTGGGACGTGGATCTTTTTGGTAGGTGTAGTTGCCCGAGAGGAACAGACCGAGCAGGGGTCGGATGTTGTTTCCTTCTTCGTCTTTCGCGAATGCAATCGGACCGGAAATGGACCCCTCAACTACATTGTAACCGAAATCGTCAAAACCGATGGCGCCTTCTTCCGTTGGCAAACCACTTGTGATGACTTCACCGCCACCAAACCATTTCGAAGAGGAGTTTCGCAGGGAGATGTTGATGACACCACCCGTCGCATCACCAATGTTGGCCGGGATACCACCCGTCACAACTTGTACCTCTTCAATGGCTGACTTCGGAAGGGCGCTGGATCCGCGCACTTTAATTCCATCGATGTACACCCATGTGGACGATGGACGTGCTCCACGAATGGAGATGCCGCCGCCTGTACCCGCGGTGCTCGCACCTGCAACGGTCGTTGCGATGGATGCTGCCGAACGACCGGGCATCTTGTCGATGTCTTCACGGGTCATGGTACCGCCTGATGCACCTCCGTCTTTGTCGATCAATGGAACCGTATATTCCACGACTTCTGCCTCTTCCATCATGACACCGGCTGAGAGCTCAGCGTTCACGAATTGGATTTTGTTTGCCGTGATCTTGACGCCTGTAATTTTCTGGCTCTGGTATCCTACGAAGCTCACGAGCACTTCATACGTTCCAGGTTGAACGGGTTTGATGGTGTATTCTCCATCGAAGTTGGTGTTCGTTCCGGAGACTTGGTTTCCGTTGAGGAATAAAACCACGCTTGCAAAAGGCAAGGGAGAGTCGGCGTCGAGGTCCATGATTTTACCCTTGAGGGTACCGGATCCGACTTGGGCCGCCACAGGGCCAACGGCCATCAGGGCCGCAAAAATGAAGGCGATTGGACGCATCATGAATCGTGTGTTACAGGTCATTGGTTAGAGGCGTTGGAATACAACAGGCTGTAAATATAGGGCGCGCACAACCGAATGCGAAAAAGCGTTAATGCTTTTGCGCAGTGGTCGTGGTATGGGCTGAGAACCAAAGGGTTTGAAGGGGCGTTAAGGGGGCGTTGGTCAGGCCCGCGCAGGCATGATTTGCACAATTTTGACCCCTGAACGGGTGTTTTTCGGTGCCTTGGAACCCGCTCAATGTCGGACTGTCTTCGATGGGCCTTGACCTGAGGAGGCCTTCGCAATGCAGCGATTATCGGTACCGATTTGGCTTCCCGAAAATGCGCCGCCACCAGGGAATCGCGCGGCCTTGCGCTGCTCGTTTTCGCCTCCGGTCGTTTTGCCGCATGCGCTTGCGTGTGGCCTTGTCTTGCTTCTTGTAATGGCTTTCCTTGGCGTCCTTCCAGCCTGTGCGGAGCTCAGCTGTGCGCGCGGCCTCCTTTTCCTCGGCGCTTTGGATGCTCTCCTGCACGGTTTTCGGCGTTTGTCCGCCGCCTCCGACTCGAGGGGGTCGCCGCCGCTGAGCGTCGGCAGTCGTGGCCAATGTGGTCAGGACGAGTAGCAGGGCGATATGTCTGAGGCTCATTTTCAAGTCGAGAGGAATTCAGGGGAGTTGAAGAGCATGGGTTGAGCGCAGAGATTTCTTTAGTGAGGGTTTTTTTGTCAACAATCCAGCGGCCTTTTCAACGGAATTAACCGGCAACTAACACCTCCTATCATTGCAAACAAAAATAGCCAATTCACCGAGCTGGCGGTCGCGCAACAACGGAATGTTTTCCGACGCTCCCCCTGCATAAAGTGCTTGTGGGCGGTAGTGCGCTTGCAAAGCGTGTTGGGCGTTGGCGATAACTTCCGCAGTGGGCGCCGTGATCACCACCTCGTGGAAAGGCTCCGTGCGCCACAACAGCAAACCCGCCCAATGCGTGGCGCTCGGCCAGTAGCTTGCGCGGTCGAGGGCGCCGGCGAGCATGCGGTCGGAGAGGATGCGCCAGTCTTGGCGCTCGAACAGTTGGCTGAGGAGGAAAAGGTTGCGTGCCATTTGTGCGTTGGCGGATGGCATGACGCTGTCGTCGTTTTCCTGTTTCTGTGCGAAGAGCGTTTCGCCTTGCGTGCTTTGAAACCAAAACGTGCCTTGTGCAGGATCATAAAAATCAGCGATGGCCACTTCACAGAGCTCGCGCGCTGCCTCGGCGTACCGTTCGTCAAACGTGGCTTGGTACACGTCGAGGCAGGCCGCGATGGTGCTCCCGTAATCGTCCAGCATGCCGGTGATCCGCGGACCGGTAGATTCATGGTAAACGTGCCGCAGTCGGCCGTTTTCATCGCGTTGGGTTTCGAGCAAGAAGCCCACTGCCTCTCGGGCTCGTTCAATGTCTTCCGGTCGTTCGAATGCGGTGCCCGTGGCCACGAGTCCGCTGGCCGCTAAAGCCGTCCAAGCGGTGAGGATTTTATCATCCAATCCCGGGGCCACACGTTCATCCCGCAACGCACGCAATTGCACATGAATCCGGGTCAATTCCAGGTGCAAGGCCTCATCAGTGCGATCCAAACTTCGCGCCAGCGCTTCATCGGATTTCCAACGCATCAACACATTGGCGTCCGGGATTTCCTCCGTCCAGCGGCTTGCCTCGTCGATGGCATAGACCGTGCGGATCAACTCGAAATCTTCCGGACTCAGCGCCGCGCGCAATTCGGCCGCCGTCCAGACATAGTATTTGCCTTCCACGCCTTCGCTGTCGGCATCCAAAGCGCTAAAAAATCCGCCACTGGGGTGGCTCCATTCGCTTTGCATGAAATCGACAATGCCCAACGCTGCGCGTTTCAACGCCGCACGATCGGAAGGTGTTGCATCGACAAGCGCCTGGTAAGCCCGCGCATAGGTTCCGGCCAATTGGGCGTTGTCGTAAAGCATTTTTTCAAAATGCGGCACGTGCCATTTTTCGTCCACGCTGTAACGCGCGAATCCGCCACCGATGTGATCGTGGATCCCTCCGCGTTCCATCTTGAGCAAGGTGTTCAGGACGTGATCCAGTGCTTGCTTGTCTCCGCGCACGGTTCCATAATGCAGGAGGAAATCGAGGTTGGTGGGAATGGGGAACTTGGGTGCGCGGTCGTTGCCGCCCCATTTCGGATCCCAGTTGTCTTTCCATTGGGCAATGCCGTCATCCAACAGTTGTGCATCCGCCGGGCCAAACGCGTCAGATGTTCCCCACGCTTTGGAGCCTTCGAGGGGCGGCACGTTGACCAACTCGGCTTGTTGCACGCCAGCGGTGAGTTGGGTGGCATAGGCCTCGACGCGTCCCGGATCTTGAGCACGCGTGTCGAGCACGGATTGCAAAGCTTGCAACCAGCGTTCACGCGGAAAATATGTTCCACCATACACCGGACGTCCGTCGGGCATGCACACCGCATTCAACGGCCAACCGCCGCGTTGGGTCATGAGCTGCACTGCCGTCATGTATACGCCGTCCACATCCGGACGTTCTTCGCGATCGACCTTGATGTTGATGAAGTGTTCGTTCATGAATGCCGCGGCCGCGCTGTCCTCGAACGTCTCGTGTTCCATCACATGGCACCAATGGCAGGCGCTGTATCCGATGCTCACAATGACCAGTTTATCCTGTGCCCGGGCTTCTTCCCACGCTTCTTCCGACCACGGTCGCCAGTCCACCGGGTTGTGGGCGTGTTGCAGGAGGTAGGGGCTGGACTCGTGGATGAGGGCGTTGGTCTGGGGATGCGAAGTGTTGCTGGACATGGCGGTATGCGAGGAGCCGGGTATTTCGTGGTTGTGCTGGCAAGAAGCGAAGACACTCAGTAGGAAGCAAGCTCCCATGCTGCGGGAAAAAGGAATCGGCATTGTGTGCAAATTGCAAAGGGAATGGTTTGATTCAGGAATTATCTTTGGCTTCTTATTACGAACTCTTTCCACAGAACCAACAGAACGTAAACCATGCGCGACCAACTAATTGCAGACTTGATTACCCGTGAAACGCACCGCCAGGTGGAGGGAATTGAATTGATAGCCAGTGAAAACTTTGCCAGCGACCAGGTGATGGAAGCGCAAGGCAGCGTTTTGACCAACAAGTATGCAGAGGGTTTGCCACGCAGACGGTACTACGGCGGTTGTGAAGTGGTGGATGAGGTGGAGCAGTTGGCGATTGACCGTTTGTGCCAATTGTTTGGGGCGAAATGGGCCAATGTCCAGCCGCACTCAGGAGCTTCGGCCAATGCGGCGGTGATGCTCGCGGTGTTGAATCCGGGCGATCCCATCTTGGGTTTTGATCTGAGCCATGGCGGGCACTTGACGCACGGTTCAACGGTCAATTATTCCGGCAAACTGTATAAGCCGCATTTTTATGGAGTAGAGAAGGAGACGGGGTTGATCGATATGGACAAGGTGGAAGCCACAGCCCGTGAGGTCAAGCCCAAGTTGCTCATTTGCGGCGCATCGGCCTTTAGCCGGGATTGGGACTATGTGCGTTTCCGAGCGATTGCTGATGAGGTAGGGGCGTTGTTGCTTGCAGACATCAGCCATCCGGCCGGATTGATTGCTACGGGTGAATTGAATAACCCCATGGAGCATTGTCACATCATCACCTCGACGACGCACAAAACATTGCGCGGTCCGCGTGGCGGCATCATCATGATGGGCCAAGATTTTGACAATCCGTGGGGCAAAACCACGCCCAAAGGCACCATCCGCAAGATGAGTGCACTGCTCGATAGCGGTGTGTTCCCAGGCATGCAAGGCGGCCCATTGGAACACGTCATCGCAGCCAAGGCCGTGGCGTTTGGCGAAGCATTGGAGCCGGGTTACAAAGCCTACATGCAGCAGGTCAGAAAGAACGCCCAAGCCATGGCGGCAGCGTTTGTCGAGCGCGGCTATGACTTGATCAGCGGCGGCACGGACAATCACCTCATGCTCATCGACCTGCGCAACAAAAACGTAACGGGCAAGCTTGCCGAACAAGCCCTCGGCCGCGCCCACATCACCATCAACAAAAACATGGTGCCGTTCGATACCCAGTCACCGTTTGTGACCAGCGGAATCCGAGTCGGCACGCCGGCGGTCACCACCCGCGGCATGAAAGAGTCGGACATGGCGCAAATCGTGGATTGGATTGATGCGGTGATCTGCTCACCTGAAGACGACGCCGTGATTGGTCGTGTTGGGGAAGCGGTGCGCATGCGCATGCGGGATTTGCCCTTGTTTGAGGGGTAAAGCGCAGCAATGCTATTGCTTGAGAAAAAGCAACGCGTATATTGAGGACCATGAGAATCGGTTGGATTTGCCTTTCAGGCATAGGTGCGAGTGAGTCGTTTTTGCACAACACTTTGGATACGTTGGGCGAGATAGGTGAAGTGTGTGCAGTGTCTGGCGTGAGCGATGGTGAGCGCAAGTCAATTCGTGAGCATCACTACATCCCGTTTGCTGAGCACCCGCTAACCTTGCTTCATACGTTGCGGAGAAAGCTGACTGGACGGAATGTTCACAGGAAACAGGTGCAAGCTCGTTGTCGGAAGATGACCCAAGCGGTCTGGGATGGTTTCAATCCCGACGTCTTTTGGATTGAGTTTGGAACCAGCGCCGTAGCAGCAAAGCAGACGCTGGAGCGTGCCCAAAAACCATATTTCATTGCTGTCCACGGCTATGACATCACCACAGAGTTCAAGGATGAGGATTACCGACGGCAATGGGTTGAGTTGGTCAATCATGACCTGTGCATTGCGGTGGTTTGTGCGTCACATTATACCAAGCGTCTGTGCGTTTTAGCAGGCGCTGAAGAGCAGAAATGTCAGGTCATTCGTCTGGCGCTCGATGGAGAGAAAATTCAGAGAGATCCGTCAATTCAAAAGACAAGCCATCCTTCTTTTGTACATTTTGGCCGCTTGACGGAAAAGAAAAACCCCATTGCTACGTTCGAGGCATTTCGACTTGTCGTTGCTAAAGCCCCCAACGCTACTATAACGTTCATTGGTGATGGCCCAATGCGTGAAGAGCTGGAGGCACGAGTTTCGAGGAGCGGGTTAGATTCTCAGGTAAGGATTCTCGGTGCGATGAAGCAGGAACTGGCGCTTCAAGAAGTACAACGCCATTGGATCTTTGTGCAACACAGTGTGACGGCCAAGTCAGGGGATCAAGAGGGTTTCGCGTTGAGCCCTGCCGAAGCTGCGTTGATGGAGATGCCTGTCGTCTCCACCCTTCACAATGGCATTCCTGAGCACGTACTCGAAGGAGAGACCGGTTTTTTGGTTCGGGAATTCGATTATGAGTCGATGGCGGAGCGCATGATCGAATTGGCATCAGACGAAAGCCAGCGGACATTGTTTGGTCTTAACGGTAGGCGCAATGTGCTGAAAATCTGTGCGCCAGAACAAAGAAGGCTTGAGCTCCTTAAGCTTTTGGAAAAATTAAGCAATCTCTAAATCACCCCTCATCCACCCGCTCCACACTCCAAACCCCTGGCACGTCGAGCAACTTCGCCTGAAGCTGCTTGAGGTGGTCGGTGTCCGTGACCAACACCTTCACGCGGCCCTCAAACGTGCCGTCGCTGGAGTTGAAACTGATGGCGCGCATGTTCACGTTCATCGCGTCTGAAATGACGCCGGTGACCGCGTTGACCAATCCCACGTCGTCGATTCCGGTGAAATTGAGGCTGACCTCGAATTGTTCGGCGGAACGGGAAGACCACTGGGCTTTGATGACGCGGTAAGCGTACTTTGAGAGGAGGTTGGTGGCGTTGGAGCAGTTTTGCCGGTGCACCTTGATGCCGCCGCTTACCATCACAAATCCAAACACCGGATCGCCGGGAATTGGATTGCAACACGTGGCGTGGGAGTAATCAATTTTTTGCAGGCCTTCTCCGATGAGCAGCACATCGCCTTTTTCGGGTGGGTCAGCGATTGCATGGGCGCGTTCTGGCATCTCCGGTGTCGGCGCTTTCTTGGCGCGGATC
>ERZ651776.5134-NODE-5134-length-11527-cov-4.567424_pt1 | contig 11527 bp, 8 predicted proteins | sample MGYA00514761_ERZ651776 | MGnify/ENA metagenome assembly ERZ651776 | reverse complement strand
TACCCTCTCTTCAACTCCCCATAATAGCTTGAGGATGGGAAAGAATCCCTCGCCGCCCCCATTTACCATCATCTTGCTGTCCCAGCTCAGAACTTTCATAACGATGCGCTCATTCTTATTCAGACACTCTCCTACATAGACGAATACCGCCTGGCTCTCGCAGTATTTGATTATTTCCCGAGCGACAAAGAACCCAATGTTGTAGGAATTAAAATTTAGACGGTGTTTGTACAATCTAAAGGTCTCCGGGGACTCCAAGCTTGAGTATCCGAGTGTGGAGCAACACCTGCAGCATGCGAGGGTAACACCTCCGCTTCCGAATTTTCGCTCACCACGGAAATTGATGCTCGTTTTGTCAACCATGCGCTTCTCTTCCTCTCCGTCCTTCTCGTTCTCCTCGCCGTACCCCTCGATTGCCATTATCTCTAAACCCCCAACCCTGAATTCATTATGGTGTAGAACCAGCATTCGACTATCCTCGAGGCACAAGCCCTTCCTCGCTCCAATGTCTACGCTTGAGAAGTTGTACATTGTTTCGTTTGCACATTGTAAATAGTCGCTGATTTCGTCCCACTCCCCCGCAGGCAGGGGTAAGACCTCTTCAACTCCTCCCTCCAACAGCTCGTGCTCGCAAAAACGGCAAGCGGCAGAATTGACATCCTCGACGGTAGTCGGAACCTCATTCTCGGCAATCACTTCGAATATTTCCTCGTCATCTTTCTTGACCATCCCGTCAGAGGCATAGCTGACTCGGAGAAGAAAATACGGGCGATCGGCGTCAGTTCCCTCGTCGAAGAATTTAATCGACCCGGCGGATATCGAGCAGTGTTGAGGAAAGGTCACAGAGAGCACGGGAATCTTATTGCTCTTTAACTTGAAGACATTTTTGTTTGGACCCTTAATTTTTACTGAGATCTCCTCGCTCTCGTCTTCTCCGACGCATACCACGGTCATCTGATAACACTTTATGTGCTTCATCCTTTCCAAGGCGACGATAAACCTGTCTTCGCCTTCTTTCATTGATACGGTAGGAATTTCGTCGCCGCCGAGAATTTCTTCTTTGGCGTCAAGCCGAAATGATTTCGAACTCCCACAAAACTTCTTCGACTTTGCATTAACGTAGCGGATGTCGCAATCCGATCCCCTCTCTACGGTGAAAGTAAGTTGGACGTTGTTGCTGGTTACTTCTGTGCCTTCGCCAAAAACCTCCTCATCAAAGGCATATTCAAGTTCTAAATAATCATCCACGTCGTCGTCTACATTCGATCTACAGAGTACGATGTAGTCCTTCCAAAAAGCGAATCCCTCTGTTGCCTCCCAATGCACCTCGATTTTTCCCGTCACAAAATCTTCGGCATGTTCGTATTGCTTCACGGAAACGACATTGACGGTGCTGATGTTGACAGCTATCGGGGTCCTTGTCGTCGCATCATCGTCATCGTCGTCATCATTCTTACTCTGTTCCACCTTGTGCAGTGTATTCCACACCGCTCCCCCGACAGCCTTGACTAGATTTAAGCTGACAGTACTCACCCCATCCTTTCCGTCATTTTCTACGCACCATGATGACTCGGACGATTGAATTGTCCCCTCGAGCTCACATTTGTACGAAAATTGGAATCCCTCCGGATCACTTTCATTCGGCGGCGAGAGCACGGTAATAGCCAGAGATTTTTTCTGAATGTCAATATCAATGTCCCTCGCCTTGACGTCTTTCCGCGCACAAAAAAAACGAACTTCCACGTCCGACTCTGTTTGGCTCATCGATCCGATTATGCGACCGAATCCATCGTCAATATCTCGAACGATTCCCATGTCGACCTCCCGCTTCAAATCATCCATCTCCATTCCCTCAACTGAACGCCCCAAAGCTGCGCCAGCACGAGAGAGCTCATCCTCCTTGTCGCAAAGTTCCTTCTTAGCCTCCTCGACACGAGCACGCGCTTCGTCCACAGAAGAAGCGAAAGAATCCTTCACCAGATTTTTGTCCGCAACCGTTTTTTCGAGGTCCTCCTTCATTTTCTCGAGTGCCAAAAGCTTTTGTTCTTGGGTCATCTTGCTGTTTACTTTCTCGTCGCTAGTGATTTTATAAATCGTCACCGTTTTCGCCTGTTCGGCAGCCTTGACGAACTCCCCCAACCTGATGTTACGTCTACTCTCAGGCTCAAAGCTCCCGATCGCCTCAACATGGGGCGTCATCTCGCTAAAAAATGGGAGCGCCATGTTTTGGGGCAAGTTGCTGAAGATGACCATGTGCTTCTGCGGCTTGAGCGCCAAAAGTGCATTGCGGATCATTCGCTTAGACTTTTCCATAGCTTCAACTGCATTGCCGTCTCTCCCTCCGCCAAGAGACAGTACAGCGTCAAGTGTTCCTTTATCGATCACGCCGTCCAGCGAGTTGTCCTCGATCTTGACTGTATCGAAAGAAGACCACGGCACTGACGTGCAATCGCATGACATGTAGCGAACGTTGGGGGCCCTGTTGTTGGAATTCATTCGGTCTGTCACAACCGGCGAAATGTCCAGGCCGATACCCGCCTTCCACACGCCATTACCCACAATTTGGCCCAGCAACATTGAATTCCCACAACCCAAATCAACACCCCTGCCTTCACTGCAGTCACCAAATACATCTTTCCATAAAGCCAACGTCCGCTCCCAATCTCCGTACCATTCGTAGGTCGATTTTTTATCAGTAGTGTACTTTTTATTCTCGGTATAAGCGTTATTCCAGTACTGCGCTGATCCATAATCTGGCAAGGAACTCTTGACTGATGATGAGCTTGCAGACGAGCTCATTTTATAATCATCAACAATGCTGCCGCCTGCGCCACCAGCAGCGACCACGTCCTTCCACTTCTTGACCTCCGCCATCGCTTCCTCCAGCTCTCTACGCGCCTCTTCCACTTCTCCACCATTCCCGCCCTTCTTTATGCCTACAGCAAGCTTGCAGATTTTCTTGTGTCCCGCTTTGTAGTGCTGGAGCTGGCATTGGCGAGAGCAATAACGCACGAGCTTGCACCGGGAACAGAGCGAGAGTTGATAAGGTCGTTGAGTGGAGCAGAGGGGGTTACTGCACAGTGAAGGGTCGGGATTTGACATTGAGAGGGGTTTGTTTAGGATTCTAACAAGTTTCGGTGGACCGATCTTAGATGGAAGTTATTATTGATCGGTTTCTTGTCGCAGCGAGTGAAGAGCCTCTATAGTAGTTCGATGATCAAAGGTAAGGCGGTTTTCGTCGCAAAAGAGAAACGAGCGTCCCAGGGTGTATTTTGTCATTTCTTCGAGGGGCCAACAATCACTTGCCCCCTCTCCCCCATTTCCGTTGGCTAAAAGCAATAATGAAAGGTACCAGACCAACGCACAATACAGTGCTATGATATGTGTGCGCTGCTGCCGCTATGCTGATGACTTGCTCCATAGTTTTATCTTGTTACGAGTTTTTGTTTTTGAGTCCCTCCTCCGCCCCCCCCGCCCTTCCGCCCCCCCAGCTTAAAGGCGTACAGTGCAACAATCCACTGCCCGTCCATCTCTCTTTTGTGTAGAAGTGACTGAACTTTTGTGCAACCCCTTTTTTCCATGCTGACAGACACCGACACGAATGCCAGACTAACACACATTTTCCTGTATCTACAGCTTGCTTTTCGCTTGTGCTTGTGCTTGTGCTCGCGCTCAAAGCATGTGACGGATTTTACTTGCCCGGTGTCTACCCTCGAAACTTTGGTACAGGTGATGAGGTGCCCCTGCAGGTTGACTCACTTCGCTCCCGTAAAACTCTTCCCCTTGCCCCGTACTCCCTCCCCTTTTGTGCTCCTGAAAACCCTACAAGGGTAGCAGAGAACTTGGGAGAGTTTTTGATGGGAGAAAAGAAGTATGATAGTTTGTACTCTCTCCACATGAAAGAAGAGGTGTACTGCGCGCAGCTCTGCACTACGGACCTGGGAAAGGAGAGGCGTTCCAAGTTTTATGAAGCTGTTAAGGAAGAATACCATAACAATTGGATTGTGGACAATTTGCCCGCTTCAATGAGGCTTGAAGATGAATTGCATGAGACGGACCAATACTATGACGGATTTCCTATCGGGTTCATGGAGGGGGATGATGCCTATGTTTACAACCATGCCAACATTGCCATAAGTTACCACGAGGTTGAATCGGAGGAGGGGAAGTACCGTGTTGTTGGTTTCCAGGTAGAGCCTTTCAGCATTAGCCACGACTTCGAGAACAAGGCGAAAGGGTGGAATAAGGATCAAAAATTCACTGAGGTGGACATTTCAAACCCAATGCTGTCTTGTCAGAAGACCAGTGCAGGAGAAGAAACTGACAAGATGCATACTGATTGGGCTATGGTCCAAGGCAGTGGCCAGCAGAAGGCAGCGGGAGTCATTCTTTTCACGTACGACGTTACTTGGGTTAGCAGCGATCTCCACTGGGCATCTCGTTGGGATATCTACCTGAGCATGGGTGACAACATGGACAGTGAGGTGCACTGGATTTCCATCCTCAACTCGGTCCTCATCGTTCTCGTTCTCACAGCTATGATTGCCTGTATTCTCATTCGCGCCCTTCGCAAAGACCTCATGCGGTACAACGCCGTGCCAACTGACGAGGAGAAGGCAGAGGAGCGCGAGGAGTTTGGCTGGAAGCTTGTGCATGCTGATGTCTTCCGCCCGCCTGCGTCCCATCCCATGCTGCTGGCTGTGTGCTGTGGAACCGGAGCGCAATTGATATGTATGTCTATGATTACCGTATTTTTCGCCGCCATAGGATTCCTCTCCCCCGCTTACCGTGGTGGTTTGGTAATGGGACTCCTTATGTTCTATGTGCTATTTGGAGGAGTGGCTGGCTACGTTACCGCCCGTCTCTATAAAACTTTCAAGGGGAAGATGTGGCAGCGGGCGACTCTCCTCACCGCTTTCCTCTATCCCGGCATGTTCTTCGGGATGTTCTTCATCCTGGACCTAGCCAGTTGGACCTATGGCAGTAGTGACGCAGTCCCTTTCTGGATCATGCTCGTTGTGGTCCTGCTCTGGTTCTGCGTGTCGACTCCCCTGGTGTTCCTTGGCAGCTACTTTGGCTACAAGAAGGATGCGATTGAATTCCCCGTAAACACTTCAAATATTCCCAGACAAATCCCAGAACAACCCTGGTTTATGAACATGTTCCTCACCTGCTTCATCGGCGGTATTCTGCCCTTTGGGGCGTGCTTTGTCGAACTCTTTTTCATTATGAGCTCCATCTGGGCAGCATGGTATTACTACATGTTCGGATTCCTGCTGATTGTTTTTGTGATCCTGTTGATCACATGTGCAGAGATCACGCTCCTCTTCTGCTACTTCCAGCTGTGTGCCGAAAACTACAATTGGTGGTGGAGATCCTTCATGACCGGTGGCAGCGCCGGATTCTGGGTTTTTCTGTATAGCGTTTGGTACTTTAAAGGGCTTGGTATCAACACATTCGCAACCTACTTGCTTTACTTTGGCTACATGTCCGCCGTATCAATTGGTATCTTCTTGATCACAGGGTTGACCGGTCTAACGAGCTGCCTATGGTTTAACAAGAAGATATATGCCAGCATCAAGGTTGACTGATTTTCCGGCGCTAACAGTGGCAGCGCAGCGAGGTATAAAATTTGTAATTAATGCTGAACTGAACTGAGGAGAAAGTTAAATTACAGCTGATGATTGGCGATGGCGATGGCGACGACATCTCTTGTTTGGTAACTCATTTCTCCCTCCTCGTTTTAAATACTACTCTAAACATCGTTAATAGCGACTGCCTTGTTCTATCCGCCGCTTATCGGAGGAATCAACGCAACCTCATCTCCCCCCTTCACCATAGTCACCACACCAGGAAGCAAGTATTCCTCATTCAGAGCTATCGTCAAAGAATCCTCACCCTCCTCAAACATCGGCCCGAGGGATGGGTACTTCTGCACTAGAATACCCTTAAGTTCATCCGTCGTTATGGGCGTATTTAAGGGGATGGTGAATGAGGAGAGGTTATCGCAGGCTTCCTTAGCGGACGCAAAGAGGAGGATGGTGACGCTCATCGTATGATTCTGACCTAACGTTAAGATCAATCTTTTGATCAATTATTCTAATTTTGTCCAGGGTCTTGACGACAATATTCTCAAAAACGAGTCCTTTGCTCCAATGCAAGGTGAGGGAATCCCGAAGAAGGTGGTGGGATTATTATTTGGAACATAACTACACTTCAGTTTTTTAATCGCCAAACGCGCTCGCCCCCCAACACTAACTATATTATGACGACAATTGACGGGAGCGATATCATTGAAATTCTTGATGAATTCACGCAGGAAGGCCTCACAGCGTTCCATCAGAATCAAGTTCTTTTGAGTGCCCTTGAGTCCAGGGATGAAGATCTCGTCAGGAATCAGTCCCTGGTGAGGAGAAGTGGCAAAATACGGCGAAGGATGACGGCTGAACTACGCCGCCAAGTTGATGAAGTTGATGCAAAGAAAAGAAGATTAGAAAACTCATGCCACCGCTAACAAACTCACCCCACAGATCGCGCAGATGGACGAGAAGCTTGGTGCAGCTCAAGTCGAGAGCGCGAATCTAGCTGCGCGGCTAGTCCAGGTATTATATATTTCAGGATCGACAGCGCAGTTTGCAGTGGTGCTTGCCTCTGCCTGCCCAATCACTCTCACTCACTCACACACTCACTCACTCAACCCAACTCATTCTCATTCACACAGACGCAGAAAGAAGGGTTCCTTCGGCTTTCCTCCATTGTAGAGTCATGCAAATTTACGCAGAAAATCGACGAGCAGGCTGTGAGACTCGCTGGAGAGCGACAAAATGTCATAAATGCCCAAAAAGATAAGCAGAGGGTAATGGTGGAGGTTGAGCATCTGAGGAGGAAGGTGAGGGTGATTTGTGATTTGGGGAACTGTAGGAGAAGATTCATTGCGTGGGAGCACTTCGCCCTTTTGTTCTAACAGACCTGTATTCGCCTCAGCTCCAGAGCTTGCAAAAGGAACTCCAAGACGCCAAGAGGAAGAGCGATGAGACAATGAAGATGGCTCACAGAGCCGATGTAGGCAATTCCACGCTTGACTGGTACAAAAGCAAATTGGAGGAAGCAAAATCTGAAATTGAGGGACTAAAGAAGAAACTCAAGGGCAGAGAAGATGGAGAATTTGACGATCGCGAAGAAGCGGCTGGTGAGATGAGATGAGATGAGATATCAAAAAAAATTCTTTTCGTCGCATCTAACACATTTTTTATCGTATCGCATTCTTACGCTTATCTCAGGGGGGAGATTCGCAAAGAAGAACAAAAGGGACAACAAACCAAAAGACTCGGGGTCTTTTGCCTTCAATGATGAGTGAACAAATATTGACAAACCAGATACACAAAACAAATCCAAATCAAAACCTGCATCACAATGTTTTTACGACATATTTTTCGTTTTTTCACTTTTCATCTACTTCATCAAACCCATCGAAACGTTGTTCTTTCTTGTCACCATCGTTTCCTAGACCTCCAGCCACAGCACCGATCATGAGCACCCCCAAAGCAGGCTGAACAACGGGCTGAAATATCCCATTAAAAGCAATCTGGAAGCATGGGAGTGTAAACATTCACAAGATATGAGTTCAAATTCAATGTGCATGAATGCGAGGACGCAATTTGTCAACTGTAAACTAACCTGTACGCCATCTCCAACTCCTGCTATCGACAAAATCGCTCCTGTGACGAACCATAACAGGAAGAAGCAGATGAGAAAAAAATCAGCCGTGACAATAGTCGATATAATGTCTTTGACGTTTGAACTGGTGGAGCCACCTCGCGTTTCGCCGGTGTCTTTTAAGGATAGAGGCCTCTTGCGCCGAAACTTGTCGGCGTCGACTAGAAGCATTTCTAAACCGTCGCTACTGGGGCCATCATCCTCATCCTCATCCTCATCGTCTTCATCATGCTCACCATCCTCATTATCGAAAGTAGAAAAAAGGGGGAGGGACGATCGACTCAATCCGTTCGCAATAGGTAGTTTGCTCAATTTTCTAAAATATGGTGCCGTTGGTGTAAAGGCGCAGGCATAGAGGGTACACAGGAATAGGAGGAGGAGGAGGAGGAGGAGGGAGGGGGTCATAAGAAAAAAGGGCAACGTTGAAAAGGTTTCTGGAGTAAAATCACGGTGACGCCTTCATCCAGTACGCTTCTTCTTCTTAGGACAAGGCTAGAACAAAAATATCGATGAATTGGTGGTGTGGTATCAAATTTAATTCTGACTTTTTCTACCTCTTTCCTTTTTTCCATTCCCATGCTTTCTGTGTTCTCAGGAACGTTTTTTGAAACTCTCCTTCGTACACAAGGATTAATAGTGTTGTAGATCTTTGTGGAGGACAGTTGAACGGAAAAGTGAGTACATGATTAGTGGAGTAATGCAGGAGAACTGAATTTCGCTGGTAATGAATGACATGCCCGCTTTAGGGAAGATTATCCCGGTCATTGGGGGGTCATGAATGTCAGAGGGTTGTTATCGAATAAGGTTCCTATAAAAATGCACACGTGGCGGCGATCAGGGCCATTTGGGGGGGGGGGTCGTAAGGCATCATTGCAATAATGTTTCGCTGCTCGTGTTTCTGTACTGTGGTATTCTGGTACATTCTCAGTTGTATGAATATTGACAACGAAACAAGCATGGAAACACCACTCTTTAACACCAATCATTTATTTCAGTCTGTTTCTTTTAGCTCTGACTCTGAGGAAGGGTTTCAAAAACACCAAGTCCAGCAAGAACCCGAGATTCGCGAGGGTTAGAGTCACGACGGTCACTAGACCAATTACCAACCATTGCTCTCGAGTCTACACCTACCCCGACACTAGGGGTACCCTCCTCTTACCCTTCCCCCTCTAAGGCGAAGGCGCCTCTCATACACGTTGAGCTCTTAGCCCTGGGCATCTCGATCGACGACGGCAGCTTCGACGACGGCAGTCTTGACAACAGCAGCGTTGGAGAGAACGTAGTTGCGGAGTCGTTTTACTTTACGGAGCCCAATATGTCTAAACCAGACAACGACAACGACAACGACAACGACGACGACGACGACGGCAACGCTGGGTTATTCCCCCCCCGCGCGCCACCGCCCTCTCGACCTCCACCAATGTCACAGTCTGAAGGAGAAAGCAACAAAGACAAGGATTTTGGAAACCCTGATTATTATTTGAACGATTTTATCACCAAGTCGTCTCCCCCGCCTCCTCCCCCTCCCCCCCCGCCGCGACCACCTGCCGAGACTGATGCTGCCAAGAAGGAGGCAGCCGATAGGAAGAAGTACGCCGATAGGAAGAAGTACGCCGATAGGAAGAAGTACGCGGAGAGAAAGGCGGCACGTAAGGCGAAAAAGGAGGAGGAGGCGAGGAAGGTAAGGGAGGAGAGGGAACGCCTGGCGAGGAAGAAAAAACGGAAAGAGAAGGCAGTCGCCGTTCGAGCTGCTGCCACTTCAGCGAGCAAGGCAACCAATGGGAAGGCGATTGAGGACAGATCGGCCCACGATCACAATACTGCCCACAAAAAGGCTTCCCCCCAAGTGATAACCCAGGTACCACCGAAGGTGCTGTCACATTCCTTACCGTCCGGCCCCTCCCCCTCGCTCGCGGCCGTCATGGAAACTCTCACCTCGAACCACGCGACGCTCCGTTCTTCCGTTTTGGGCGAACGCATCAAGCGGGAAGAGGAGGCCCACGCGCTCGCCAAGAGCGTCCGGGATAAAAAGCTCGCCTACCTCGAGGGGAAGGTCCGAGCGGCGCAACTCGACTGCGAGGAAATTGAGAACAGGAGGAGGGAGCTCGTGCTGAAGACGGAGGGCTTGGAGGAGGCTGTGCACCCGGGGGAGGGGAGTGTGGAGAGGAAGTTGCAGGAGTTTGATGAGAGGAAGATGCTTGAGATTGAGAGGAGGATGGTGGTCGGTGAGGCTTCGTGTAAGGAAATTGAAATGAAGAGGGAGAGGCATGAGAAGGAGCTCGCGAAGACTTTGGAGAAGTTGAGCGAAACTGAGAACGGTATCTTGGAGAGGATGAAGGAACAGCATGAGGAGGCGCTCCTCGCGATGGAGGGGGAGAGGCTGAAGAGGGAGGAGGAGTGGAGGAGGGAGGAGGAGGAGCGGGACCGGGAGAGGGACGAAAGGAGGAGGGCGGAAGACGAGGAGTTCGCTCTCTCGAGTAGAGAGAGGCTGAAGAGGGAGGAGGAGTGGAGGAGGGAGGAGGAGGAGCGGGGCCGGGAGAGGGACGAAAGGAGGAGGGCGGAAGACGAGGAGTTCGCTCTCTCGAGTAGAGAGCTAATCAAGGAGAAGAGGAAGGCCGAGAAGGAGCATGTCAGGTTCCTGGAGAAGCTGAGGCGGGATTCGGCGAAGCAGGTCAAGGCCGCGGAGAGTCAGGTCAAGGAGGAGAGGAAGAAGCTCGAGGCGGAAGCTGGGGAGATTAGGAGGCGGGAGGAGGAACAAATGGAGGGACAAATGGAGGAGTTCCAACACATCAGGGAGAAGGCGGAGATCGAGCTCATGCACAGCTTGGAGGAGATGGAGAGGAGGGAAATTGAGAGGAGCAGGGAGCACGAGAATCTAATGGAGAGGAAGGAGGTCGAGGTGAAGAGGGTACTGGAGGAGTGCGATAGGGTGATCGCTGTTAAGAGGGCGGAAAGCGATGTGGAGCTTCGTTCTCTCAGGCAGCATCTCCAGAGGGAGACGGAAAGTTTGCGCGTAGCAATCGCCACACTGAACGACAAGGGCGAGAAGGCGGCCCTGGAAATCAACCAAAACCTCTCGGAGATGGAGCTGCAGATCAGGGAGAAGGTCGCCGGGCAGGCGAGCCTGGAGCTCGCGGCCATCGAGGAGGCCAAGAAGAAGGCGCACTCGAAGCTGAACCTCACGATATCCCGGCGGCTCGGGGAGCTGCGGGACGAGGAGGACGCGGCGAAGGCTCGGATGAGGAAGGCCGCGGAGAGGCAGAAGAGGAAGGACGACGAGGCGGAGGAGCGGCTCGCGAGCTCGTTCCAGAGGCAGCAGAGGGAGATCGAGGAGAAGGAGAGGATCCTGCAGGACCTCGCCGCGAAGAACAAGAGGAAGGTGGCGAAGAGGGCGGAGGGGGAGGCCAAGGCGAGGAGGGAAGACGAGTTCAGAAGGCAGATGTTGTCACCGGATAGGGACAGGGACAGGGACAGGGACTGGGACAGGGACAGGGACTGGGACAGGGACAGGGACAGGGACAGGGACAGGGACAGGGACAGGGACAGGGACAGGGATGGCAAGAACGGGAAGGGGAAAGGGAAGGGGAATAAGAAGAAGAGCAAGTCGTCCGGGGAGTTGAGGGACAGCGGTGAATACGCCGATTTCGGTAGGATGGCAAAATTGAATGGGATGATATGAGGAAGGGTCCAAACACGTGAAACGTTTGGACCAAAACAAAACACGATGAACAACCACAAAAGAGAAAAGAGAAAAGAGAAGAGAGAAGAGAGAAGAGAGAAAAAAAAACAAGGTTTTTTTCACTAGTTCAAA
>ERZ651776.5132-NODE-5132-length-11529-cov-32.736116_pt1 | contig 11529 bp, 12 predicted proteins | sample MGYA00514761_ERZ651776 | MGnify/ENA metagenome assembly ERZ651776 | reverse complement strand
TTGGCCTACCATTTGTTTAGATTTATATACGCCGTTTTCCCTAATTAATATGGAACCGTCATTAGTAATATTGTTTGCTGCTATACCGTCCATTTCAAATCCATTTCCAAATCTTACGTTCGCATTTTTAAATTCTACAAAAAATACTGATACAGCGCTTGTATTTGCATCATATCAACCCAATAAAGTTTCATCAGACCTATTAAGAATAGCGCTTAAATCATTAGAAAATATAAATTTAGATGTGGGCTATCAACTTAATCATGAAGAAAGCAGATGGAGTTTAATGAGTATTGATGTAAGTAAATTCAATAACCTAAAAAATTTAAAAAAACTAAAAATTTATAATATCGATCAAACTTTAATCAAAGAATTACCTAAATTGGATAAACTAGAATGTTTAGAGATAATCAACCCTTGTATGATTACAGAAAAAATGAGTCCTGATGATAAGATTGTACATGATCCTTTGACAGAGAAAGACTTTGATTTTTTAGAATATTCTAAAAACTTAAAAACATTAGAAATATATTTTCCTAGATTTAATGAACAAAAAATAAATATTAATGTAGATAAATTTTTAAACTTAATAAACCCAAGTATTAAAGAAATAAAAATTCTATGTAATTATGATAAAGTAAAATTAAACTTTGCTAATAGTTGGTATGAAGGTCTAATTTCTAAATTTAAGAAATTAAAAAAACTAGAAATTGGAATTAGTTGTACTGATTGTAAAATAAATGAAGAATATAGCGGGGAATATGATTCACCTTATCAAATTGAGTTAAGAAAAAAAGAGACAAATGCAAAAAATCCAATTTTTTTAGATTTTAAAGAAATCAATAAACTTAATGAATTAAATGAGATTGGGGTTTTTTTTGATGAAAATATAGGGACTAGATTCAAAAATATTAATCAAATTAAAAAATCTAAGATTAATTTAATTATCAATGAAACAAAAATTACTAAAAAATTCTTAGAAGAAATTTTTGAATTGATTGCAACGAAACGTGAGAAATTTTTAATTGATTTACAAAAAAATAATTTAGACAAAGTTATTGCTCCTTACAAATTAGAGGATAAAGATAAGGAAAAATATAATAATATTGCTGAAGAAGATGAAACTAAGTTAAAAATTAATGGTAATAATATCTTTAATGCACTCAAAATGAGAATTAAAGAAGATAAAGGTATAACTGAATGAATATAAATCTAATCCATCCATATGTAACCTATTTACTTTATTTTGTAATTTTAACTGGATTAGCTGCATGGATAGGAGATTTTATAAAAAATAAGAGTGGTACAATTTTAATAGCTCTTAGTATTTCAAATATTTTATCTCTAATTGGTTTTTCAATAATAAATGCTTTATTTCTAATTTTTGTATTCTCGGCTGGATTTTTTTTAAATTTTGATTTTTTTGTAAACGTAATATGGATTTTTGTTTACCTTTATTCTGCTCATGAAATTTTAAAAATTTTTGATGAAGCTTTTGGAGATAATAAAAATTATAAATTAATTTCAAAACTAATAATTATTGGTCCTTTTGCGGTTTCGTTTGTAATTTTTTATTTTCTTTATAATGGAGATAATATTTACAAAATTTCCCCTCATTGTGAAAATACTGGTGATCCAAAAATAAAAATATGTAAATACTCAAATGGAACTTATACCGGCGAAATGAAGGCTTTTAGAAGACATGGACAAGGTGAATATATTTGGAACACAGGTAAAACTTTTAAAGGTAGATGGATAGAGGGCAAGGCTGATGAAAAGAATAATTCTTAAGTTTAAATTCTTAGAATAAAATTCTTCATTTAATTACAATAAGTATAAACAGTTCCTTTGCTCAAGTTGAGTTAATATGATAAAAATTTATAAGCTGAGTTTTAAATCCCCTCAACTAAAACTAGATGAGCTTTAGCCGCTAATTCTCTTACCGCTTTAGCCGCTTGGTATTTTTCTGATTCATAGAATCCACGAGCAGCATCAATACTTTCAAATTCAATTAATACAACAGTACCTAAATTTTCACCTTCTCTTACATCAGGACTAGGTTCACGAACAAGAACTTTACCACCGTGCTCTCCAATAGTTGGGCCGGCCATTTGTTTAAACTTTTCCATACCTTCTTGATCGTGTTCTTTAAGATGTGCTATTAAATATCCTTTGCTCATAATTTTCTCCTTTATATTTTAATGTAACAAATCCTTCACCATGAGTCTAATTGCTTTAAAAAAATTATTTACCCTTAAACTTAAAATATAGGGAAAACAGAATAAGACCAACTAGAACAACTCCTACAAATATTCTTAAATACTGATTAAAAAATAGATCAATCAATTCAATCATGTTTGTTTTATATAATTAAAACTATTTTAAAGTTCCCTCTAAAACGTATTTTAATATTCTAACCACTTGCATTTGATCTGATGCAACAGCAGAAGCTGCAGCATCTATTTCCTTTAATGCATGTTGATGATCTTCATTTTGTATAACAATAAGTGATTTATTTAATGCAGATGCATACCCTGCATCAAATGCTGCATTCCATTGTTTGTATTTTTCACCAAATTTAACAACGACCACATCACTATCTTTAATAGACTTTTTAGTTCTAATTGAATTGATATTAGCGCCTTTCCGATCTTTCCAAATATTTTTCTCTTCTGGGCCCAATATTTCAACCCCACAATCGTCTGAGGATGCATGATCAGTTACAGGAGATGAAAATTGAATATCTAAATTTTCTTTTTTACAATTTTCAATTATTTCTTCACGCCAATTAGTGTGAATTTCACCCGCTAAATATACTTTCAACATTTATTCTCCTGTTTATTTTAATTCTTTATCTTAAGTATTTTTTATTAATATATCAGATGTTTAGTTTATCTTTAATTGCATAAAACCACACAGCTAGTTTAAAAAAATGTTCTAAATTAAGGAAAAATAAATCTTTTAAGTTATCATATGTAAATTTTAGAGATTAAAGATCAACAGTAAAAGCTTTTTCAAATCTTTCTAAAGCTAATTCTTCATTATTTGAGGCAAAAGACTCTAATCCAATTGGTCCTCTATATTTCATATCATAAAGTGATTTTGCAATTAATTTATAATTCATTTCGCCAGTTTCTGGTTCGCATCTTCCAGGATTATCTGCAACTTGAACTTCACCAATAAAATCTAAACATTTCTCACACCATCTAATCACGTCTCCTTCACCTATTTGCGTATGATATAAATCAAGATTTATTTTCAATTGAGGACGATTTATTTTTGATACTAATTCATAAACATCAGCAGTCGAATTAAATGGACAACCCGGATGATCTAAAAGATTTAAATTTTCTAGAGTAAAAACTACATCTTCTTTTTCTGCAATATCACAAACTCTATTTAAAGTGTCATTTGCTTTAATCCACATTTTTTCAGACGGATTATTGTTTTGTTTTATCGGAATGCCGCCCTCACCAAGTCCCGTACCATGTAAATTTAATCGAGATACATTTAATCTTTTTCCAATAATTATTGTTTCTTTTATAGATTTAATTAGTTCATTAGCTCCATCTTCATCAGCTAAAGATCCAACCAAATATCCATTCATGATCGTATAATTGGCTTGTATTTTTTCTAATTGATCAACATCATGATCAATCCAATTCCAAAGCCCTACACCAAATCCCATTTCTGTTAAACGACTCACTCTCCAATTAAAAGGTTTGTCGATCCATAACATTTCTGCACATGCAGCAAGAGGAAATTTGTAGCTCATATTTTTAGTTTATCTTTAATTGCATAAAACCACACCGCTAATCTAAAATAAAATGTCCTTAATTGAGGAAAAATAAACTTTTTAGGTAATCCTTTATATATTTTTGAAATATCAAGTTCTTTACTATTGGATGAAAACACTAATTTAGATAACTGTTTTCCAGTCCAAGGAGCCGCACTCACCCCTACACCGTTATAGCCAAATCCATAATAGATCTCTTCATTATCAATTTTGCCAATGGATGGAGTAAGCTTTTGAGATAAGGCAATTAATCCTCTCCAGTTATAATCAATTGTAACATTAGACCATTTAGGGAAAATATTTTTTAAAAACTTTTCCATTTTTTTAGACATAGCTAAATTTGACTGGTCACTTCCAGTTAAATCTCCTCTAGTTCCAAATAGAATTCGATTATCTGGTAGCTTTCGATAATAATACAAAAGGTTTTTAGTGTTAGCGATCGGTGAAAATGTTTTAAAGTTATGAGCATTCATTTCATCTTCATTTAGTTTTCTAGTTACAATTATATTTGAGATAACTGGTAATACTCTTCCATCCATTTGAGGGATTAAGCCTTCTTGATAAAAGCCATTGGTTGCAACTACTATTTTTTTAGATCGAATAGATCCCTCTTTGGTTCTTAAAGCATAAGAGCCATTTTCTTTATCTATTTTATCAACTTTAGTGTGTTCAAATATTTTCAATTTTTTGGATAAAGCATATTTTGCAATCCCATTAACAAATTTAAGAGGATTAATTGCAAAACCTGGTTTATAGGAAAAAGCTCCGTATTGTTCAGTTCCTCCATGTCCAATTTCATTGAATTCTTCTTTTGAATAAATTTCAGTTTCAATTCCAAATTCAGATTTATAAACTTCAGCTTGTTCTTTAATTTGCTCAAATTTATTTTTATGATGAGCTACAACAAAATTATTGTCTCCTGTTACATCACAATCAATATTATATTCTTTAATAATATCTTTGGTGTGATTTGAGCCTTCAACAGAATTTCTAAAAAATTTTTTTGTCTCCTCCACTCCATAAATAGATTGCATTTTTTTAAAAGACATCTTGCTAGGAGGTAGGCAATTAAAACCAGCATTTCTTGATGAAGCACCCCAGCCTATTTTTCCAGCTTCAACCAAAATGACATCTAAATTATGGTTTTCGATTAAATTAATTGCACATAATAAGCCTGTATATCCACCACCTATTACTACAATTTCTGAATTAGTATCTTTTTTAAGTTTGTCTATTTGTAAATTTTCACTCGAAGTATCCTCCCAATAACTACTTACCGGAGTATTAAATTGATAGATGTCTTGGTGATAAATATTATTCATTTATTATAGTAATCTTGGAACACTATCGCATTGAAACACTGTGTTAGATTGGCTAGATCCATCAGAATTTAACGTAGTATAAGCCATTGTTCCAAGGTGACGATGTAAAGAGATTTTAGCCAGTCCTTGTAATTCTGCTTGAATTAAAAAAGGAGTAAGTCGAGTAAAAGTAAATTGATAACCATTCCGCTCAATCATCATTTCTCTTGATACAGATACTTCAAAGTACTTAATATTATCAGAGCTTTTAACACATCTTAGAAATATCCAATCTTCATCATTTGCATTTGCAAGATTGCTAAAAAAACTTAAAAAAAAAATAAAAAAAATTATTTTCATACTTTTTGAATTAAGGAAGCAGTATTGTTTGTGGGTTTATTTACATCCTTTGATACTTCATGAAAGATAAGATCAGGTTTACTACATTCTTTTAAGAAAGCTGAACCTTGTAATTCTAAGTTTAAGTATCGATTAACATCTGTTTGATTAATAATTACTGGTTGTCGGTGATGAATTTCACTAATGTTATCTTTGGCCTCTTCTGTAATTAAACAAAATTGATCGTCTTCATAAATTCCTGCAAAGAATATTGGATTAGTATCTTTTCTTGTAAAGTAATGTGGAGTTTTTTCTTTCTCTTCTCTTTTCCATTCATAAAAACCATCTGCTACTGCAACACATCTATTATTCTTAATTAATTTTTTAAATGAAACTTTCTCATCAATGGTCTCTAGTCTTGCATTAATTAGAGCTTTAAAATCTTTATCTTTAGCCCAACCTGGAATTAAGCCCCATTTAAGAGCCTCCAATGTATTTCCATTTTTGTATTTTTTAATCACTGGAAGTTTTTGATAAGGATGAGCGTTATAGTTTTCATTATCCTCTACTTGAATAGCTGACTTTACTAATTTACTAGTTTTAGTAACTGGATTTTTTATAACGTATCTTCCACACATTTAATTATAACTCTTCTTAACCATTTCTTTAAAACTCTCACTTGCCCATTCACTAAGTACTGTTAAATTAGGATTATTAGCTCTTAGTTGATCAAATTTTTGTTCCATTTCTTTTGAAAATGAATTTCCTTCTATATAAATCCCGTTTAAATTTTTAACCTCTTTTAAATTCGCCCATTCAATAATGGCTTCTCCTGCTTTATCAGTAATACCACATTCAACAAAAGCTATCACTGAGGTTTCTTTTGGAATTTGGTTAAGAATTGCAATTACTCCTTCATCCTTTAAATTGTCATTAAAACTCATACTAATAGTATGTAGTTTTGGGCCATCATTTAAGTCAATTTTTTTAATAGCTTTTGCAATATTTTTTGCATCTACTATATCAAGGTTAGCTTTTCGAATTACAAAGTCATAAGTTTTTGCATTTTGATTTAATTGTTTTAAATTTTTAGCTACTTCAAAACTTTTTTGCTTGTTTGTCTGAACTAAAACATCGATTAGATCTTGCATAACGATATTTGCATAACTTATGTTAAATAAAGAAAGAGTAAAAACTATAATGAAAAAAAAACTTTTCATTTCAAAAACTAGCAAAAATAACTATTAATGTCGATCTGCTGGTTTAGGCGTATTGGCCCGCAACATAACCAGAGGACCAAGCCCACTGAAAATTATACCCACCTAAATGTCCAGTTACATCAACAACTTCTCCAATAAAGAATAAATTATTGTGTTTATTAGACATCATTGTTTTTGAGGATAATTCTTTAGTATCAACTCCTCCTAAAGTCACCTCTGCAGTTCTATATCCTTCTGATCCTGTTGGATTGATTAACCAAGAATTTATATTCTCACTTAGTTGTTTTAATATTTTATTAGATAATTCTGAAATATTTCCACTTACATTATTTTCACTACAAATTATTTGAGCTAATCTTTTAGGTAAAATTTCACTTACAATATTTAAAATATCAAATTTTGGATTTAATTTTCTTTTCTCTTCTAATAATTGATAGATATCTATTTTTGGTGACAAGTTAACTTTAATATTATCCCCTTGTTTCCAATAAGATGAAATTTGTAATATTGAAGGACCACTTAAACCACGGTGTGTAAATAACATTCCTTCTTGAAACAGAACTTTATTAAATGACACAATTGCTTCAACAGAAAGTCCTGTTAACTCTTTACAAATCTCTAATATCTTTTCATTAAATGTTAAAGGCACTAATGCAGGTAAGGTTTCAATTATACTGTGATCAAATTTCTTAGCTATTTCATATCCAAATGAAGTAGCACCAATTTTTGGAACTGATAATCCGCCAGTTGCAATAATCAACGACTCTGATGAATATGTGTCTATTTCATTTGATACTAAATATTGATCATTTTTTTTATCGACACTCTTTATAATAAATTCTTTTAGAATAGTAACATTTGCTAACTCACATTCTTTAAGCAGCATCTCAACAATTTGCTGAGCACTATGATCGCAAAATAATTGTCCTAATTTTTTTTCATGAAATTTTATTTCATACTTATTGATCAAATTAATGAAGTCATTTTGAGTATATTGACTTAGTGCTGATCTTACAAACTTTGGGTTTTGTGAAAGAAACTTATTAGGGTTAGTGTTAATATTAGTGAAATTACATCTACCTCCACCAGAAATTCTAATCTTTTCTCCAATTTTTTTATAATGATCAACAAGCAAGACTTTACGACCACGTTTGCCAGCTTCAATGGCGCTCATCATTCCTGCAGCTCCAGCTCCAATTATTATAATATGATATTTTTCTGTATTAATATTGTGCATCAGTATCGATGCTATCACTACCAGTATGCCAGTCACCATGAGTGGCTTGAACCCAACCACAATCTGCTTTTGCATCATCTACACTGTCTGCAAAATACGTTCCCCCAATAGACTTATGTGAATAATCATTAGTGTCTCTATGTATAATAACTCTAAATCTTGCTTTCGACATTGGACAACCACCACCTGAGCCATAACCTCCAGTAGCTTTATAGCAAAACATTTGAATTTGACCTCTCTTATGAGCTCCCCAACCTTGATTATCAATGGTTATGCTTGTTTTTTCTGGTTTCCAAGGATTTACAAAACCTCCACTAGATAGTCCTGAATTTTGAAAATAGTTTTTCATTGAAATTAAAAATTGTTTACAAGTTGTTGATCCACTGATCATCTTTCCTGTTAAAACATTTGAGTCATTATATTCTGGAGTTGCACTACCCAAATCATTGGAAATTATTATTGTTTCAGTATTCATGTATTTGTGCATTGTAGTGTAATTTTGTTCTAGAACCTTAAGTTTAGTTGAGTCTGCATAACTTTGATACCCAACAATTCCTACTCCAGCTAAAACCCCTATGATTGCAACAACCACCAAAAGTTCAACTAAGGAGAATCCTTTTTCTAATTTTTTAATAGCTTGCATAAAAAAATAAATTAATTATTTAAAAAATAATATCAAACAAATTATTTTCCAAAAATTTTCAATTTAACCCCATAATCGACAGCCAAACTGTAATCAGGATCGTTATCACTATCCACTACCAACTGACCTGTTTTACTAAGTAATTTGTGGCAATCTTTAGTTAAATGTCTTAATTTAATTTTTTTTCCAAAACTATTATATTTATGAGCAACATCTTCAATTGCCTTTAATGCAGACTGATCAATTACTCTAGATTTTGCAAAATCAACAATCACTAACTTTGGATCTTGTTCAGGAGTAAATAATTCTAAAAAACTATTGGCTGAACTAAAAAATAAAGGTCCTTCAATTTCATAAACCTTAGCACCCTTATCTGTTTTTGAAGGTCTCTCAATAGCTCTAATTCTTGAAGCTGTTTTCCATGCATAAACTAATGCAGAAACAATAACCCCTACAATCACTGCAACCGCTAAATCTTCTAACACTGTTACAACCGTTACAAGCACTGTAACTAATGCATCACTTTTTGGAACCATCATTAAAAACTTAATTGAATTCCAAGCAAAAGTTCCAATCACCACCATAAACATTACACCTACTAAAGCGGCAATAGGGATCATCTCTATATAGTTTGAAGTATATAAAATAAAAATTAATAAAAATACTGCTGCAGCAATACCTGCTAAACGCGTTCTACCACCAGATCTTACATTAATCATTGATTGACCGATCATGGCACAACCACCCATTCCTCCAAAAAAACCAGTTACTGAATTTGCAAATCCTTGGGCCAAGCACTCTTGGCTAGCTCCTCCTCTTTTATTAGTAATCTCTCCTACTAAATTTAAAGTTAACAAACTCTCTATTAATCCAATCGAAGCCAGGATAAATGCGTAGGGGAAAATAATTTTTAATGTCTCAAAATTTAATGGAACATTTGGAATTGAAAAATTAGGTAAACCTCCTTTAACGCTCGCTAAATCTCCAACACTTGGAATATCAATTTTAAGGGCCAGAACTAATACTGTAGTCAAAAGTATTGCAACTAAAGTTGATGGAACTACTTTTGTAAGTTTGGGTAAAAACCAAATAATAAACATAGTGAGTAAAACAAAAACAATAGAATAAAGTAATATATCTCCTGATATCCAAACCGATTGTCCTAGATCATTTATAGTTTTAAACTGACTTAATTGAGAAATACCAATTACGATTGCTAGCCCATTAACAAATCCCAACATCACAGGTTCAGGCACCATTCTTATAAATTTACCTAACTTAAAAACACCCGCTAGTAATTGTAAAATTCCCATTAAAACAACAGTTGCAAATAAGTATTCAGCACCATGTTCGGTTACTAATGAAACCATTACAACTGCAAGGGCTCCTGTTGCACCTGATATCATTCCAGGTCTTCCACCGAATACAGCTGTAATTAATCCAACAATAAATGCTGCATACAAACCAGATAAAGGAGCAACACCTGCAACAAAAGCAAAAGCAATTGCTTCTGGAACTAATGCTAAAGCAACCGTTAATCCTGATAAAATTTCTACTTTAAATAAAGAAAATGATACCCCACCTTTTGGAATATAGTTCTGAGCATTAAAACTTAAAGACTTAGCAAGTGTCAACATTGCTTTTGACGGAGGTGTGGTTTTTTTCATCTAGTGATTGATTTTAAACTATTTAATTAATTAAATTGATTGTCTTTTAATTAACTCTTCAATTTGTTCAATCATTACCTTTGATGATTTCATTGCAGGGTAAATTTCTTGTGCTTTTTGGTAGCTTCTCTTTGCTTTGTCGTAATTCTTTAATTGTATATTCACCATACCTTGGCCTGCTAAAGCTCCAAAATGTCTTTCTTCTAATTCTAGCACTTTATCAATATCCTCTTGTGATTTTTGAAATTCTCCAACCATATAAAATACAGTTGCTCTTTTATTCCAAGCCTCAGCCCAAGTGGGGTCTAATTCAATTGCTTCACTAAAGACATTAATTGCTCTATTTAATTGCTGATCTTGAACCAACCTTGAGCCCTCGTCTAAAATGGATGTCAATTTTTGATTTGTAGGATGAGTGCTCCATAACATCCAAATTTGTTGTGCTATCCCTGATGACAAAGATGGAATATTTTTTTTTAATTCTAAGAATAATTTATCCAACTCAACATCTCTGTCGTTTGCACTTAAAGTTGCAGTTGAAAGAAATAAAATAATAATTGATAGAATCTTCTTCATAGAAAAAGATAACAAAAAAATTATATTAAGTCTTTATAGATTTTCTAAGATGGCTTTTTTTAGAGTGCTACCAATGATAATTGTACCTTGGTCATTTGGATGCATGCCATCACTTAAATTAAATTCAGCTTTTTGCGCTACACCCTCAAGTAGAAATGGGATTAATTGTAATTTATATTTTTTAGATAAATCAGAGAAAATTTTATCGAAGGATTTTTTGTAACCAAAACCATAAGATGTTGGTGCGATCATTCCAGCTATAATCACTTTGATATTTTTTGTTTTTGCAATTTTAATTATTTCTTCTAAGTTTTTTTTTGTCTCATTAGGGTTAATGCCTCTAAGCATATCGTTAGCTCCAAGACATAGGATCATAAGATCAATATTATTTTCTGATAAAGTCCACTCAGCTATATTTAGTCCTCCTGCAGAAGTACTACCTGAAACACTGCCATTAATAATTTCTATATTGTGTCCATCTAACTCTAAGCTTTTTTGCAAAACTACTGATAAATGTTGCTCATTTGGTAATCCATAACCTGCCATCAAACTATCTCCAAACAATATCACTTTTTCTATTGCACTTACCTTTATGGTGACTAGACAGAGTACGATTATTTTAATAATAAAACTTTTATTCATGAGCATTCTTCTTAAATTAAATAAAGTAAACCTTAAATACCAAACTGGTAAAGATAATATCAGAGTTTTAAAAGATATTAACTTAACTACCAAGAAAAAAGAGACAAT
>ERZ651776.5131-NODE-5131-length-11530-cov-4.730289_pt1 | contig 11530 bp, 6 predicted proteins | sample MGYA00514761_ERZ651776 | MGnify/ENA metagenome assembly ERZ651776 | reverse complement strand
GTATAACCACATCGATCCAGATATAGGTATAATCCCCACATATAGGGATTGATCGATTGCGATAAATCTATCAAATTTGATATTCATAAAAACCAAAGGATATGAAGAAGATAAGTTGTATGATATTGTTAGTCTGTTTTGTAAATACAGTCTATGCTACAAAATACGCATTAATCATCGCTATTGGAGACTATCCAACATCTTCAGGATGGGGAGATATTAATTCTGCAAAAGATGCTGTTTTAATAGAGAAAACATTAGTGTATCAGGGATTTGATCAAAAAAATATTACAACCTTATTAGATAATAAAGCAAGTAAAAAAGGAATACTCAAAGCATTAAATGAACTTAAATCTAAACTACAAGAAGGTGATATTGTTGTTATTCACTACTCAGGCCATGGACAACAGATTTTTGATGATAATGGAGATGAGATAGATGATGCAGATGAAGCCTTAGTACCCTATGATGCCTTACCTAAATACACAGACAAGTATCAAGGGGAGAACCACATAAGAGATGATCTATGGGGAAATATCTTAAATGATTTTAGAAATATTTTAAAAAGTGATGGACAACTCTTAGTATTATTAGATAGTTGCAACTCTGGCTCTACGGCTAGAGGGTATATTGCCAGAGGAGGACAACCAGTATTAGCCCCACCAAGTTGGAATCCAACGATCAGTGAAAAAAAAGGAAGTGGTTTATTTGAGAGAATAAAAGTAAGAGAAAATGCGGCTCCTATGGTTATGTTTTCAGGAGCGACTGCTGATGAGCTTAATTATGAATACCAAGGCATAGGTTCTTTGAGTTATGCTTTTTCCAGAGCAATAAACGAATTAGGAAGTGATATTACCTACAGACAATTATTTGCAAAAATCACCTCTATTATGAATGTCATTGCCCCCAAACAAACACCTGTAATTGAGGGAGATGTAGATTATGTCTTTTTAAAAGGAGAGTATGTGCAACAACAACCTTATTTTGAAATTTTAAACATCATTGATTCTAAACGGATTAAAATTCAAGCTGGAACATTACATCAGATTTTTGAAAATACAACAGTACATATAGTCCCATCTGGAGTTATTAAAATGTCAGAAGATCAAGTCATTGCAAGTGGAGTAGTTTCAAATTCGGAATTTAATGAATCCGTAATACTCCTTGACAAGCCTTTACCAGATACCAATACAGGTCATTACTGGGTTTTTATAAATGAACCCTCTTATGGAGATCTTACTGTAAAGGTATATATAGATAAGACTGTAACCGATCAAAGGGTTGAAGAAAAAATCACAAAATATCTCAGTGAAAATAAATTAGGTGCCGTTGTGAATGACAGCCTATTGTCTGATGTTGTGCTGAGACAATCTAAACAAGTTATAGAACTAAACGTAACAAGCGGGATTCTACATTTGGAATCTTTTGATATAACTAACAACATAGAGGGAATTGAGAATATAAATGAAGCATTGTTTAGATATGCTCAAGGACAATTTTTAAAAAATGTAAGTCTTAAAGGGAGAGACTATGAATTTAGTTTTAGGCTATTACCTGTAACATATAATAGCACTAAAGATGAATTAGAAGAATTAAAAAAAGAGACGTCATATTATAATGATACAGGGACTTTTACTGTACAACCGCAAGAAGATTATGTAGTATTAGAAGTTACTAATACAGGTGAAAAGCCTATTTATTTTAATATTTTAGAAATAAATAGTAAAAGAGATATATCCGCTTTTTTACCAAATGATAATTGTAAATTAAATGATCAAGAGCGTAAGTTAATGCCAGGTAAACGTATGATTCTAAAGGATTGTTATTGGAATTTTAATCCTCCTTATGAGCGTCTTCTCTTAAAAGGATTTGCATCCAATACCCCCATAAATTTCACTCCAATTATAAAATCAAGAGGTGATACTGATTTAGAGACTGAAAATCCTCTAGAAAAATTTATTTCCCAAAGTTATGAAAGAACCAGAGGGGGTAATGGGGGAAAAGCTACAGGAAAGATGGAGGGATACACAGCTGAATTTATCTATGAGATAGAAAAAGAATAATAGGGAGAGATACTTTATTAGCTATTTAACTTATGTAAGCCTATCTATTAATTCAAATTACTTATGAATAGGGATTTCTTTACGTTGGTTTTTACTTCAATTTTGAATCAATATTTAATGTGTATCATTGAAATAATTGCTTGGTAAGTGTGTAGATAATAAAACATTCTTTTTTATTAAAAAGTATCATGCATTACGGAAACCCGCAATAATAAATGAATACTTATAATTTACTTTATAGTCAAGATTATAATCAATGGTTTTTAACCTATCACTTACATTACAATAAAGAACAGTAATGTTTTTAAATTTCAACAAAAACTTAATTACAAAACTTTATACGATGTATTGTTTATCCGCTAAATATCTTTTGTATGATTAAAAAATACGTATTAATAGTATTCTCTATTGGCTTTTTGTTTATAACAAAAAATGCTTCGCCTTTTGCTTTAGAAAATGCACATTCTTCAATCATGCCAAATGCTACAATAAGTGGTGATGCAACGGTATGTCAATTTAATAATGAACCTGTAATAACATTTACGGGTTCAAATGGAACTGCTCCATATACTTTTACATATACTGTTAATGGAGGGACTCCACAAATGATTACTTCATCAGGGAATATCGCATTATTAGAGGTAGATACAGATACAAACGGAATATTTGAATATAATCTAATTGAGGTCGAAGATGCTACTGGAGCTGTTAATACTGCTTCTGGATCAGTTACTATTACGATTACACTTGGACCTGATGCTAGCTTAGGAGGTACAGGTGCTGGTACTTTTGATGGTCAGTCTGTATTTAGAATTTGTGAAAATGAAACTTCTTCATTTACTTTTACAAACACTTCTTCTACAAATTCTATTAATGCTAATTACACTATAGATTGGGGAGATAACACAGCTAATTTTACAGCAACTACTTGGACAACTGTAATGCACGATTACGATGTTGGATTTTACACATTAACATATACTATTGAAGGGAATAATGGATGTATAACACAGCAGGAATACATTGTTTTTGTAGGCTCTAACCCAGCAGTTTCATTAGGAAACCCAGGAAACACTGATATCTGTAATTCTGAAGAACTTACCTTTCCAATTTTTGGCACAGAGAATAACCCTCCTGGTACCGTATATACAATTACGTTTAATGATGGTTCAGCTCCGATTAATTTCAATCATCCACCGCCTCCAGATATTACACACATATTTCTAGTTTCTTCTTGTGATACAACAAGTTCTGATGGGAATAATGAATTTGAGAATTCATTTTCTGCTAATATTGTTGCCACAAATCCTTGCGGTACGTCATCTGTTGGAGTAGTCCCAATTTATGTTTCCTCAGAGCCTCAAGCAAATTTTACGTATCCAATAGAACCTTCTTGCATAAATACACAAGTTTGTTTTGAAGACTTGTCCGTAGGGAATTCTGTAAGTGCTGTAGATACAAGTTGCGCTGAACCTATTGTAATTTGGGAAATCTCACCAAATACCTTCACGATTAATAGTGGTAATTTAGGAAATGATTTTGGCTTGGATGATCCTGATTTGTGGCTTGCGGGTTCTGAAATACTATGTGTTAATTTTAATGAAGCAGGGACATATACCATTACGCAAACTGTGGGAGGTAGATGTGGTATTGATGAGATTACTCAAACCATATGTGTGGAAGCACCTTTAATACCTCAATTTAATTTAAGTACTACGAGTGGTTGTTCTCCTTTAGACGTTACCACTACTAATATCACAGATGAATCTGCTAGTTGTCAACCAACGGAATATGAGTGGCAAGTAATTTATACGTCAAATTTTTGTGGTACAACACCAGAAGAATGGAGTTTTACGAATGGTACTTCAGCAACATCTACAAGTCCATCATTTAATTTTATTACGCCTGGAACCTATACGATTCAACTAGAAGCTACCAATGGTTGTGGAGGGACTACTAGTTCACAAGAAGTAATCATAAAACAACCTCCAACAGTTATTATTGATCCTCTTGGAATTGTTTGTGATAGTACTTCTATTATTCCTTCTGCGATTATAAGCACATGTACTGACGATGATAGCTCAGTAATTTACGATTGGCAATTCCCAGGCGGAACTCCTTCGAGTTCTGATATGGAATCCCCAGGAACAATCGATTATGGAATAGCAGGAACGTATACATTATCCCTTCAAGTGACCAATGATTGTGGTATCTCAGAAATTATTACAGAAACATTTACTATAGGGGAAGCGCCGATTATTACCAATACAGATTTAACACAAGAGATTTGCTCAGGAACATCAACGACAGTAATTAATTTAATGTCATCAGTCACAGGGACTACATTCTCTTGGGAGGCAACAGCTACAGCAGGGATTAGTGGTTTCGATGCTTCAGGAAGTTCAGATACCATTCCTGCGCAAGTAATTACAACTTCTAATCCTTCTCCAGGGACAGTAACCTATACAGTAACACCTTCTATCGGAGATTGTGTAGGATCACCTGTTACATTTATAATTACAGTAAATCCTGCGGCACAGATTACAACACAACCGCAATCAAATACAGTTTGTCAAAATGGAACGCCTATTACTTTAGATGTAGCAACTTCAGAAGCTTCTCCACAATATCAATGGTTTTCAAATACGATTGATGATGTGACTACAGGGACAATAATTACAGGGGAAACAATGAATTCGTACACGCCTGATATCTCAAATTTAGGAACGACATATTATTACTGTATTATTTCATTTCCTTCGGGTGGATGTAGTGAAATTACATCAGACACCGCTGAAATTATTGTAAGTGAAGTACCAAGTATTAGTGATTTTTCAGAAACTATCTGTAGTGGAAATAGTTTTACTATTTCACCAGATACATCTAATGGCGATATTGTTCCATTAAGTACTAATTATACATGGACAGATCCAATAATTTCACCAGCAGGAAGTATTACAGGAGCAAGTGCGGAGTTAACACCCCAAACTAATGTTAGCCAAACATTAGTCAATACTACAACTTCTCCTGCTATAGTGACATACACAGTGACACCAGTCGCAGTAATATGTATAGGAGAACCATTTATAGTAGAAGTAACTGTAAATCCAGCTATTTCAGCAAATGAAGTCATCACTAATGGTGGATGCTTTGGTTCAAATGAAGGAGCAATTACTACTAATATCACAGGAGGAGTTCCTTTTACAACGGGGATGCCATATATTATTTCTTGGATAGGTCCTATGGGATTTATTTCTAATGATGCTTCAATTTCTAACCTTGCCCCAGGGGATTATACATTAACCGTTCAAGACAACGGAGGTTGTCCATTTTCAGAGACCTATACCATTACGGAATCAACAGAATTAATACTCACCATTGATACTGAAAATTCCATAGAATGTTTTGGTGATGATAATGGAGAAATAGCTGTTTCTGTTGATGGAGGTACACCAAATTATAGTTATAACTGGACAAGAAATGGGTTGCCTTTTTCAATGAATGAAGATATTTCGAATCTAACAGCAGCTACCTATGAATTAACAGTTTCTGATTCGAGTAGTTGTAACTCCATTGTACAAGCTTTTATTATCACAGAACCAAATGAACTGATAGTTTCTTTAATAAATCAGACAGATGTTGGTTGTTTTGGAGAAACTTCTGGAGCCATTGAAATAGATATCACAGGAGGAACACCAATTGAAGTTTTACCAGGTATTTTTGATTATACATATAGTTGGACAGGTCCTAATAGTTTTGTGAGTATCTCACAAAACGTAACAGGATTAGAAGGGGGAATGTATACTGTTGTCGTCACAGATGAGAATGGTTGTGAAGATACACTGAGTGTTACTTTAGATCAACCTGATGAAATTATTATTTCTGTTGAATCTACTGAAATAGTATGTTTTGGTGATGACAATGCAACGATCACGATTACAGATATTACCGGAGGGTCAGGGATGTATACCATTGAGTGGAGTAATTTTGGGGAAGGAATGGTTCAGACTGATTTATCAGCTGGAGAGTATACAATTACAGTAACTGATAGTAACGATTGTACTGCATCTGTCGCTATTACAATAGAACAACCACCCATATTTACAATTGATCCTATTGTTGAGCAAATTTCTTGTTTTGGAGAGAATGATGGAAGAATCATCCTAAATTTTCAAGGAGGGCAACAACCAATAGAATTTTCTTGGGATGATGATCCGAATGCTGGTGTGGAAAGGAATAACCTCGGGCCAGGCACATATACTATTACTATTGTAGATGCAGTTCCTTGTACTATATCAGAAACATTTGCGATTTTAGAGCCAGCAGAATTAGCACTTTCTTCTACTATTGATAATGCTTTTGATTGTGATGATCCAAACTCAGGAGCTATCAATCTATTAATTACTGGAGGAACTCCACCTTTTACTTTCAATTGGTCTAATGGAGCAATTACTGAAGATCTAAATAATACTCCTCCTGGAGACTATATTGTAACAGTTGTCGATAATAATGGTTGTGAAGCTACGGGTAGTTATACTATCGTAAGACCTTCTCCAATTATCTTGAATGTTGAGACAGAAACAGATGCAGATTGTAATAGTTTTATAGTTAGTCAGAATTTTATGGCACAAGCTTCAGGAGGTGTTCCGCCATACACATTTAGTTGGTCTAGTGGAACTGTTTTTGGAGCAAATAATGAAAATATGACAACTTCACAAAATGGCCTAGTCATTTTACAAGTAACCGATGACTTAGGGTGTTTAAACAGTTTTACTTTTGAAGTAGAGGTTCCTGAATTAAGTGATGCTGATTTTGATATAACCTCTATAGCATTTGAAACATTTGGTATTTATTCTCAGATTGATCCAATACAATTCACGAATACGACTATAGGTAATTTTATAAGTATTTCATGGGATTTTGGTGATGGCAATTTTTCTAATGAAGAAAATCCTGTTCATTCATATGTGTCTCCTGGGGTTTATACTGTGATACAAACTGTCATATTTCCTGGAGGATGTGAGTATAGGAGAATCATAAGTTTGGCTATAGAAGAGGGATATAAGCTTATAATGCCATCTGCTTTTACACCAAATGGAGATGGATTGAATGATTTCTTTAGACCTGTGTCTATAGGATTAGATTCTATGGAACTTAATATATATACTACTTGGGGAGAATTAATCTATTCTGAAACAAGTGATATTATTCAAGGATGGAATGGGGAAGTCAAAGGTGAGTTTACAGAAAATGGAAACTACTACTACACGTTTAAAGGCAAGACAATTTTTGGGAAGGTCGTTCAGCAAGATGGGCCATTTACACTAATCTTATAATTAAGACTATGAAATTAAAAATATGCACTCTTCTTATAGGTTTATTCTTTATTGGTAGAATACAAGCACAAGACCCTATATTTTCTCAATACTTTTTAGTACCACAAAGCTTAAATCCTGGGTTTGCTGGATATATGGAAACAACACATTTCGGAGTAATACATAGGACACAATGGCCATCATTAGGTTTTAGAATTGAAACTGAATATGGTTTTGCAAATACATGGTTTGATAGAGCAAATAGTGGCGTAGGAGTTAGTTTTTTAAACCAACGTGAGAGTCAAAGTGGTTATAATTTTTCACAATTTAATATGAATTATGCCTATCAAGTCCAATTAAGTGACGAATGGTATTTTAGACCCGGGATAGAACTTGGTCGAGGCTGGAAAAACTTTGGTTTTCAAGGGTTAGTCTTGGAAGGTCAAATCAATATACAAACGGGTTTTATTAATACTTCTTCTATAGATTTATTATTACTAGAAGAACGTGTCGGGTTTTGGGATGTTTCAGCTGGGCTATTGTTCAATACAGAAAAGGGATGGATTGGAGTGGCAGCAAGACATCTGAATAGACCTAATATTTCATTAACTACTAATGGAAATATTCCATTAGAAACATTTTTTTCTATTGGAGGAGGATATACATTCTTAGTAGCTGATTTTATTGATGTCCTTTTTTTACCGTATGAAACACAAGTAATGATTACTGGAAATTATATGCAACAAGGACGTTTTAATCGTTTTGATTTAGGGACTTCATTATCAATAGGAAAACTTATTTTAGGATCGACATTAGTAACTAATCCAATCAGGAATAGTGATAATAGTCACTTACTAACCTCTGTGAATGCATTTACAGGATTGCAATATACTAACTTTCGTTTTGGGATTTCTTATGATTTTAATACTTCCAGAATTGGACGAACTGGAGGGGTATATGAACTTTCTCTAACATATCAATTAGATTCAGAAGCTAAAAGGTGTTTTGGGTGTCCACTTTATAAAAAGTAATTCTATTATTTTTTATTCAATAATGCACTTATCCATAAAATCTTCAATTTCAATTAAATCATTCATCAAAAAGTTTGAACTCTCGATGCTCGGGGTCACGAATAAATAAAATACCCTTATAAAAATGTCTGAGTTTACTCAAGCATTTTTATAAGGGTATTTTATTTTCAAAGCGGCGCTTTGAGGGATCACCGAGTGTAGTGATGTAATCCCTTCGAGGTGGAGGTCACTAGAATACTATAAACCCTTTCAAACACTAGTGTTTGAAAGGGTTTTATGGTTTTAACCTCTAAATCATAAAATCGATATAAGTGTATCTATGTTAGTAGTTTAAAGGTTTGAACTTTTGGAGCGTTTAGATAACTTAGTCTGATATAACAAGTCCATATCGAGTAATATGCTTAATTGATGTATCGCACGATATTCTTTTCATTTATTAAATCTTAAAAGGACAAAGCTATATTAATCATTGTATTGTAATATACGGATTGTTGTATTTGGTTTGTTTTGAGACATTTCCTTAGTTAGGGACAAACTATTTTAAAAGAATCGTAGAGGTTGCACGGCAATGACTAGGTAAATCTATTTAGAATAAGCTCTTATTGGCTATTGAAGTAATAATTTATCCCAAGTATTAATAAGATAATAATTAATTGATATGTTAAAATATAGCAGCTGCAAAATTTTCTAAAAAACTCTTTTCGTTGATTTATATTGTTTTTAATCATTAGAATTCCCTATGCTTTGCATAGAAGGTTTTAGAGGAAAGTTTGAAAACGGTTGGTTTTCATAGAATGTTTAAACTTTCTTCCGTTGAATACCACTATGGCTCTGCCTCGGGGGATTATTTATTAGAGTTTGCATTTCTGTAATTTACTATTCTTTGAAATGTTCTTTTCTTATTTTTTAATAAGATCAATATTCCTAATACGGGAGGTATTAATATAAAATTGATTAGAACCCCACTAATGACAGTTAGAACAAATGTTGCTAATATTAGGATTATTGTCAAAAAAATGATTTCCATCGCTAGAATAACTATAATAACATCATTTTCCCACAGATTATTTAGATCACTAGATGCTACAAGCCACACGACAAGTGCGAAGAATAGAATTTTGTAAAGAATTCTATTACCAATTATAGTTTTGGGATGATTTTTCCATTTCAATAAAAAATTATGAAGTTTATAAATCTTCTTTATTACCTTGTTATTTGATTTTGTATGGAGGTATTTTATATTCTTTTGAAGAAATACCATACCCATCTGATAACATTAAATATGATATTCTTTCACAGCCTATTATAGTGTTCATTTTTAAATCCTAGAATAGCTATTAAAAAACAGTATGCCAGATAAATATGGCTGTCGTACTTTGAATTATCTATAAAAATAGAGAACTGAAAGCAATTCACAATTTTTGGGTTCTGCTCCTTATTTCGTATCTTTATTGTGAATCATCTATAAAAATAGAGAACTGAAAGCAATTCACAACTACAAGGAAATTAACTGTTTGACTTCCCGCACTGTGAATCATCTATAAAAATAGAGAACTGAAAGCAATTCACAACTCAGACTCACGAATAACTCACGGTATAATAACTGTGAGTCATCTATGAAAATAGAGAACTGAAAGCAATTTACAACATCAAGGAGAAGCCCACACACTGATATTCAAAATCTATTGGGTTAATTTTAATTTCAAATAAGAAAATCAGATTTTACTATAAAACTTAAATTCAAACAAATTAAAATAACAAAACTATGAAAGAGCCAAAATATAGTGATCCTAATGCAAAACATGAATTAGGTTTCTTGAGTCGATACCAGAATAAAGGTTACAAAAGTAATTTTAGGGTAGAAGATAATAGACTTATAGCATCAGATGATGATACAAAGTATAAGCCAGAAGAAGTATATGTGGTTGCTGAACATCGTTATGAGGGTATGAGTAATCCTTCGGATCAATCGATTCTATTTGTGATTGAGACCGAAAATGGGAAAAAAGGAACAATCGTTAATGCTTATGGACCTTCAACGGATTTAGAGGTTCATAATTTTATGAATTCAATTCCTGATGGGAACAAGAGCCACGATGATAGTATCATTAATTTGACATAATAACCTTAGCAAATATGAATGATCAATCCAAAAATTATAACTCATAAAAACTCAATTCAAAAAAATGTAATAAGAATAGGATTCTTTGACTAAATAAGTTGTGCTATATATTTCATGGCATTAAGATAATCAAAGGGTTTTTAGATAGTCTGACGGATTTGTATAAAAATAGTAGGGCGGAAAATGAGCGACTACCATTCGGTTTTACAAAATTACCTTATTGTTTTTATATGTTTTAAATCAGCAATTGGAATTGTTCAATTTAATGGTTCGCAATAAGTTTTATTTGCAACTTTATCTCTCATTAAAGTTTTGTCATTAAAATTCCGTGAGATATTTTTAATTATATCACTAAAATTATTTTCCCCATTACCTTTGCCATGATAAAATACTTTTATTGAGGAACAATTTTCACTTTCAAAAATTATGTTTAACAAAGTTCTATCCGAAATACCACAAGAATATGAATAAGATAGTTTAAAAGCAGACAATTTTTATAAAATTTAAAGCTTCTTCTGCCTGATCTCTGATGGCTCTTCCTCAGGGTAGTTCATTTAAAACCCCATTGCACATTCATTTTTTAGAGTGTACAATGGGGTTTCATTACTTTATAATTTAAGGGATTTTAATTCCGTATGTTAGTGAATAATAATGAAAAAAATCAGATGGAAAATAGGTTACACCTCTCGAACTTCCATTTCTTGTATACATGAATTGATACCTAGCATCAACATTAGTAATTAAATATTGCAATGGAATATCTACTATTTGATCCATATCTGCATATAAGGCATTCCATATTGCGATATTATTAGCTGAGTTTGTAGCATCTCCAACACAGCTGTTCACTATATCTTTCCATATAAATGGTGTCTCATAACCAACGTACGTATTCCCAGTTGTTGTACTTCCAAAAAATTTAAGATGAGAGATATTAAAATTCGGTCCAGGTGATAAATCTTTAAATAAATAATATGCTCTAGGTCTACTAGAGTTTAT
>ERZ651776.5121-NODE-5121-length-11557-cov-4.238066_pt1 | contig 11557 bp, 7 predicted proteins | sample MGYA00514761_ERZ651776 | MGnify/ENA metagenome assembly ERZ651776 | reverse complement strand
TGATTGTTGACTTTGCGGGATTTGGGAAAAACTGAACAGCTGCGGCGTCATTCCTTCTTGAAGATTCAATGCTGGTTGGGTCTTTCAAGTAAATTGAAAAGTCGGTAACGTCTTCGTTGTAGGGTATTCCAAAGCCCCAAGCACGAAACTTCACCAATAAGATGTTCTCACCTTGATCAGCTGGGTCTGTAGGTGTTCCAGCAAATTGGATGCACCCTGTGTCTCCAGCAGCCAAAAGCATTGGCGATGGATTGGTTACGATTGAAATCCCAGCTGGTTGATTGGTGATGCTCACAATCAAAACTGAATCGATGTTCACACTGCCAATGGGTGGCCCTACTTGCCAGGTCGTCGGAGCTACAACGGTGATGACCTCGGTATATGGCATGTTCAATACAGCTGTGTCAAGAATGCTGTCCAAGTTGGTGGTGAAAAAACCTACACCCGGAACTGAAGGGTTTGGCACACATTGAGCTTGAGTGGTGCTGCTCGCAGCCAGAAGAATGAGGCCTGTAAGCAAGCCGATAAATTTCGTTGATCGCATAGTCTTATGAGTTGTTGATGTCGTCCTCGAGCAGTTCCATCATCATGAGGTCGCTGGCTTCGGATAGGGTAGGTGTAATCTTTAGAATTTCGTTGAGATGAGAAATGGCGATGAGTTTTTCAACCATATCTTGAAGGCAACAAATGATGAGCCGTCCACCATTATCTCGGCATTGACGGTTTCCGCTGAGCAAAGAGCTCAGTCCAGAACTGTCGCAATACTTAACCTCTTCAAGGTTTAATATCAGGTTTACATCACCACCTTGACTCAAGCGAGCAAAGTCTTCTTTTAAATCTGGGGCAAGCAAACTGTTCAGCTTTTCGCTCTTCACAGTAATCGTAGAATACTTTTCGCCTTTCTCTATGATGTAATCCATGTGGTTCTTGTGTATCTGGCTAATTTAAGAACTATTCCGTTTGTCAATCTTGTCGGCAAGAAGGTAAATGACCGCCATGCGAATTGCCACTCCATTCTCAACTTGATCGAGAATAATAGAGCGCTCCGAGTCGGCTACTTCGGTTGTGATTTCAACGCCTCGGTTGATTGGACCTGGGTGCAGAATCGTGAACTCATTGTCGATGGAATCCAAGAGTTGTTTGGTCAATCCATACTGAAGGCTGTACTCTCTGAGTGAAGGGAAATACTGAATCCGTTGACGTTCCAATTGTATCCTAAGCATATTAGCTACATCGCACCATTCTAAGGCTTTACGTAAGTTAGGCTCAACCTTCACTCCAATACTTTCAATGTACTTAGGGATGAGGGTTGGAGGACCACAAACCTTCACTTCGGCGCCCATTTTCTGAAGGCAGAAGATGTTGGAGAGTGCTACGCGTGAGTGGGTAATGTCACCAACAATCAACACTTTTTTTCCTGCAAGATCTCCATGAACTTCACGAATTGAATAGGAATCAAGGAGGGCTTGTGTTGGATGTTCATGAGCTCCATCGCCTGCGTTTACGATGCGTGAGTTCACTTCTCTCGAGAGAAACATGGCCGCTCCAGGCATCGGATGGCGCATCACGACCATATCCACCTTCATTGCGAGAATGTTGTTGACCGTGTCGATGAGGGTTTCGCCTTTCTTCAGGGAGCTTTGTCCTGCTGAAAAGTTTAGCACATCTGCCGAGAGGCGTTTCTCAGCCAATTCAAAGGAAAGCTTGGTTCGCGTAGAGTTTTCGAAGAATAGATTGGCGATGGTAATGTCTCGAAGTGAAGGTACTTTACGAATGGGGCGATTGATGACTTCTTTGAAGTGATCGGCGGTGCGGAAAATGAGATCAATGTCTTCGGGCTGAAGTTGTTTGATTCCCAGTAAATGATCCACACTTAAGCTATCCATTCTCCTCCGTGTTGTACAATACTACTTTGTCTTCTCCTTCTTGCTCGAGCCATTCAACGCGTACTTTCTCAGCATCAATTGAATCGATGCGCTTTCCAGCATAGTTGGCTTCAATGGGAAGTTGACGTTTAAATCTCCGATCTACTAATACGAGAAGTTGAACGCTCTTAGGGCGGCCAAAATCCATCAGTGCATCCATCCCAGCGCGAATGGTTCTGCCTGTGTAGAGAACGTCGTCTACCAAAATGACGGTTTTGTTCTCTATGTTGAATGGAATGCGAGTGCTTTGTGGAGTCAAAGGTTTTTCTCGTCTCCTAAAATCATCTCGATGGAAGGTAATGTCGAGTTCCCCAAAGCGGTATTCTTCCTCGGGGGATAGTGCTTTTAAACGCTCTTGAAGTCGGCCAGATAAAAGCACACCACGAGGTTGTAAGCCTAAGAAGCACAGTTCATCTGGAGAGTCGAACTCTTCAATGATCTGAAAGCACAACCTGTCTAGGATGAGCTTGATCTGTTCTTTATCGAGGAGTGTACGTGACTTCATTCTTCAGTGTCAAATATATTCCAAGAGGGCAAAAAAAAGCCCCGATTTCTCGAGGCTTTCATTTTTATTTCTTGGCCTTCTTTTCGGCCTCTTCCATATCCGATTTTAAAGCGGATAGAGCGTCCAAATCTCCAAGCGTTGTCTTTTCAAGATTGTCTGACAGATCTTGAATTGCTTTTCGACTTTGCTGTTGACGTCCTCTAGCAGGTGCCTTGCGAGACCCACCTTCATCAGAACCGGATGAGTTCGACGATTTGCTTTCATGAATTTTAGAGTGAGATACGATGATCTTCTTCGCATCTTTCTTAAACTCAATCACCATAAAGTCGGCTTGTGCTTCAGTTCCTAGTTTCTTGCCGTCCTCTGTAACCAAATGGCGTCCAGGAGCAAAAGCTTCAACACCGTAAGGAAGAGCAACCAATGCACCTTTCTCAACAACGTTGATGATGGTACCCTGGTGAACACTACCAATAGTGAACACACTTTCGAATACATCCCATGGGTTTTCTTCGAGTTGTTTGTGTCCGAGGCTTAAACGACGGTTCTCTTTGTCTATCTCTAGAACAACTACTTCAATGTCTTCACCAACTTTAGTGAATTCAGATGGGTGGTTGATCTTTTTAGACCAGCTTAAGTCTGAAATGTGAATAAGACCATCAATTCCTTCGTCAAGCTCAGCGAAAACTCCAAAGTTTGAAAGGTTGGTAACCTTCGCAGTATGCTTAGATTCAACTGGGAATTTGATTTCGATGTCTTCCCATGGATCTGGAGTCAATCGTCGTGTGCTCAGACTCATCTTGCGTTCGTCGCGGTCGAGAGTCATAATTACTGCTTCTACTTCGTCTCCAACAGAGAAGAAGTCTTTCGCTGTACGCAAGTGTTGTGACCAGCTCATTTCAGAAACGTGAATCAATCCTTCTACACCTGCTGAAATTTCAACAAATGCTCCGTAGTCAGCAAGAACAACAACTTTTCCTTTGACTTTCTCGCCAATCTTAAGATTGTCGTCAACAGTATCCCATGGATGAGATTGAAGTTGTTTGAGGCCAAGGGCAATACGTTTTTTCTCGTCGTCGAAGTCGAGGATAACCACATTGATCTTCTCGTCCAATGAAACGAGTTCTTCAGGGTGGTTGATGCGGCCCCAGCTCAAGTCAGTAATGTGGACCAATCCGTCTACACCACCAAGGTCAACGAACACACCGTAAGAAGTGATGTTCTTAACAGTACCTTCAAGTACCTGACCTTTCTCAAGCTTGCTCATGATTTCAACTTTCTGCTCTTCGAGCTCAGCTTCAATCAAGGCTTTGTGAGAAACAACAACGTTGCGGAATTCTTGGTTGATTTTCACCACCTTAAATTCCATTGTCTTTCCAACATATATATCGTAATCACGAATTGGCTTCACATCGATTTGTGAACCAGGAAGGAAAGCTTCAATGCCAAATACATCGGCAATCAAACCACCTTTAGTTCTACACTTAATGAATCCAGTAATGATCTCGTGCGTTTCAAGAGCTGAATTCACATGTTCCCAAGCGCGCATTGTGCGAGCTTTCCTGTGTGAAAGATCCAGCTGACCATCGCGGTCTTCCATGCTCTCAACGTATACTTCAACAGTATCACCAATGGAGAGGTCTGGATTGTAACGGAATTCGTTTGTTGGGATAACACCGTCAGATTTGTAACTGAGGTTGATCACAACTTCTTTTCGAGAAATGGACTCTACAACTCCTTCGATCACTTCGTGCTCGCTGAGTGTTTGTAGGTTCTCATTATATTCTTGCTCCAATTGGCTGCGTTCAGCTTCCGTGTATTCGGAACTTCCTTTGCTGCTCAAACTCCAATCGAAGTCGGGGTCTGGAGCACTAGGTGCAGTGTAGTTTGGGTCGAGTTGGAAAACCGGAGTCTCATCAGTTTCTTCAGCCAAGTCTTCCTCAACTGCTTCCACAGTCTCAGTAGTTTCTGCTTGAACTTCTGGTTCTACTTTTTTACGAGTAGTTCGTTTCCGTGCTTTCTTTTCCTCTGTACCAGCTTTAGCAACAGGAGCCGCTTCAGTGGTTTCAGCAGTTACTTCTGCCTCTTTTTCAGGAGCATCAGCTTTGGCTTCCTTCTTAGGCGCTTTTGCTTTCGTCTCTGTCTTTGGGGTTTCTGCCTTGGCGTCCTTTTTAGGAGCTGCCTTTTTAGCAGTTGTTTTGGTCGTCTTCGCAGCGGCTTTCTTTGGAGCTTTGGCTTCTTCTGTAGCCTCGGCTTTAACCTCTTCGACCTTGTCTTTAGGTTCTGACATTAAGTTGTCCTTGTATTTCATCCAGAAGGTGGGATGAAAGAATGTTTGTTATTGAGACCTTCCTTCTTGGTCTTTGCCTCTTATGAGACCTCCCCAATTGGGGCGTGCAAAAGTAGGAATTTTCTTATTCCAAAACGGTATGCATTTCTAAGGATTTTTCCCGATTGCTTTTGTGAAGCATTTTTGAAACATCACAAGAGAGTCGAGGAACAATCTAATTTTGGCTTTATTCAAACATTCATGAAGTACTTCATTTGCATTCTTCTCTGGTTTTTACTCGAACCTCTCTGTGCTCAAACAGATCAATTTTATTCAAGCCTTGCCTTAGAGAATTAAAAGAAGAAGCGCACAATCGAAATTCCTTTTGGAGAGAGTTTATACCTGAAGATGGGAGATGATTGGCACCGAGGAATATTTATGGGCATCAGCTCAAGAGAGATCATTTTCACTTCAGACACGATAAGCTTATCTAGCATCGAAGCTCTTTCCGTTGGCGCGCCTAAATCTTTGGAGGAAGGACTTGTCTTCAGTGCCTCAGGTCTTGCTGCTGCTACAGTGTTTACCGGACTCCTCTTCCAGAGTTACAATTCAGGAAATGATGCACTCTATGTAGTCTCCTCTTATGGTATAGTATTCTCAGGCGCAGCCTTTTTATACGGAATTTATAGAATGACGGCAGGCGGGTACAACCGACTGGCTGGAAAGGGTACGTATAGAATTGGTCAGAAGTGGAGCATTGGGCCTTCGTACAATGATGAGCCGATTTTAAAGTGAGAGCATACTCTAACATGGAGAATTCGCCTTTCAACATTCGTGTATAACTCACGACTTCCTTCAACTTCTTTAATTGGTACTTTCGGGAACCCAATTCTGACAACCATGCCCGAAGATCCTTTGCACTTGCATGAAACCATAGATTTTGTGCGTGAATTCCACGATGCATTCGGCATCGACAACAACACAAAGCCAACCCCTAATCTTCCAGAAAAAATCATCAATCTGCGCTATGAATTGATGAAGGAAGAAAACGAAGAATACCTCGAAGCTGCGAAGAACAACGATCTCGTTGAAATCGCCGATGCTTTAGGCGATATGCTCTACATTCTTTGTGGAACCATCTTATCGCACGGCTTGCAAGACAAGATTGAAGAGGTGTACCGCGAAATCCAACGAAGCAATATGTCGAAGCTCGACAAAGACGGAAATCCGATTTATCGTGAAGATGGGAAGGTGATGAAGTCGGACTTGTACTTCAGACCCAACATTAAAGACATTCTCGAGAAATAGAATCCAAAGGGCGACTCTCAAATATTTGATCACATGGACAAACTCTCAACATCAAATCCAAAAATGCACTTCTTCAAATTCTTTGCTCTCACGATTCTCTTGCTTACATCTCAAATCTCATTTTCGCAGGATACTCTCCGCGTGTTTTTTATCGGAAACAGCTACACTGGTGCCAACGACCTCCCAAACATGACTCAACGTGCTGCCGCAGCTCACGGCGATGTGCTCATCTACGGGCAAGAATTGGCTGGCGGACAAACACTCGAAGGCCATTGGAACAATAGAGTGGGGCTACTTGCAAATATGGCCGGAACTCAGTGGGATTACGTCGTGATGCAAGAGCAGAGTCAGCGTCCTGCATTTGCTCCAAGTCAAGTAGAACAAGAGGTGTTTCCGTACGCTCGAAAACTCGACAGCCTGTTCAAAGACCAATTCGATTGTGTGCAGTCTGCGTTTTACATGACGTGGGGAAGAAAGAACGGCGATCAAGCCAACTGTCCTTTCTACCCACCAGTTTGCACCTACGAAGGAATGCAGGCTCGATTGCGAGAGAGTTACATTCAAATGGCGGAAGACAACAATGCCATTTGCCTACCGGTAGGAGAAGTTTGGAAACATGTGCGAGACAACTTACCAGGCATCGAGTTGTACGAAATGGATGGAAGTCACCCAAACGATGTGGGAAGCTTCATTGCAGCCTCAACCATTTACACCAGTCTTTTTCATAAATCTTACACCGACTCGCTTCCCATTGTGAGCGGTCCAAGGCATTTCGATCAGTTGGCAGTGCAGCAATATGTAACACCCACGGTCTTCGATAGTTTGGAGACTTGGAACAACGATACTGGGCAACTTTCAACGGCTTTTTCTGACTCCATTTCTGGAAACAATCTAAGTATTGATATTTCTTCGACAAATGCAGACTCTATCGTTGTCTATTTTGGTGATGGTTCGAGCGACACCCTTTCCTTCAGCTCAATGTCATTCCAGCATCAATATGATACGAGTGGCTATTATGAAGGGACGCTCATAAGCTATAAGGGATGTGTAATGCTGTCGCAAGAGTTCTTTGTTCTGATCAACCCAACGACGAGTATTGCGGATCAGGAAATAGAAATGCACCACTTAAAAAGCATTCGGATACTAAACCTAAACGGGCAGTTGATTTTAGAAGGCCCCCCAACCATTTTGGAAGACAAACGTTACCATCCCACAGGGATCTATATTCTCGAGGGGCGGAAGGGAGAACTTGTGATGAGGAAGAAGATTTTCGTAAACTGAGTTCAAGAGGAAAGAATAAAGATCAAAGTCGAAAGGTCTAACCCGCCTTTTCCGCCAGTCAGCGGATCATTCGGGCAGGGAGCGCAAAAGGTTAAAAGTTAAAGAGCTTTACGGTTTGAGAGGATAGTCCTCTAGAGCCAAACATTACTGAAGGAAATTATGAGAATGAGTTTTAATGGTCGAGTAGGGAACATAGGAATGCTAAGCCTTTCTTCTTTCCTCTTTTATCTTTTGTCTGTAGCGTCAATGGACGCAATCGGACAGTCTTGGCAAGAGATGATGGCCGATCCGAACCAGAACCTTTACGACATCCGCGAGGCTTATGAGCAACAAATCGGTGATCAGAAATTGGTTCCTCACAGCGGCTCGAAACAATTCGAACGCTGGTTTTACTGGCAGCAATTTAAAACGGATGCTCAAGGAAACATTCGCCACAACAAAGACATTTACGAGGAAGCTCAGAAGTTTTTGAGCAACAATGCCGCCCGTTCTCAAGCTGGAAATTGGGAAGAACTTGGGCCAATCTACGAATCGAACATCTACCGAGGTGTTGGACGTTTGAACTGCATCGCATTTCATCCAACGGATCCCAATGAAGTAATGGTAGGATCTCCATCCGGTGGAATTTGGATCAGTAAAGACAAAGGTGAAACTTGGGATAACCCAGATGAAAGCCTCATCAATTTTGGGGTTTCTTCCATTACATACGACCCAATCAACCCAAACATCATCTACATCGGAACGGGCGACGTTGATGGCTCAGAGTCCTATGGAGTGGGCGTTTGGAAGAGCACGGATGGCGGACAATCTTGGTCGGCGAGCAATACGGACATTGAAGATATTGCGGTTGGCGTTGTGAAGATTCGTCCAGACAGCACAAACATCATTTTAGCTGGAACGCAGGAAGGGATCTATCGTTCAGAGGATGCGGGGCAATCCTGGACTTTCACTTCTGTGGTTCGAGATTTTCGCGACATTGAGTTTAAGCCCGACAACCCTATGATTGTATACGCTGCTGACTACAACTACTGGGGCGGCTCATTGATTTACAAATCACTTGATGGCGGAAAGAGCTGGGCAAGGAGATTCATCTTCGAAGGACTTTATCCAGAACAGCGTTACGAGATTGAAGTAAGCGCCGCAGCTCCAGATCGTGTTTACGGAATGAGTCGCAGCCGGTTTGTGGTGAGTTATGACGCTGCCGATACCTTCAACATTGTGATTGATTCCGGAGAAGCCCTCATTGAACGCCAAGGGTGGTACAATGCATCTTTCGAGGTTTCGCAAGACGACCCAGATTTGATGTGGTCAGGTCATGTGTACTTATATCGCTCCAGCGATGCTGGTAAGGTATGGCAGCGAGTTAGTGGCTCGCATGCCGACAATCACTTTCTAGCCATCAATCCCCACGATGGAAGTCTTTGGGTGGCCGATGATGGAGGAATCCATGTGAGTGATGATGAAGGACGGAATTACCGCGACCTTACCATGATGGGCATTGGAGCCATTTATGGAATCTCTCAAAGTCAGTTTTCACCAGACGACCTCTTGAGTGGATATCAGGATTGTGGTTCAAAGTTGTACAACGGTCACGATTTCGCGTCTGTTTATGGAGCCGATGGTATGGTGCCTTTGTTTGATTGGAGCGATTCCAATAAGTACTACACTTCTTGGCAATATGGTGGAGTAGTGCGCCACCAAAAAGGCTTTGGCAATGGAAGTGGTAGCCTTAAGATGCCAGAAGACGAAGGAGCTTGGGTAACGCCCTACATTCTTGACGGAAGAACAGACACGGTTATGTACATTGGTCGAGAACGCATTTGGAAGTCTTCCAACATCTACACAGAGAAAACGAAGAACGTCGTTTGGGAGAGCATCTCCAGCGGTTTAGCAGTAAACCCCGGAGGAAGTTTTGTGCAGCTCCAATTGGCGCGAACCAACAATCAAGTGATGTACGCCATCTGGCGAAGAAGCAATTCAACCCGTCTTATCAAGTGCGATGACATTTACGACAGCTCACCTGTTTGGAGCGACGTCACAGCGAGCCTAAATGTTTCAAGTTTCTCCCCTGACTTCGAAACGGATCCTTTCGATTCTCTAAAAATATATCTGCTTAGAAACAATGGAATGCTCATTACGGAAGATGGGGGAGCTTCATGGAAGAATGTCAGTACTGGCTTGCCTGATGTTCCGAATTATTGCTTGGAGCTGGATACCGCAACAGGCGATATGTACTTGGGCAGCGACCTAGGTGTATTCTATTTGGCCGCGGGTGATACCGTTTGGGAAACCTTCAGCAATGGATTGTCGAAAAACGCAAGAGTTGAGGATTTAAAGATTTACTACAGCGCAGATCCAGACAAAAGACGTCTGAAGGCGGCTACCTACGGAAGAGGAATCTGGGAGTCGGATTTATACTCGAACAGCGCGAGAAGCTTTCCAAAAGCACCGCAAGTATATATGAATCATTACCCAGAACGACCTTTCCATTTAAAGCACACCTACGATCAAAGTTTTGAATTGGAGCTGGAGTTTAGAAGAAATCTGAAGCGGGCTGATGTATCGGATTTGACGATGAGCGACTTTGTGGTCACCAACGGACAAGTGACCGGTCTTACTGGAAGCCTTGGACATTATTTCGTAACTGTTGAAGCCGATACCTTTGGAAAGGTAAGCGTTGAGCTTCCCGCTGGCACTGCTGCTGGAGTAAGTGACGGACTGGCGAGTGCCAACGAAGTTTCTGCAGAAATCATTTACGTAGATCATCCAGCACAAATGGGCTATGAGGGTCCAGCTGGGGTTGGAAGCAAGGATGAACTGCGCTTTTGGTTGCGTTCCGATGACGGCATCCATTCCGATTCTCTTACAGCGGCGCAAAACGACCACGACACCGTAAACTTCTGGTTCGATCGCAGTGGACATGGTTTGTATGCCAAAGCTGGCAACGCGGACACGAATAAGCCGCACCTCGTTTTGGATTCCAATGGTGTCGGAGGCTGGCCTGCAGTAGAGTTTCTTCCGGTACGGCGTTATCTTCTGATGAACAATGTCACTGATGTAGGAGAGAACCTCTCAGCATTCTGTATTGCCCAGAGCAACACGGAAAACTGGCACAGCTCAGGCTGGATTGCCAATGCAAGAACCCAAAATGGATTTGTGCTTCACGTCAACAAGGACGGCAAGTCTATGCGGTCAGAAGTGACGAGCAATAAAGGACAGTTGCAATATGCCGGTGCAGAAAGCCAATACGCACACGACATTCGCATTCCACACATTTACGGAAGCCATTACAACCAAACCGAACGGAAACACTACTCAATTCTCGACGACAAGAAACGCTTCGATGAGCTTCCTTCTGGTTTTGAAGATCGCGTGGCCGATGACACCATTTTTTTCCGCATGGGCATCGACAATTGGGACCGTGAAGGAAATGGTAAAGTAGCCGAATTATTCTACTTCAACCAAGACGTGTACGACGCAAAAAGAATCATCATAACAAACTATTTAAGTGCACGTTACGGTATTAAGCTTGAATTCGAAGATAAATACGATTTCGATGTTTCTCATCCATGGGAAATGGCTGGAATTGGACGCATGTTCGACTACGATTATCACGCCGATGCAAAGGGAGAGGGGCCACTTAGATTGAAAGCTCCTCAGGACATGGAAGACAATGAATTCCTTATGTGGGGTCACGACAATGAAGCATTGGATTCTTGGATCGATACAAACACTCCTTACGATGATTTCTATAAGCGCGTGAGCAGAACTTGGAGAGTCACGGAATCAGGTGGAGACTTAGGAAATATTGATGTATTGCTCGACAGCTCAGCGGTTCCGAGCAGTTCAGATCCAATTGGCTTGGCATTTTCACCAAGTTCAGATTTCTCTGAAGGATACTACAGCATTCCATTGACCCTCAACGCCGACGGCAAGTACGAGGGGAATGGGAACTTCAACGACGGCGACTGGTTCACGATCATTACAGCACCTAAGATTGAAGTAGGGCAGTACGAAGGTCCAAGAGAATTGTTCAAGGCGAACCTATATCCAAACCCAAGCGGCGACGGACAAAGCACCTTGAGCCTAGAGTTGTTCAAGGATGCAAAAACCGAGCTTAGCCTACGAGACATCAAAGGCAGCATCATCTGGTCTAAAGAACTTCAATTGAACGAAGGTTTTCAAGAAATCCCAGTTTCAATGAGCTCAGAAGCCAGTGGAGTATACTTGCTGAGCATCGACTCACAAGATTGTAGCCGTGTGTTGAAGTGG
>ERZ651776.5118-NODE-5118-length-11561-cov-3.828631_pt1 | contig 11561 bp, 15 predicted proteins | sample MGYA00514761_ERZ651776 | MGnify/ENA metagenome assembly ERZ651776 | reverse complement strand
AAGTGGAAATTTCAAAAAATACTCAAATTTCAACTATCCTAGCTCAAACTTCTGAAAGAATAAGTAAAGTTAACACCGAAGAAGAGATTACTAAAATCAAAGAAGAAACTATTAAAAACCTTAGAGAACACGAATTTACTGAAGAAGAGATTGAAGATTGGATGAGTTATTTGTAAAATAAATTAAATAAGTTAATTTAACTTATTTATTTTCAGACATTTTTGTCATCATCCACCCTCTAAACAGATACTTTAAAAGAGTTTTATCTGTTTCGCTTTGTAATTCAGGACACGTATATCTTTCAAGAGAATCAAAGATTTCTTCTTCAACTCCTTCAGAATATTTGTTATCTTTTATATTTTGTAGAACGGTATCAATTCTATTTAAAAGATCGGTTCTACAAAAATCAGCATTATCCATGGTTACTTCTTTGATAGTCTCGTTTAAGTAAAAGAAATAAATATTCTATAGACCTTTCATAGAATGTGGTGGGAATGGATTTATAACTTTTTCAAGAGTAACATGAGTTTTGATCTTGTTATGACTTGTATTATAGTATTAATTCTCATTTACTTTTTATGTACAACTGAAAAGAAAACTTATAGATTCCAAGGTCTTAACGGATTACATGTTTCTCAGCAATACATCGCAGCCAGACCTCTTCCTGAGAAAAAGGGTAGATTCAACAAAATGGAAGAGAAATGTAGAAAGATATTCCAAGATATCTTCCAAAAACCATTTAATTCTGTAAGACCCGATTTCCTCAAGAACCCCGTTACTAAAAAGAATTTAGAATTAGACGGATTTTGTCCGAATGTGTATACCTCATTAGGGAAGGGATTGGCTTTCGAATACGATGGTATTCAACATTCAAAATACAGTCCTCATTTCCATAGAAATGGGGCTCAAGAATTTATTTATCAAACTAAAAAGGATTCATTCAAAGATCAACGTTGTAAAGAAAGAGGAATTCTTTTAATAAGGATACCTCATTATGTTATAGAAAATGATTTGGAAACGTATATTAAACAAAAATTAAGAAACAAAGGTATGAAGGTTTAAATTATTTAAAAATAATTTAAAATCCCCAATTCTGTTGATTGGTTGTAATCCATATGGTTCCATTGTATATAAATTCAATATATGAATTACCTGAATTATTTCGGGTTAGAGTAGTTGGGTCAGTATCACCAGGAAAACTGGCTACAAAAGTAACTCGAGGAGTTGAGCCATTGTACATTATTTTTAATACTGACCCAACTACAGGGTTTAATGCATTTATAATTGCATTTCCACTTGCTCCGGACATGTCAAAATTATGAATTTTTGTTGATACAAGATCAGTGCTTGCGATGTCATACGACGATGGCGCAACATTTACGGGTGCGTGTTGAACAAATTCAATAGAACTACTTCCTCCTGTTGAATTTATTGTTAAAACACTAGTTTCAGTATCGGGTGATAGTGTAATATTCGTTCCTTCTTTTACAGAGAATCCTCCTATTTTAACAGTATTATCTGTCTTTGAACTTACTATTGTTTTAACATCGAATTCAGTTGCCGGTGGATCATAAATCACACCACGGGTTTTTATAAAACGAGATCTTCCAAGACTTGCCATTTATTAATTAAATTATTTAAAATAATTTAATTTTTGCGATTCTTATTAAAATGGTCTTTGAAACTCGTTGAAGGTCTTTCAGACATGTGATTGTAAAGTCCAGAAAGATAAGGCTTATGAGGATTATAAATTGTCATATAACGAGTGGTTTCCTCTTGATTAATATACGGGCGATATGATCTATCTCTCTCACCAGAAGGGTGAATCAACATTCTAAAACCCTCTTGTTTTGTCTTCATATAAAGGAAGGTCCCATTTGCTATCATCACGAGCCCCGCCCAGAATAAAAAATTAAATACACTCTTTATAAAAGGTCTATTTTTTATTGTGTTTTGATTACTGATATAAATAGCTCCAGAAAGAAATACGGCTCCAAGACCTAGTAGACCGAAATAGATTCCATAAGTTGAACAAGCAGTCATTTATTTAATGCAAATTGAAAATTAATTTACTTTATAAACAAGTATTAAAATTATTAATGACTCTTCATCGTGGAAAAGCGTTTCATATCAGCGAAGAAGATCAATATAGTATTGATAACCTAACAAGAATGTTTGAAAATATGCCAGATGCACGAAGAGTATTTTCTATTTATTCCGATGGTAAAATAGTTGAACTTTTGACAGCTAAAACAGAATTTCATGCATACCTCTTATATGGTCAGCGTTTCGATCATTCGTGTTTAACAAATATGTATGATATTGTTCAAACCGCTGTTTATGGTAATTACTATCTGAATGAGTTTGCAAAAGATCAAGATAAAAGAGTTTATGTAACTGATTCAACATTTTCAAATTATCAGCTTAATCCAAGAAAGAGAAAGGCTGAGGAACATCCCGACGCCAGAGGTTATGATAAGTAAATTGAATTTTGTAATTGAATTGAAATAAAATTAATTACAAATGTTTAAGAAATCTAATCTACCATTTTATTCTATTCAGATTATTAATGCTAATTTTATTGCTCTTTTGATTGTCATGATACCTATAATGATAATTAAAATTAGAAGTAACAGATGCTATGATAATCGTGCCAGGTTTTATAAACTATCAAATAATACCACTGAATGCGTTGATATAATTACAACTTTTGATCATGAAACATTTAATACATGGTCTCTTCCTAAAAACGAGACTTGTGATCAATTATATCAACAGAGACCCTCTTGTTTCTGCGGTGATAAATATATGAATTGTGATCTTATTGACGAGCGATATATTCCGACGGGTCGTATCGAAGTTATTATATCATTGAGTGTTTTTCTTGTTGTAAATATAATAGCATTTTTTGTATGTTATCATGTAATTCACAAATCCAAAAAGTGTGAACCTTCTGAACAAACTGTTTAAATTATTATTCAAATAATTTATCACAATGAGGGAAATTTTCTTGTTTTGGTGGAATGCTTATTATCGTTTGTAACACTATTGATGTAAAATGAAAATATTATTATTAGGAATAAAAAGGTAAATGAGTGTTGATTATGTTATTTTTGGCTTCATAATCGCCATTTTCGCTGTGATTATTATTATTCAAGCGATGGAGTATTCCGATCTATGCCGAAATCAAATTGGAATTGAAGAACACCCTGTTTAAATTAACAAAGTTAATTTAATTTAAAATTCAAATACATCTGAAGATGTAAACCCAGAGGTTGTGATTTGAACAACTTGCTCGTACTTTCCTGAAAGAGAATTACGAGTTCTCGAGAGAACATCTCCAACTGTAAGTTCAAATGTCTTGCGACTTTCCAAGACTGAAAGAAGAGCATTGGAGCAAGCACCAACCGCGAGAACTCCTTCGTTTGTCTCCTCGCGGGCATCAGCGGAGGTTTGATCGTCACGGCATCCGCTGATACAGATAACACGAGCTTTAGGAACTGGATATTCAAGCTCTTCAGTGGTTACACCGCGATAAGTTGATTTAGATTTAGTTCTGAGAACACGTCTGGCTTCAGCTCCTGAAACAGTGCGTCTCTGGTGGAATTGAGAAAACATCTGCTGTGTTTGCTGGTATGAATCGTAAACCTCATTCACCCCTGTTAAAGCTTCTTGAATAACATTAAGACCTTGATGGAATCCTTTGAAGAATTTGGTAAGGAAACTCAGTGTCTTTCTAATAGACCTTGATGAACGATACGGATTACGAATTCTAATCCAACCTTTAACAGGATCCAAGTAATACCATCTTCCTGTGTGAGAGCATTGCTGAATGGGATTAACCGGAGGAGGTGAATACACCGGTGCTTGATATTGAGGCTGTGAATACACGGATAATTGAGGTGTTTGAGAATACTGTATCTGAGGAGGTGATTCGATTTTAAGAACACGAGGAAGATCAAGGACAGTTCCAGAGTGGCAACAATCAAAGATACAATAAACTGTTACACCAGCAGGGACTTTGTTAATAAGTTCTTCTCTAATTCTATCATCAGAAATATCTCCTGCTGTGTCATAATCAACAGGGCACATAGTTTCATCGTAACCATCATCTTCGTCCCCTGATTTATCAACCATATAAGAACCGTGACCTGAATAAGTTACAAGGATATTATCCCCGGCTTCTAACCCAGATCTTACCCATTCAAACCCATCGAGGATATTACTCTTTGTAGGAGATCTATATTCTGTGGTAACTTCTTTCACGAATTGCTCATCAGGCTCATCGATAAGAACTTCTGTTTGTTCAAGTGTGTGTTTTGAATTTGCGTAATTAAACCACCTGCGACAGTCATTGATACAACCATGAAGACGACCTTGTTCGTGATCTTTGTAATTAATTCCAATAAATAGAGACTTTTTGAACCTCATTTTATTAATGATAGATCAAATTTTAAAACTATTTTAAAATAGTTTTAAATCTTTCTATATTTTCTTTTTCTCGGATACAATTTAATTGATGTTACAATATTTGTTTTAACATCTCTCTCTCTTATAAATTTAATTAAATACGAAATCATCATTGAGAAGTTTCTATTCTTTGTAACTTGATTAACTTTTTCATCTAATTTACACAGGTTTGAAAAGTTATTTATACCACTTGTTTCCTTTCTATATGTGTCAAACTCGTTAAATGATGAACCTAATATGTTATAGATTGAATCTTCGACCATTCCCAATTCTATTTTATTACAATTTTCCATCTCCATAACCCTCTCGGAAATATTAATAACATATAAAATAAGTTTTCTCTCTTGTTCTGAAATTATGGAATTTTCAATGTCCTTTTCTTTATGTATTTCGTATAAATAATCCTTTTTTAATTCTGTTAATATCTCTGTAACAAACGGTTCATCTGAATGAAAAGATTGTGTTTTTAATAATCTATCTATTAATTTAGGATTTTGATCAAATTTAGCCTTGATAGCTTTTGATGTTAATTCTTTTGAAATATTATTTTCCGAAACCTTCCCTCTTATAGAGCCATTTTCTCTATAGCATTTAATAAAACTATTATCCTTTTTACTAGCCAACCACGGAGTTGATGATTTCCTAACTTTTTCAACTCTTTTACCTTGAACTCGCTTACTTTCAAGGTAATGAGTTACAGAAGGCCATGTTTTCCCTTCCAACTCAAAACAATATCTACCAGAATTTGATAAAAAACTTTGGCTTCGTATCATATTATCTCTTTATTTGTGTACTTTAAAAGTTACTCTGTAAACTAATAACTATGGAAGGTTTCATGGACAAAGATCGAATGATGCATATCGGAGCAGAAGTTGTAGTTATTGCTGCTGTAACATTTTGGTTAAATGGACGAATTTCTTCTCTTGAAAGTTCATTAGAACTTATGACAAAGAAATTTGAGGCTCATGAAGGAGCAATAAACAGACAAGCTGAAGTTATTCAAGAATTACAAAGCTCTGAAAGACAACAACTTCCTCCTTCTCCTCAATACAATACTCGCGGTCATCCAAAGATGATTCAGCCCCCGCGTGGGAGTATCAATGATGAACCTACATACGTTTCTGAACCGGAAATCGTTCGTAGACCTCCTCGTAAAGCTAAAGCTAATAAAATCCGCCCCCCTCCCCCTCCCTCTGATTCAGAAGATGGAGAGTACGCTCTTCTGTCAGAACTTAAAAACATAGAGTCCGGAAGACAAGAACCCATTGAGTTGGAATTTGAATAATGGATAGAATTACCGACAGTCAATACCTTGAATGGAGAGATGTTTACGGAGAATTTTTATGGTTAATGTATGAAGAAATAGGAAATATTAAACTTCCTGTTCCAGAATTTAATCAATTCTGTTTTTATATTTATCAAAATTCAAGTAAGAAAATAGATAGATACAATCATCTTGAAATTGAAAATAATTAAATAAGTATTTAATTATTCAAATGAGTCTTCCAAGTTTGTATATTATTTCAAAGACTGGTAAGAAAAGACTCTGGACAATCTCTGTTGAAAATAACACTGTTGTAAAAGTTTATGGAGAAGTTGGCGGAAAAATGATTACAACTTCAAGGGAGATTAAAGCTGTGAATAAAGGAAAGTCTAATGAAATTTCATGTAATCAACAAGCTAATCACGTCGCCGAACAGGATTGGGCTAAACAACTTGACAAGGGATATAGACCTGACGATATTAATGATGAGCACTTTATTAATACCATGAAACTAAAACAAGAGCAAGGGGGGAAGAATACGACTGTTAGATCTGTAAAGAAAAATATTACAAAAGTAGTTAATCATGTTGTTTCGGATTACAATAAATATATTCTCCCAATGTGTGCTAATGTATTTAGTGATAATTGGAAGAAATATTTCAGCGTTGAAAAAGGATTGTATCTTCAGCCGAAACTAGATGGTTTCAGATGTATTGCTCAATACTTTAACGGAGAGGTTGTTCTAACAACACGATCTGGTAAACAATTTCCATGGCTAAAACATATCAGAGAAGAACTCAAGCCGATGTTTAAAAGAAATCCTGATATTATTTTTGACGGAGAGATTTATTCAAAAGAGTTTGAAGGTGTAGATACGGATAACCGGTTTAATATGATTCAAAGTATTTGTTCAATGTCAACAAAGAAACCTCATCCAAGAGAAAAAGAAGTTCAGTATTGGGTATTTGATATTATTGAAACAGAACTAAATCAAGTATCCAGATACGAACTTCTTGATATCTGTTTTGACGGATTTGATAATGCAAGCATTGTTCTTTGTCCAACATATATTGTAAACGATATGAAAAGTATGGAAGAGTATCATGCTAGCTTTCTTGAAGACGGTTTTGAAGGAACAATGCTTAGGGATTCAGAACTAATGTATGTAATGAAAAATAGATCTCAAAGACTTAGAAAATACAAAAACTTTTCAGATTCAGAATTTGAAATCATTGGAGCAAAAGAAGGAGAAGGAACTGAAAAGGGGTGTGTTGTTTGGAAATGTAAAACAAAAACAAATAAAGAATTTGATTGTAGACCAAAGGGTTCCTTTGAAAAACGGATTGAAATGTGGAAGAATCATTCTGAATTTATCGGAAAGCTTCTAAAGGTTGAATATCAAGAACTTACAAATGAAGGCATTCCAAGGTTTCCAAGAGGCATTTGTATCAGAGATGAATTTGATATATGAGTTAAATAAGTTAAACTTAAATAATTATTATAATAATAATTAATAATGGAGAAAGTAATTAAAACGACAAAGTGGTATAAACCGTGTCATAATCCAACAGAGGAGAGTAGAACTAATCTATTAAACTCTTTACCTCCTAGTGAACTTGAAAGGTTATTACAGGAATACCCTGATTTAAGTAGTAGTAATATTTGTAGTATTTTGGAAAAGGATTACAAAGATAAAACAACTAGAAATAGTCAATGTCACAATGATTTAACAATGATGAGAATGGAAGATACGGAATTTATAGCGGATCTTTACTTTCTTAAAGTGGATAATATAGTATTTTGCTTAGAAGAACCAGATGTAAAATACTCTATAGAACACGGAAAGAATCCTCATACAACCAAACCTGCAACTGATGAAGAAATTAATAAAATGAAGGAATGGTTAGCTTCGAAGAGATTACATTCATTCGATTATGAAACAGGTGACGAGTTTTCTGATTATCAACAAGCAAGAGATAGGTTTATAAACTTTATGGATTATCCGATAAATACTTACTTTGCAAGTGATAAATTCTTTAATCAATTAACCACAACACAATTAAAGGAAATTCCGAGATCATTGGAAAGCCGAACCGGTTTTTTAACTTTTACATCCGAGGAAAAGGATAAACTTGATACTTTTCTTATAAAAGATGACTTGTTAGTTTATTTAACCGGTTTACTTACGGAGAAATTTGAAAGTACAGGAGATAATGTTCAAACTTCAAAATTAGTACTGAAAGAACTTGTTGATGGAATGAATTCCATTTCGGAATTAATAAAAAACAAGTTCATTGAAGCTTTAAAAAAGAAAGATTGGGATACAGCGCGTGATATTTTACTAAATTCAGATTTAAGTAATGATGAAGTTGCTGAATTAAAAGATAGGTACAGTGTTACTTTTGGTGGTGTAATATATTTCACATCTGCTGATGGTAAAGAACTTAAAATTTATAATAATGCATCACGATCTATTCCATCCTTTGATAAACTTGTGAATTTAGAAGAACTTTATATTTTAAAAACCAATGTTAAACATCTTGCACCAAATGCGTTTGATAGACTTGTGAATTTGAAATTACTTAATATTTCCAGTAATAAAGTATTAACATCTCTTCCAACAGGAATCTTTGATAAACTTGCGAATTTGAAAAAGCTTGAACTTTATAAAAATAATTTAGAACATCTTCCAAAAGGAATCTTTGATAAACTTGTGAATTTGGAATTTCTCGATCTTTCAGATAATATTTTAGATGTTATTTCACCTGTTTTTGATAAACTTGTTAATCTGAAAATTCTCTATATTCTCAATAACAAATTAACTTCTCTTCCAAAAGGAATATTTGATAATCTTGTAAATCTAGAATCCCTTGTTCTTAAAAATAATAGCTTATATTCTATTTCGAAAGAATTATTTGTCAGCCTTAGGAAATTGGAAACCTTTAATATTTCAGATAACAAATTACTTTCTCTTCCAGAGGGAATATTTGATAACTTTGTAAATGTATGGTGGATTTCTCTTTCTAATAATTTATTAATTTCCCTTCCAGACGAAATCTTTGATAACCTTGGAAATTTGAAAACCCTTATTATAAATGATAATCAACTTACAACACTTCCAACTTCTATTACTAAAACAAGTCTTAAATCACTTAAGTATGATAGAAGTGTTAAATTTTCTCAAACCCAACAGGAATTTATTTCATCAATTGATAATATTGAAATAATGAATGACAAGTTTTTTATAAATTCAATAAAAAAAGAGTTCGCCGAAGCCGCAGAAAGTGGCAATTGGATTTTAGCAGGTAAAATTTTAAAAAGACCTGAATTAAGTCAGGATAACGTAAAAGAATTAGATGATATAATGCAGAAGATTGCTAAAAAACAGATGTTCGATTCAATGGCTCAATATTAATAAATCAACTTTTAGTTGATTTAACTAAGATCGAATCTTTTTTTCTTAATAGGAGCACTGGGGGCATTTCTTACTGAAAATCTACCAACTTGAGAACGAGGAGGGGAATGTTTATTATCTTTCATAGCCGGTTTAGGATATGAGCCTGTTGATAGATTGATACTTTCAAATACACTATCTCCCCCAGAAGAATCAATATCAGATAGTGTAAATCTACCAGACTTCTTTGGAGGTGAAAGATATTCACCTATTTGAATAGTTTCAACATCTCTATGACCTGGGGACCTAGCGACAGATAGACTTGAAGGAGGTTCTTCTTTCTCGTATTCCTTTTCATATCTTGTTTTGAACCGAACACCGCTTTCATTTCTTTTGGGTGAAAAAGTATCCCATTGCTGGTTTCTAATACGAACCATTTCACTTCTGCATTCTTTCTTAACCTTTTTAACTTCAGACTTATAATAAGCGTGTATTAATTCTATTTCTCTATCATACATATTAAATAACTCCTCTAAAACACCTTCAGAATTCAATACTTCTTTTGTCTGTGGATTATAAAAAGTTGTTCCTTGCCTTGAAGCTATAAGATCTTCTCTTGAAAAACAATACATAGTCCCATCCCCGCCTTCAACCATTAATAATCTATAATTCGGAACTTCTTCCGGGCAAGCCATTTATAATAGATATAAATAAAATTTAATGTTTTAAGGTTTTCAATTTAAGAAAATTGAATTCTAAATTCAATAATGAGTGTTAAACTAACTCTTAAATAAAATGGCTCGCACTCGTCCGTTTGAAGATTCTGAAGCTAAACCGGTGGTAGAACTTTTTCCCCATCAGCTTCAAGCTATCGAGTGGCTTGAAAAACGGGAGAAAATTCCAATCGATGGAATTCGCGGGGGTATTCTCAGTCTAAAGATGGGAATGGGAAAAACTCTAACCGCGATGACATATGGAAAAGACAAGGGACCGGTTTTGATTGTTGCTTCTAAATCTGTAATGACTTCGTGGAAGGAGCAATTTGAGAAATTCATGCCAGATGTGAATGTTCTTATGTATCACAATGATTACATACCAACAAAGGACTTGAATATTCTTACTACTTTTGATCTCGAAGCATTTGATTTCGTTGTAACAACCTATGACGTTCTTACAACGGGTGCTAGAACTTCTCAAGTCAAGGAGAAAATGGACAGTGAAGTTTTGGTCAAAGGAGATTATGGTCTTCACACCGGTAAGGTTATTCAAACTAATAGAGCACTTGTTAGAGACCCCACAAAAGCTGAACTTAAACTAAAGGGTAAGCCTGCATTGTTTTATGTGAAATGGGGAATGATTGTGGCCGATGAATCTCAAAAATTCGCCAATCCTAGAACATCGATTTATAAAGCAATGATGACTCTCAATGGTGGTTTCCGAGTTTGTCTCACAGGAACTCCCGTTCGTAATTACGAAACTGATATTTGGGCTCAGCTTAGATGGTGCGGGCTAAACACCGCGCAGACTCCGAGTGAGTGGAAAAATATGGGGGTAAAATATTTCCAAACCCGTCTAAGTGAATCGGTATTTTCTCTTAATTACGAAGAGGCCGGGATTAAAATGCCAGAGAAAATAGAGATTAATGTGAATGCAACTCTTTCTGAAAAGGAAAGAGAAATTTATCAAGTGGTTTTGAAGGAAGCCCAAAAAGCTTATTCTCAGTTTCTCATGGGAATTTGCACTTATAGTAATGTACTTGCTACGTTTACAAGACTGAGACAAGCGTGTGTTTGCCCGTTTGTAATTACTCTCAATACCAAGCAAGAGGAGGATGAGAAAACAGATGATCTAACAAAATGGGTAAAAGATGAACTTGGAACCTCTGGATTGTATAGTGCAAAGGTAGGAAAGGTGTGGGAAAAGGTAAATGGAGCAAAAGAAGATAGTAAAGTTCTAATCTTTTCATCGTTTGCATCGGTGAATAACGTTGTGGCTAAGAGAATTAGAGCTGAAGGAGGAATTGCTTTTATCATCGATGGAACAACAACCGGTAAGGAGAGAATCGAGGTTCTCGAACATTTTAAGAAAACTACTGGGAAATGTTCACTTCTTATGACTTACAAAGTAGGTTCAGAGGGACTGAACTTGACAGAGGCTGAAACTGTAATCTGTGTTGAGCCATGGTGGAATAACTCAACGCACAACCAAGCAAAGGCCCGCGCCTGGAGAATTGGGCAAACAAAAGAAGTAAAGGTTTATAATATTGTAACTGAAAATAGTATCGAAGAAAAAGTAATTGCTATCTGTGAAGAAAAAGATGTAATGACACAGAGGTACTTGGAAGGAAAATCATCTTACAAGGTTGCAACTGGTATTGGAAGGGCTGAAATGGGAAGAATTCTCAGGGGATAAATTAACTTGTAAAAATATGTC
>ERZ651776.5117-NODE-5117-length-11564-cov-3.364760_pt1 | contig 11564 bp, 8 predicted proteins | sample MGYA00514761_ERZ651776 | MGnify/ENA metagenome assembly ERZ651776 | reverse complement strand
GGAAGAATTAAGATCCATTTTTCCATCCGGGTAATCACCGATTAATTCTTGAAGAGTTTGGGTTAAGTTCATTGCCAAACGTTTTCTCTGGGCTAAGTTCGCCTGAGATGAAAGGTAGCTGGCTTCCGCAAGTTTTTGCTCCAGTGCAGTGGCCAGTCCTGTTTGGTATCGGTCATTAATAAAGGAGAGATTCTTGGAATAGGTTTCAATTGTTTTTTCAACTAGTTCTATCTGAAAAGAATTCTCGACTAAATTGAACCACGCCTTCGCGACTTGACCATTTAGTGACAATCGGGCTGCTTGGTAATCTGCTAAGCTTGATTCAAATCTCTTTTTAGCAGAATTACGGGAATCTTTAATCTTTCCCCATAAATCTATTTCCCAGCTTACATTTATTCCGGAATTGAAACTGCTCGAAGTAAATGAGGTTTCACTGTTTGGAAAATTGAACCCAATTAAATTTCTTTTATTTCTGGCTCCAGTAACATTTGCATTAGCAGATGGTAAGAGATTGGCTCCTCTAATTGTGGCATCTTCCCCCTTGGCAACCATTCGTTCATACATGGATGCTAATTCAGGATTATTTTGATTCGCTTGCGAAATCAAACGAGTAAGCGGGGGGATTTCAAAAGAATCTGTCCAGTAGGTTATATTGCGGTCCGCTGATCTAACCTCGAAATCGGAGTTCCATTGGGCGGGAATTAAATCTTTCTCTAAATTTGATATTTCCTTTTTTGTCGACCGACACGACAAAAGGGCAAAAAAAGGAATTAAGATACAAATAGGGTGAATTTTCATTGTTTAATTTGAATACCTGCCTCGAAACCATTGGATACAAAAATTATAAGTCGATCGATCATGTCACTGACAGCATTTTCATTATATTTGCCTGCCGAAAAGTCAATCATTCGACGATGTTGTGCCAATGTACCTAACATTGATGAAACGGCCAGATGGTAATTCCAATATAAATCCTCCTCGTTTGCATCGGGATTGGAGTTTTTCAGTTCAGTCATAAAAACCTGAGATAATTCTCCGAAAAATCTTTTTTGTATTTTAGCAAGAAATTCTGCTGGCTCTGTAAAACTACGAGCAATGATTTCGATGATGCCGTTTTGATTAGTGATCTGTTTCTCCACTTCTTCTCCCACGGGGTGAATCAGGGCCCGGAAAATTTCTATATTGGGCAATGGTTTGTCTGCGAATTTTACTTTAGCCTCGTCTAATCTTTTCCTCCTTTTTAAGTTTATCGGTTCTATCTTGGATTTGATCATTTCTAAGACCATGGCTTCTTTCGAACCAAAGTGATAATGAGCAGATGCGAGATTCGTTTTGGCTTTCTTGGCTACGACCCTCATCGTAACGCCGGCCACACCCTTTGAAGCGAATAATGTTTCAGTCGTTCGTAAGAGCCTTGCTTTTGTTTCTTGCCCATTGGCACGAGTAAGAATGGAAGAACAAACCATGATTGAGCCTATTTAAACAATCGTTTGAAGAAAGACAAGATTGCTTTACAATTGGTAACCGAAATTCATTGAGTTCAAGGTGTGGATATGCCCGATAATTAAGGGGTTTTTCATTGACAGAGTGTTAATAATATTCTTTTCTTTTAGCTTTTTCCTTATTTCGCACCCCTTCATTTACTAAGAAGATTATGATTAAGATTCGCTTGCAAAGACACGGAGCCCGCCACTCCCCATTTTATCGTATGGTAGTCACTCCATCTACCACCCGTCGTGACGGAAAGTTTATTGAAGTTCTCGGAACTTATAGCCCGAAGGCACATGCTCGCGCCGAAGAACTCAAGTTGAAGATGGATCGCATCGATCATTGGTTAGGCGTGGGTGCACAACCCACTGACACTGCTAAAAGTTTGATTCGCCAAGGTCGTCTTACTCCAGAGGAATGGTTGAAGAAATCAGAGCGAGAAGCCGCTAAACGATTAGCACGTGCTCAGAAGAGTGATGTTGCACCTCAGATGGAAGACAAGAAGGAAGAAACTCCTGTTACCGAACCAGAAGCGAAAGCGGAGGAATCGAAACCAGAAGAGAAGGCAGTCGCTGAGGTAAAAGAGGACAAGAAGGAAGAAGCACCTGTTGCCGAACCCGAAGCGAAAGCGGAGGAATCGAAACCAGAAAAGAAGGCAGTCGCAGAGGTAAAAGAAGACAAGAAGGAAGAAGCACCTGCCGACAAACCAGAAGCGAAAGCGGAGGAAGCTAAACCAGAAAAGAAAGCGGCCGCAGAAGCAAAAGAGGATAAAAAGGAAGCCAAGCCTGATGCGAAAGCAGAGGAAGCGAAGCCTGTTAAAAAAGCTCCTGCGAGCAAAACGAAGGAAGAAGAGTCCAAGTAAGGCTATCTATTAGCTGGCACTCTTACTTCCTGTATGTTTTTAAAACTTTGTGATGATTCGCAAGATGGAACCAATTCTGCGTTTCGATGTTTTATCTCTTTTTCCTAAGACATTAGAAGGTTTTATTGGGGAAAGTATAATCGCCCGTGGTATCGATAATGGCTTAATTGAGGTAAACTCTCTTGATTTACGCCGATGGGCAGATGGAAAACATCGTGAAACAGACGACCGACCATTTGGTGGTGGTGCTGGAATGGTAATGAAACCAGAACCCTTGTTTTCTGCAGTTGAAGATATTGCGGAACAATCATCCACTGTAATTTACATGGCTCCAGATGGTGAGAAATTAACTACTCCCTTATGTAAAGAACTTGCACAAGAAAAACATATTGTGGTACTGAGCGGACATTATGAAGGAGTTGATCAACGTGTTCGTGATAGTCTTGTAACTCGTGAAATAAGTGTAGGAGATTATGTTCTGACTAATGGAACTCTAAGCGCTTCTATTCTAATTGATGCAGTTAGCCGACACATTCCTGGTATGTTGGGGGATGAAGATTCTCTCAAAGATGAGAGCTTTGAAGATCAACTACTTGCATTTCCCCAGTACACAAGACCAGCAGAATTCCGTGGAATGAAGGTTCCCGATGTCCTTCTTTCCGGAAACCATTCCCAAATTTCGAAATGGCGTGAATCAAAAAGGTTGGAAAAGACCCAAAGACTACGTCCTGATTTATTGAAAAATTAACCTGAGAGTATACCGAATTATGAACAACCAACTACTAGAAGAAGTAACAAAAGAGTATTTAAAAGAAGGCCGCGACCAATTTAAAGTGGGAGATGGTGTAAAAGTTCATGTTCGAGTGCGAGAAGGAGAAAAAGAACGTATCCAAATTTTTGGCGGAATTGTGATCGCGCGCAAGGGATCAGGAGTTCATGAAACTTTTACTGTTCGCCGTATCGCATCTGGAGTCGGAGTGGAGCGAGTTTTTCCAGTTCATTCTCCCCTCATTGACAAGGTTGAAGTGGACCGGGAAAGTGTTACCATGCGTGCACGGATGTACTACCTGAGAGACAGGATTGGTAAAGAGGCGAACAAGGTAAAAGAAAAACGGCTTTTTGAAGCAAGGCGTGCGAGTAAATAGTTTACTACTTACAGACAGTTTTCTGTAATAGACAGAAAACTGTTATTCTATTTTTCACTTCTCGGTTACTCTCTCTTTAACCAACTCCATACTTCCCCGATCTTCTGGGGATTCATTTCATCTTTTGTATGAATTAATTTGGTGTTGGAACAATCGAATGACTCTCTTCATAGTAGATTACTGATGAAAAAGTCTTTATGGTTATTACTTGTATTATTGGTAACTATTGCAACGGCTGACCTTGTTATTTTTGAATGGTGGTTGCCTGCCCGATTTGAAAAAAAGTTAGCCCGTGCGATGGCGGACGGCGACCTTAGTTTTGATACTACAGAGTTAAACTGGGATGAGGGATATTTATCGGGTGGACAGTGGCTTAGTCCAGATCGAGATTTATTCCTAGGAGAAGGTCGATTTACTTATTCTTCTCTTGATTGGTTTTTGAAAGAAAATTCGCAAATCAAACATTTGCAATTAAAGAATTTTCGTGTGGTGGAAAAAGAAAGTATCGATTCGAACTTTGATATTGAGAAGGTGCTTGAATCGCTACGTTTAAATTCCTTGAACTACGGTTTTGATTCAATTGATATTAGTGGGAGGATCGAAAAAAATAAATTCTCTGTTCCATTTTCACTTTTTGCTTCTTATTCGAAGCCGGATCGACTTATTAAAGCAGCAATTGAGTTAAGGTTTGATGATTTATTTCCTACCATTAAGCAATTTATTCCGATCGATAAAAGTGTACTACTCCATATTGAAATACAACGAGAGGAGGCTCTTGGAGCTCAGATTTTAAGAATTTCAATTCGTAATAAAAAACTCGGAATGTTGAGTTATTTACATGATGGTAAATCCGAATTGATTCAACTTTATCTTGGGGGCAATCAAATAGAAATGGCTCGTTTTGAATTAAATGCTCAAAGAGGAGTTGAGGATAATCAATTTACAGGTGATTGGAACACTACCATCCTTTCTCGCAATTTAATCAAACAATTCCCTATCCTTTCCCTTGTTGATGGAATCGTAGAGAGTTCTGGTAGAATCAAGTTTGATACCCAAGGAAATAATGTTGAGTTAGAAGGTGAGGGAAATTTTTCAGTATCTTCTTTCTTTTTACCGCAAGAGGGCACTGTTAGTGGTCAAATAATTAGTCGTGTTCGAGTAGCAGATGATCAGTGGGGTGTTGAGAATTTTCGTATTCAGATTGAAAATAAAAAAGGAGAAAGAATAGAGGCAGAAACAAATCTTCCCTTTACTGATTTGAGAGAAATCAAAAATGTTAATCTGTTATTCCATTCGTTGGATGTGGGTCGATTGAAGCAACATTTTACAGATGGTACGCTTCTCAGTGGAAATTTTTTATCAGAAGTAAACGAGGGAATACTTTCCCTGAAATCCAGTAACTTACAAATTAAAAACAATGATAAAATTCAAAAAGATTTCAATGTGACAGCAAAGATTCCTCTTTTTTCGGATTTGAATCAAACCGAGGATCTCAGTTTTAAAATTGAGGCTTTTTCTGAACAATTAGCTCCACTCGGATTTGTTCAGGAAAAGTTTTCGGATTCGAATCAATATTCATTTCAAAAAGTCGATCTACAAGGGGTGATTCAACCTACCAATTGGCTTATCCAAAACGGTAATGCTGAACTGATTACAAAGGATAGAAATATACTCTTTTCCTTACGGGTAGAGAATCCGTTCGAAATATCTGTGCAAAATGACCTTGTTAATTACCAATCCAATAGTTTAGGAAATTCCGGTGCCATATCGTTTTTCAGTAAGGATTCTATACCAGAAGTCTTTTTAAATTTTCAAAATCTAAGTTTTGCTGGAATAGACTCTGTTTTTTCTGGGGAAATTATATTTGAAAATGGCTTTCCGGTCTGGACGGTTAAAAATTTCAAAACGGAAGTTATTGGAAATACTAATCAAACAACGGGCGGGCAGAGTTTCAAAATACAATGTGATTTGAATTTTTTCCCTCATCGTGGCAAACAGGGGATTTATGAATTAAATAATGTTATTTTAATGGATAGAAAAGAAGATAGATTCGAGGGTAATTTATCTATTTCCCTTAATCAAAAGGGCGGGGTTAGTCGTTTAACAAGCAACGATTTTGTAGTTAGTTCTCCGTTGTTAAATAGATTTTTATTCCCCTCATTTCCAAGCTTAAATAATTTGATCATTAAAACTAATCATCTTGATTGGCGGACTGATAAAACGAACCAGCTTGTGTTGGACGGACAAATGATCTTATCCACGCTTGGTTCTTCTTCAGAGCCTGCTTTTGAAATTCCAATCAAATGGACCGTAGTAAATGAAAATGATCAAATTTCTCATTGGATGAAGTTATCTTATCAAAAGAACCTCCGTTCAGATTTAGAAATAAGTTTAGTACCAGAAAAGAATTCGTTCACAATTAATAGCAAGCAAATCAGTGCAGTGGACTTGGTTGATTTATTTCGAAAATGCATTCGTCCGACGATTCAAAATGAATCAATTATTGCCGGGTGGTTGACAGAAAATAGAAATTTAAATCCGCAATTATCTTTCGAAACTGTTCTACTAACTCCGACTATTGCACTGAACGATTTCAAGGCAGAGATTAATCTTGAAAATCAAAACATTATCTTTCAATCCAAAATTCAAGATTCTCTCATTCAAGGCGAATTACAATTCAATTGGGTGGATTCCAATGCTTCGGAACTATCGACATTTAATCTCCAGTTAAGTGGAGAAGGTACTAATGCGTCTATTTTAAATTCATTCACGAATAAAATAATGAGCACGGATGGATTAGTTAATTGGAAACTCAATGCGAAGGGGGAAGTGAACGGTACCTTTGAACTCCAAAGTAGTATTGAAATTAGTAACTTGATGGTAATGCCATTGGATGGCGGGATGGACATCAATGCCGATCTGCTCAAAGAGGGAATGGAAAAGAGCTTGGGAAGTTCATTTTCCTGGTCCGCTCCTCAAACGAGAATGATTGAGGCCCTGGGCAATCTTATCGACGAAATTTCCTTTGAACATGGCTCCATTAAAATGAGCAGAAAAGGTACAGGAGAATGGTTTTTTTCACTCTCTGATTTAACTGGTCAAGATATTAGCCTAATGGGGAGTGGATCCTTATCGTCAAATGGTAATTTCAAGATGAATATTTTCCCCGGCTTTAAAAATGAATGGGCCGATTTTCTTCAAGTAGTTAACATTCTCGCTGCCGGAAAAGCCCGCCAGGGATACCGCTCATTAAAACGGGAACCACTTGTTATTGAAGGAGTTCCTGGACGAATAAAGTTAACTAATTGGTGGGATATGCTCGGGCAAGGAATGGGATTGGAACCAGCAGAATAAAATACAGTTAGGTTCTCAGTAAGTTTAGACGGGCAGGGGAGAGAAACGAATCGAGTAGATGCTCGCCATGTGCATACTCGTACTGGTCTTGTTTTGAATCTAAGATCATTTCGTAAATATGCTTTAGTTTTGTTGTATAACTTTTCGGAGCAAAGTTTTCGTTAATTGATTCTTTATTTTTCAGAATGATCTCAGAATCGATTCTTTCCAGTTTAACTTGCGATCGAATTTCATCCCGTGCCTCTGTGGATTTTGAAATAGATAAAATAATTTCCTCCTGTAATACCTCGTCTAATCGGCCAAAGTCGACCTGATCATTCTGAACCATTGATTGATAGGCAATATCCGTCGCATTGCTTGGCATTTCCTGCTGGTATTCGAGAAAGAATTTTTCAAGTGTCGTTTGAATTTTTGATGTCAGTGATCCCTTGTTTTGCAGGTGTTTCAGGTTGATATTAATTCGTTGGTATAAGTGATTTAAATTAATACCGAGGCTTGAGAAATCCTGAGTTATTTCTGGAATATTTCGACCCCAAAGAAATTTTCCGGACATCCATGGTTCCAGGAATCCTAAACCGAAACCCTCTGCAATACTAGTGGACAATATACCTTCAGCATGATCAACCATTTCTGGGAATGAAACAGAGGTTTTTTCCCCTAAAGCAAAAGTAACAGGAAGATTAATTTCATTACAAAATTGTTCCCATCTTTTAAAGATTGGCTGAAATTCGGGATTGGTAGGACCTAGACTATTTGCAAAGTGTTTTTCAGGATAAGAAGCGGCGATCAATGCTAATTCACCGAGGTTTTTTCTTCGAACTGCACGAACGGGATAGAGAAATAAATTATCCGGTAACTCAGGGAGGGGGAGGGTATTTACTTCCTGTGCGGCGGAGGGAATAGAAATGGCATTGGCTAATAGATGGACTGGACTCGCTTTGGTAGAAAAAACCTTTTTTAAAAATGTGTGATCCCGATGGTTAAGGGTTGCGTAATGAACTGTTGAGGAGGAGGGATAAGCCGACGAGTATATTTCTTTGAGTGCACTGAAATTCGAGGGTCTTCCGTCTTCTGCAAAATCATGGGGATGGAGCAGCATTGGATTTGCATCTTCTGCGAGCAGAGCAACTGCTTTTGTTAAAGAGGCGTTTTTACCCAGACTATGGTTGTGAATATGCCAAATGTCAGGTTTTCCTCCAAGCCCGACTTTTGCTGCCTTCTCCAATCGTTCTTTTAGCACAGAAGGGGAGATTGAATTAGTAGGTGAAGAATAATCAAGTCCCTCGACAATCTGGACATTTTTGATTTTATCGCCCGGATATTTTCGACCCGTTAAGACTACAAATTGGGGTGATTCAAGTTCTTGGCTAAATGACTCGAGTGTGTTTTCGATTACCCGGGTAACCCCTCCGGGTTCCAAGTGATAATGAACGATTGCAACCCTCATTTCAGTACGGGTTTCTTGTGTGGAAAATCAAGAATTACCCGTGCGCTTACGGTATCCATCAATTTCAATCATGGGAGGTCTTTCCTCTTCCACGACCTCCTGAACGAGTTGGTTATAGGAACCATCTTCCACCTCGAACCGTCGATAGAAGGTTTCCACATCAGGAACCCGATCAATTTTCCCTTGGCTGTGTAATCGATTAATAAAAGTTTGGAGAATACCAAAACTCATTTTACCCAGAGCGTTTGTGGTTTGATTTCTGTGCACTCTTCGATCGAGGTCAGTTTGCGCAAAGGCATTTAAACCAAATTTTTCGTACAAATCCAGAAGGTGCGAGGTTTCCACGCCATATCCAATTGGAAAGGGAATCATTTCCAGTACTTCTCTTCTTGCCGCGTATTCTCCAGACAATGGTTGTATAATATTAGTCAGTTCAGGATAGAATAAAGAAAATAATGGACGAATCAAAATTTCGGTTACTCGTCCGCCTCCACTGGAGCGGAGACCACTTGAGTAATTGAGTGGTCTGTCGTAGAAAGCTTTTACATATTGTACTTCCGCTTGCTTGATTAATGGTGCAACGAGTCCGTAGACAAATCGCGGATGAATATTGGAGATATCCGCATCCACATAACAGATAATGTCTCCTTTGAGTTGATGAATTGCTTTCCAAAGGTTCTCTCCTTTTCCTCGCTTGTCCCCGACTTCAGGAAGGATTTCTGAGGCTAAGTAAGTATCTGCACCATAGCTTTCAGCCACCTCGAGGGTTTTATCATTTGAGCCCGAATCAATAACAGCAAACTCATCAATTAATGGATATCTTTCCATTAGTTCAGAACGAAGAATCAAAACTTCTTTCCCGATAGTCTTTTCTTCATTTAGAGTGGGTATGCATAAGGAAATTTTCAGATCTTTTTTTTCTTTCTCCTTCACTAAATCCAAAATATCCCAAAATTCTCCGTGGTGAAAAGTATTGTTCTCGAGCCATTTTTGATTATCGCCTGTCATGATTCGCAAATTCCTTTATCGATTGCCTGAAGAAGAGTAACGAGCTGGGCAATTCCGGCTTGTAAGGGGGCAAGTTGAATCGTTTCATTTTCCTCACCAATATTTTCTGCATGGGTTAAGCCCAAAGTAACACCGGCATACCCCGCCTCGATTAGTACATTTAAGTCTCCTGTACTAGGGATTACTTGAGGGGTGATTCCAATTTCATCCATTATTGAACGGGTTGCTTTTACGAGTGGATGAGTAAATGGAATGCCACAATTCGGTCGGGTCGCGACCACTTCAAGTTTTACAGTGGTCCCATTCTCAAGAGAGCATTGTTCGCAAAGGTCATTTACTTTTTGTTGAAGTTCCGCAATCACTTCATCCGCTTCGCTGGTAATTTCAAAGCGCAAACATCCACGGTGGGGTGTTTTGTTATAAGTCGTCCCACAGGTTAATCCACCAAGGACCATTTTAGTTTTGGGTTCCTTAGGGAGTGGTATTTCCAATAATTGATTAATGATTCGAGTTAGGTGTCCCACTGCTCCGGAGGAACCAAAACGATTCCAGTCATAATTACTGGGCACCTCGAGGCGAATCTCTCCCCGTAAAGTACCCAGTCCTGCATAACTTAATCTACCCTGACTCGCTCCCTCCACGCAGATTCCGGCACTAATCGGCCGTTGTTTGGTGTCTAAAAAATATCTTGCTCCTTCTAGGTTTCCACGACCCAAGCTTTTTGTGTTCGCTAGCAGAATTAGGTCGTCCTTTAAGGTGATTCCTAGGATTTTGAGTAACTTGGGTAATGCCACAACAGTGGCCAGGCCAATTGCATTATCGGCAATTCCGGGACCTGTAATTGAATCCGGACCCACGTTTAAAACATGCTGAGTGGTCGCATCAAAAACGGAATCTGCATGTGCCATTACTAAGATAGAGGATCGTCCCTCACTGCCGGGCAATACCGCCGATGCATTTCCCTGTTCATCTATTTCCGGATCCTCCATTCCATTTTCCCTAAATCGGTCAACCGTCAGTCGGATTCGATCTTCTTCGTTAAAAGTGGGGGAAGGAACTTCGCCCAGTAAAACCGCATCGGTTAGAACAAGTTTCCGTGCTTCCTTAAGTTTTTCGATTTGAGTGGGTAAATCTTGGAGCAAATTCCCAAGGTCAAATTCTTTTGAAGTAGTTTCTAGCATCATTTGATACACTCGCCATAATGTATTATTAAATATCTTGCCATTACAAAGTGATTTTTTCTTTTTATTGGTTGAAAAAATCTTCGAGTTACTTCACATAATGAGAGATCGTTCGTGGCAATTAATAGCAAATGACGATCCTCGTTTTATGTCAAAAAATATAGGTTTTATTTCAACTCGTTTTGCAGGGCAGGACGGGGTATCTCTTGAAAGTGCAAAGTGGGCAGAAGTACTTTGGGAGGACGAACATGTCAGCTACTGGTACAGTGGACAGAGTGACCGGGACCCAGACATCAGTTTCGTAGTGCCTGAAGCATATTTTGGTTTTTCTGAAAATAAATGGATTAACGAAAGAATTTGGGGTTCCGGTCAAAGAGATCGATTTGTTTCTTCAAGGATTCGCGATCTTGCAGATTATATCAAAAGTACAATTTATCGATTTGTGGAGAGATTTGATATTGATATCGTAATTCCTCAAAATTGCCTGGCAATTCCAATGCACCTCCCACTTGGAATCGCGCTCACCGAATTTCTATCGGAAACACAGATGCCTGCGATTGCCCATCACCATGATTTTTTCTGGGAGCGTACTCGCTTTTCTGTTAACTCGGTTCCCGAATACTTGGACATGAGTTTCCCCCCCAAGTTTTCCAATATGAGAAATGTGGTGATCAACCAGGAGGCACAGGAACAGCTTGCTTTGCGGAAAGGTTTGTCATCATTGGTAATTCCCAATGTATTCGATTTTGATAATCCTCCCGACCATATAGACGAGTATGCCTCGGATGTTCGAGAAGAACTAGGATTGGCAGAGGATGATTTTTTTATTCTTCAACCCACTCGCGTGGTACCGAGAAAAGGAATTGAACAGGCGATCAAATTAGTCAGTTTGCTGAAAGATCCGCGCTGTAAACTAGTAATTTCCCATGAAGCTGGCGACGAGGGATATGAATATTTGGGAATGCTCGAACAACTCGCAAATGAAGAAGGTGTTGATATGCGAGTGGTTGCAGACCGAGTGGGAGAAGTGAGGCAACGTGATTCGGAAGGTAAGAAAATATATACCCTATGGGATCTTT
>ERZ651776.5116-NODE-5116-length-11564-cov-6.233568_pt1 | contig 11564 bp, 9 predicted proteins | sample MGYA00514761_ERZ651776 | MGnify/ENA metagenome assembly ERZ651776 | reverse complement strand
CGGTCGGCCGTTTCTTGTGCGATGGCAAGGGTGCGGGTTACTGCACCTTCGGGATCGTGAAGACGGATGTCATTGCCGCTGATGTGAGTGGCAGCGGCGAGTGCGCGGCGTTGCTCGGCAATCTCACTCTGGAGTTCGCCAACATAGGCGTCGACCTCATCGCGGTCGTAACCCTCAGAGCGCATGGTGAAGCCCCTGAATGGGAACTCGCCTTCTGTCATGGTGCTGTCCTCCGACACGCGTCAATATGTACGGCTGCCCGAATCGTAGTAGTCGATCTAGTCGAATACAGGTTTTGGTTGTGTAGTTCTATCGGCGAAGCCCAAGGGTCAGCCGAGCAGGCCGCTGTCGCGCATCAAGCGATGGTCATCGGCGCTGAGTTGCACGTCTGCAGGAGTGACCAGGAACACCCGATCGCCGACCCGTTGCATCTGGCCCCGAAGGCCGTAACAGAGGCCGCTACAGAAGTCGATGAGCCGTCGACCTAATTCCGCATCAGTCTCTTGCAGATTCAGAATGACAGGCGCACCACCACGGAAGCGGTCGGCAACCTCTTGTGCATCGTTAAAGCTGCGGGGCGCAACAAGTTGAGGTTTCGAACCAGGCACCGCGGGCACAGCTTGCACGGAGCCCATCGGGGGTTCACTCGCCCGCGTGACCTCGACCGGCCGCAACGAGGTGTTGGTCAGAGGCCGGACATCATCGACGGAGCCGGATTCGTTCGTGCCGTACTCGCTGTCACTCATGGGGCCCAACGAGCGGACCGCACTGAAGTCGTTGTGGTCGTGTTCGGTCATAGGACCAACAGGACCCTGAGCCGCAGTGCTAGACGCAGGCACCGAGCCTGCTGGCCGAGCATCCGTCCGGAGCGCAGGGTCGCTGAATCCCGACGACTGTGGATCGCCTGCCTGTTCGTACTCTGCATCTGGACCCAGCCCGAGCCAGGTCATAGTGGTTTTCCAAATAGTCATTTCTCATCGCCCTAAGGGTTGAGCGTCAATAAATACTAGTGACCAGGAGCGGCCAGTAGGCGGAGGGGTCACTTCCGAGCCCCGAACAAGTCCGAACCAACCCGCACCATCGTCGATCCCTGACGGATCGCAACTTCGAGATCGGCCGTCATCCCCATCGAGCATTCGGCGAGACCGAGCCGGTCGACGTTGCTTCGCAGCTGGCCAAAGGCAGCTGCGGTCGCCCGCTCGTCAGCAGCAGTGCCAACACCCATCAGTCCAGCGACGTCGAGTCCAACATCGTGGAGCCCTTGCACCAACGCGTCGATCTCATCGAACGAGCAGCCCGCCTTTTGAGACTCGGACGACAGGTTCACCTGGGCAAACACTCTCGACCCAGGTGCGCGTTTCGCGATTTCACGACCGACCTTGATCCGGTCAACGGACTGCCATGTATGCACATGATCAACCATCAGCCGAACCTTGTTGCTCTGCAACTGTCCAATGAAGTGCCAGCCAACAACACCGGCTGCGGCAGCAACGACCGGTGCCTTCGCTACCAGGTCTTGCGCATAGTTCTCACCCAGTTGAAGCAAACCCAAGCGCCGGGCAGCAATAGCGGCTTCGACAGGATGGCCTTTGGAGACTGGAAGGAGCGAAACATTCTCGCCGCCAACGGCGAGGATACGTTGCTGGACAGCGTCGAGCCGCTCGGCCAGCGACGCCTGCCGGCGTGACACTTCGTGTTCGTCGAAACCCACGTCAGTCATCGACTGCATCCTCGATCCAAGCCGTCAGGGCAATACGCCCCGGTTCGCGCCGAGCTCGATATGACCAGTACCTGTCACCGTCACTGGCAGTGCAATCGACCGACCATGTTTCAACGGCCACACCGAGGCGGTCGAGCTCGCTGGCGATCGCTGCGGTCAGGTCGAGTGCCGGCCGACCAGCCTTTGTCGTCCCAGCGACGGTGTCGCCGAAGCGGCGGCGGAGCCGCTCAAGGTCTCGTGCACCGAACTCGTACTCCGCCACCCGGATGTGGGGGCCGACCGCTGCGGTGATAACACCTGAGGATGTCAGGTGACGGATACGACGAACGGTCGCTTCGAGCACGCCGAGCTCCAGCCCCTTCCAACCAGCGTGGGCAGCGGCGACCGCTCCCCTGTCTGAAATGAAACCCACAGGCACACAGTCAGCTGAGTGCACAGCGAGAACGAGGTTGGATTCATCGGTGATCAGCGCGTCGGCGATATGGACCACCGGGTCGCCGTGCGTGACCTCGACGACCCGATCACTGTGCACTTGGCGAACAGCGCGCCACGGATGAGCGATAAGTGCTCGGCGCCGTTTCACGAGTTCGTCTCTGGCGACGTTCGACGGCGACAGATCACCGTCGACTCGCGTTGTATGGGCAAGCCGCGCGACTCGGCCGTTGCACTCGCGTTCGATGAGCGGCGTCATTGGCCGCTGCGGTTCACTTGAGGAACGACGGAACGTCGAGGTCGTCGAAGTCCCCACCGGCTTCGACCGGAGCTGGGATCTCTTCGAACGGGTCGGAGAGATCATCGAACACATCGATCTCTTCTGGATCGTAGACCGGAGGTGCTGCAGCCGGGGCGACCGATTGCGGAGGCGCCGTTGCCGCTGCTGCGGGAGCCGTAGCGTCCGCCCAGCGGTCGAACCCAGCGGCGATAACGGTGACACGGATAGCGTCACCCATGTTCTCGTCGATGACCGTGCCGAAGATGATGTTGGCATCGGGGTGAGCGACGCCTTGGATTATTTCAGCAGCTTCGTTCACTTCGAGCAGGCCAAGCGTGGAGCTGCCGGTGATGTTCAGCAAGATACCGCGGGCGCCTTCGATCGAGGATTCAAGTAGCGGACTCGAGATCGCCTTGCGCGCAGCTCCTACGCCACGTTCCTCGCCGGACGACTCGCCGACACCCATGAGTGCTGAACCAGCATCGTTGAGGATCATCTTGACATCAGCGAAGTCTGTGTTGACCAAACCTGGCGTTGTGATCAGCGTGGTGATGCCTTGCACACCGTGCAGCAGAACATCGTCGGCGATTCGAAACGCCTCGATGATCGATGTGTCTGCGCTAGAGATTGACAACAAGCGATCGTTCGGGATCACGATTTGTGTGTCGACCTTTTCCTTGAGCTTGTTTATGCCCTGGTCAGCCTGCACGGAACGGCGTCGACCTTCGAATGCGAATGGGCGGGTGACCACACCGATAGTCAAAGCTCCGAGCGACTTCGCAATATCGGCAACGACGGGCGCAGCACCGGTGCCGGTACCGCCGCCTTCGCCAGCGGTGATGAAGACCATGTCGCTGCCTTCGAGCGCGGTACGGATCTCGTCTTCGTGGGCTTCGGCGGCAGCTGCGCCAATGTCGGGGTCGCTACCGGCGCCCAGCCCGCGGGTCAACTCACGTCCAATATCGATCTTGATTTCGGCATCGCTCATCAGCAACGCCTGAGCATCGGTATTGATCGCAACGAACTCGACGCCTCGCAAGCCGGCGTCGATCATGCGGTTGACGGCGTTCACGCCGCCGCCGCCGACGCCGACGACCTTGATCACTGCGAGGTAGTTGATTGGTGTAGTCACTGGTGCTCCATTCGCGCTGGGGGAAAGTCTAGCTCCCCAGAGCTGAAGTGCAGGGTTTAACTTGTAGAGTCTCGACCAACACTTAAGGGTTTGAACATGAACTTCGAGTAGAGGTTTTGTGATGACAGTGTGGCCAGAGTTGGGCTTGAGGTCAAGGCCGACGTGATCTGAGGGTCCAGACTTCAGCAGTTAGGAGTGCGGCGGATCACCGGAACGGAGGGCGCCCGGACATTCAACGTGTCCAAACAGCTCAGATCAACTTGGGCAAGAAACGCACGCACTGCATCGAATTTTGCATCGAGATCACGAGCATCGCCTAAGGCAATATCGCCACCACCGACCACCTTTAAGACCAATGAGTCGACGGTGATCTCGATGCGGTCGGTTACCGACGAAATATCCGCGGGGAGTACCGCTGCCACCCTCAGTGCATCATCGAGCACATCGGGAATCTGCCGACCACGATCGGTGGAGAACATGGCGCCAGCGATCTCGGGTAACACGTCAATCTCGGGCGGCAGAGGCTCGAGGGGTGCTGGATCTCCAACCTCATCTGTATTGCTCAACCCGGTATCGCTCAACCCGGTGCCGCCTCCAAGTGGGATCCGTTCGATGATTTCAAGGACCAATCCGTCACCAGCGATCACGGCCGTGCCATCGGCGGACTCAATCCGAGCAACAGGCAGACGTTCAGTGATCTCGACGGTGACGAGTCCGCCCCAGTTTGACGCCACCGTGACCGCCGCGACTTCGGGCAAGAGCGCCAACCGTTCTTCGATCGTGTTGGTGTCCAGTCCCAAGACCGGCGTGCCCAATTCGACGCCGGCAACGTTGCGGAGGTACGCAGCCGAGGTCCGCTCGGCACCCACAATGCGGACCTCATCCACGTCGAGCAAAGCGCTCTGTGTGGCAGCCCACCCGAGCAGGCCGAGAGCGATCAAGCCAGCCAGCACGATCAGCCTGCGTTGGCGAGAACGTTGCGTCTGATCCTCTACCTCGGCGCGCCGTTCGCGAAATTTCGGGTGCGGCATTGTCATCGAAAACCGACCATGCGCGTCTCTGCTACAAGCTCGATGCCTGCATGGTCCAACACGAGTTGGCGCACCTGCTCCATGACGGCTCGAACGTCTTCGGCCAAACCACCCGGTTCTGACTGGATGAAGTTGGCGTGTTTCTCGCTCACATGAGCGGAGCGGACCCGAATGCCTTTCCCACCCGCGGCGTCGATGAGTCGGCCAGCACTGTCCCCCGGTGGATTGGTGAACACCGATCCAGCGTTCTGTCCACCTGGTTGATGTTCGCGTCGCCACCGCACAATTTCGCCGAGTGTCTCATCGCCCAATGATCCGCCGGGTGCAAGGTCCATGGTGACGTCTACCACGATGTCTGCCGAGGAGATCGATGAGGTTCGGTACCCAAAGGCGAGATCGTCGTGACTCCGAGTCGACCGTTCGCCCGTGAAGACGGATAACACGGTCGCTCTGGTCACGGTAGCTGCCATGTCAGAACCGTGGCCTCCGGCGTTCATCGTCAACGCGCCGCCAACCGTGCCTGGTACGCCTACAGCCCATTCGAAACCAGAGAGTCCCTGCGACGTCAGACGACGGGCAGCGGCTGGCAACGACACACCAGCGCCGAGAGTGACAGTGGTTCCGTCGATGGTCACCGTCTCGAAGTCGCCAACGAGTTGTACGGCCACACCCCAAAATCCTCGATCAGCCACCAGCATGTTCGAACCCTTGCCCAGCATCAGCAGCGGCACGTCATTCTTCGCCGCGCCGGAAACCAAGGCAACCAGGTCCTCAACTGTCGACACTCGGGCATAGGCCAGCGCTGACCCGCCCACCCGATACGTCGTGAGCGCTCCGATGGGTTCGTTGAAACGAACCTCGGTAGTCGAAAGGTCTCCCACGAGGTCGACAAGCCACGCCATCGAAGCTGGGGTGCGAACGCGGAGCTGATCGACCACTTGATCGGGCACGGTGGTGAGGTCGCCTGCGCCCATCGTCAAACACAGATCGCCTGGCCCCAGTGATGCGGCTAGATGGTTGGTGACGTCGTCCAGCGTGGGCTGCCAACTCACCGAGAGTTCCGGACAGGCAGATGTGACGGCGTCGAAGACGATGCGGCCGGTCACGCCTGGCCTCGGATCTTCACCGGACGGATAAATATCGGTCAACACCAGATGATCGACACCGCGAAAGGAGTTCGCAAATGTGGCACCGAGCGCTTCGGTGCGGCTATATCGGTGAGGCTGGTACGCGGCAACAACGCGGTTCCATTGACCACGGGTAGCCGCAGCAATAGCTGACTCGACCTCGGCAGGCAGGTGTGCATAGTCATCGACAAATCGGACACCTAGATGTTCGCCCCGAACCTCGAATCGGCGAGCAACTCCGGTGAACTGAGCCAGCCCAGCCGATGCGTCGTCGAACGACACCCCGAGTTCGAGTGCGATGGTGAGTGCAGCCGCAGCATTGAGCGCATTGTGCGTGCCTGGCAGTCCAACCGTGACCGAACCCATGGCACGACCGCGCCAGTAGACCTCGAAGCTGGTGGTATCGGACGTGACCAGGATGTCGCTAATACGCAGGTCAGCATCAGCCGCGCTTCCATACGTCACGACACCAGATCGATCGAGCAAGACATGAGTATCCGGGTCGTCCATACACACGGCGGTGATACCTGGGACATCATCGACGAACGCACAAAAGGCTGCCTGCAGCCGTTCGGCAGAACCGTAGAACTCAAGATGATCGGGATCGAGGGACGTCACGATGGCGTGAGCACCAGGAAGTGTCAAGAACGTGCCGTCGCTCTCGTCGGCCTCGACAACGAAGTGCTCGGAGTCCACCCACCGCGCCCCGGTCCCGAAGTGGGCTACGTCGGAGCCGATGACAAACGATGGCGCGCACCCCGCATGTTCGAGCACCACCGACAGCATGGATGACGTCGTTGTTTTGCCATGGGTGCCAGCAACAAGAATCGCAGGTCGTATGGCAACGATGGCTGCCAGGATCTCTGCCCGTGAGTAGATCGGTGTGCCTCGTTCCATCGCCCCGATGATGTCTGGATTGGTAGGAGGCACGGCGGTGGATCGAGTCACCAGTTCAGCAGCGGCACCGTTCGCAGGGTCATGACCCACGGCAACGGTCGCGCCGAGCGCAACGAGTTCGTCGAGGTAGTGCGAAGCTGCTCGATCTGATCCCGACACCTGGTGCCCCATCGCCAGCAAGATGCGTGCGATAGCTCGCATACCTGCGCCGCCAATTCCGACGATATGGATCGACCGGTTCTCGCTCAGGTCAATCGGGCGCACGACGGGACGCACGTCTGCCACCACGACCGCTGGATCACTAGGCACGGGCGTGCATCTCGATGAGGTCAGCAATGTCGGAAGCCGCGTTAGGGCGAGCCTGCTCACCAGCGCGCTCTGACATCTCGCGTAATTTCGCGTGATCACCCAGGAGTTCGTGAACCAGGCTCACCACCTTGGCGCCGTCGAGCTGAGCGTCGGGTACGAGTACACCGCCACCGGTCTGAGTGAGCGCTTGAGCGTTCTTGGTCTGATGATCACCAGGTGCAGTCGGCAACGGCACAAACACTGACGGGGTCGCTGTCTGCGCAATCTCGCAGACCGATGTCGCACCTGATCTACAGATGACGAAATCGGCGGCCGCATAGACATCGTGCATGGCCCGCTCGTATCGAACCGGCTGATACTGCAATGACCCGTCGACTCTATGTGAACCAAACAGTTCCCAGTCACGGTCACCAATGATGTGGCGCACCGCGACGTCGCTGCGGTCGGCAAGCATTGTGGTCGCGTCGACCACCGCCTGGTTGATTCGCCGAGCTCCGAGTGACCCTCCAAACGCTGCGACGAGCTGACGGCCCGACTCAACACCGAGCCGATCCTTGGCCTCGGCTACCGCTATCTGATTCGATCGGTCAATATCAAGGATTGACCCAAGCAACGGATTCCCGGTATGCACCTTGTTGGGCAACTCGGTCGATGCAAAGGCAACAGCGCAGGCCTTGGCCCAACGGCTACCAAATCGGTTCGCCGCCCCCGGGACCGTGTTCTGTTCGGTAACGATGATCGGTATGCGCAACACTGCAGCAGCCTGAAGCGCAGGCAGACTGGCATAACCACCCACCGATACCACCACTGCAGGTGCAAGCCGACGCAGCGTGCGCCACGCCTGAAAACTTGCCAAGCCCAACGCAGCGATCGACTTGACGTTCTCGAGGTTTATCGTGCGTTCGATCCCTCGGCCCGGCAATGCGGTCAGGGCATAACCTCGTGCGGGCACCAGTTCTGATTCGAGACCGCGCGCGCTGCCGATGAAGTGAATCTCGTCTTTGGAACGACCGCGGCTGACTAGCTCACCAGCAATTGCTAACGCCGGATGTACGTGTCCGGATGTCCCGCCCCCGGCAATCACCGCCCAGACCTGACCGGCTCGGTCGCTCATCGTTCGATCTGTCTCGCCACGTTCAACACCACACCCATAGCCGCCAGGTTGACCATGAGCGACGAACCTCCCATGGATACAAACGGCAGGGTGACGCCACTGATCGGCAACACGTTGATTGCGGCGCCGATATTGATAAACGCCTGCATAGCTATGGCGGTGGTGATGCCACCAGCAAGCAGCATTCCCAGCCTGTCTGGCGCTGCGAACGCAACGCGCAAGCCGAACATCACGAGTCCGACATAAAAGAGGATGAGCATAAGTCCACCGATAAAGCCGAGTTCCTCGGCAAGAACACTGAAGATGAAGTCGGTGTGAGCCTCAGGTAAGAAACCCCACTTCGCCCGTCCGGAACCTAGTCCCACGCCATCGACCCCGCCAGATGCAACACCAACAAGCGACTGGACCGTCTGGTAGCCGGCGCCATCGGGATCGTTGAACGGGTCCCACCAAGACTCGATGCGAGCGCGCCGGTACGGCGACGACATCGCAAACGCTGCAAATGCCGACACGAGCACAACCGTGACCGAACCCAACGACCAGATCGAAACGCCGCCGAGGTAGAGCAGAATCATGGCGACAGCCACGATGATGGTCGCCGTGCCCTGACTTGGCTGCAGCAGCACAAGTCCGGCCAGGAAGAGGGATACGAACATGACCGGAATCAATACGGCTCTATTGTCGTGTGTGAGGTGAGCCCGGCGGGCGATGAGATCAGCGACAAATAATGCGAGCGCCAGCTTGGCGAACTCAGACGGTTGAATGGTGAACGGCCCAACACTCAGCCAACGGGTCGCACCATTGGCCGAGACTGCATGGCCACCTGGGACCAACAGTGCAACAAGCATGACTGTCGCCCCGGTCATCATCACCGGAGCGAATCGGGCGACATCACGGTAGTCCAGGCGCATCAGAACGCCCATGGCAAGCAAACCAATCACCGCCCACATTCCTTGGCGCTGCAGATGGAACCACGGGGAGCCGTTTACTTGCAGCCCAGTGACGGTTGATGCCGATAGCACCATGATGAGGCCGACGAAAGTCAGTGCGAGCGTCAGCAGTAGAAGAACTGCAAACTCGATGGTGCGCCTGCCAGCGACCATGCTGGGGTGCCGCAACGGACGCAACGATGACATCACGCCTTTGGTGGCGAGTTTCTTCACGGAACGTTCCGTTGTTCGAGTTGCCGCTCGTCGGCTACTGCGGGTTGCCGTCATGATGGCGTGCCTTGAGTGAGTCGGGCCCGAACGATCCGGGCGAAGTCTTGGCCCCGATGGGCATACGAGCGATACCAGTCAAAAGATGCGCAGGCTGGCGACAGCAGAACCACATCACCGGGCGATGCGGCCTTGGCTGCTTGTGAGATTGCCTCGTGCATAGAAGTAGCAATGGTGACAGGCGCTCGGCCCGCAAATGCGGATTCAATGTCGGTTGCCGCATCGCCGATAGCGACAACATGGGTGATGCGATCAATGTGGGCCAACATGTTGTCGAACGCGAGGCCCTTGTTCTTCCCGCCAGCGAGTAACACGATCGAGTCAAATCCGCCCAGCGCTGCGGCTGCTGCATGGGGTGTGGTTGCCTTGGAGTCATTGATGTAGCGGACGCCGTCGATTTCGGCGATGAACTCCACCCGATGCTCCAGCCCGGTGAAGCTGCGCAACACGTGGGCGACCGAGTCTGGGGTTGCGCCAACCCGCATCGCGGTGGCAGAAGCAGCCAGACCATTCAAAATGTCGTGGGGCATAGCGCGCCCGAGTTCGTCGATTGCGAGTAGTTCATGAGTCCCGCTTACGAGGACTCCGTCGATCACTCCATGGTCGACCGCCGTTCTGGGTGCGCCCGCCCCGAATGTCTCTGTGTCACCTGCCACCAGGGTGTTCGCATGACGTGCCACCACTGGATCGTCGCGATTGGCTACAGCCAGCGCTCCCGGTTGCAGTTCTCGCCATATGGCCGCCTTGGCCGTTTCGTAGGCGGCGAGATCTCGGTGCGCATCGAGATGGTCAGGTCCAAAGTTGAGCCAGGTGCCGACTGCGGGAGAGAAGTGTTGACTGTGACCCAGCCGGAACGAAGACGCTTCGACGACAAAGACATCGGTCGTTGGATCATCAATCGCCTCGACCCACGGTGTGTCGGTATTGCCGACGGCCCTGGCTGCAATCCCGGAGTGCCCGAGCATCCGTTCAATGAGTGTGACCACGGAGGTTTTGCCGTCCGTTCCGGTGACGGCGACTACCGGGCGGTCGTCCCAGCCGGCGGCGAGATCAAACTCGCTCATGACCGGCACGCCCGCCTCGGCAGCGGCACCGAAGATGGGATGATGGTCGGGCACACCAGGAGCGGGAAGCACGCCGTCGACGCCGCGTAAAAGTGCCGCCATGTCGACCGTTGCGGGGGCATGAACCAACACACCATGGTCAGCTGCCCACGACAACAAATCGTCAGAGATTCGGTCGTCGAGGGCGATCACATCGATATCGCGGCGCTGTAAGGCTGTGGTCACGGCTCGACCCGTTATTCCCATTCCCATCACCATCATCCGACGCATTACTCAACAGCGCCTGGAATGGAAAGAAAGTCGGCGTAGAAGATGCCCAGTGCCATAGCCGCGGCAAACCCTGCGAGCAGCCAGAAACGAATGATGACGCGTGTCTCGGGCCAACCGAGCATCTCGAAATGGTGATGAATCGGTGCGATCAGGAAGACCCGCTTACCGGTGCGCTTAAACACTCCGACCTGGATGATGACCGACATCGTTTCGGCCACGAACAGCGCACCCAAGATCGGCAACAACAGATGCGTGTTGGTCGCGAGCGCTAACGCAGCGAGGCCGGCGCCAAGGCCCAGCGATCCGGTATCGCCCATGAAGATCTGAGCTGGGGCTGCGTTCCACCACAGGAACCCTGCACACGCGCCAACGCCGCCGGCTGCGACCACGGCCAGGTCAAGGGCATGTTCCACCTGATAGATCTCAGGGTTACCGAACATCCAAAACGCCATTGCAGTGAACGTTGCGAATGCAAAAAGCGCCGCGCCGCTTGCGAGGCCATCGGCGCCGTCGGTCAGGTTCACGCTGTTACTTGTGGCCACGATCATCAGCACTGCCAAGACGCACCAACCAACGGGGCCGAGATCGATACCGATCGAATCCCAACGAGTGAACGAGATCTGGGTCTGCACGTCGGTGAGTGTGACCATCAACACCGCGAACAAGGTCGCTACGGTGAACTGCCCTGCCATCTTGGCCCGGGCTCTGAGACCAAGGTTACGTTCGCGCTTGACCTTGATCCAGTCGTCTAGGAATCCAACAGCCGCTGAGCCCACGATCGCAAAGATCACCAGAAGCCCGCTGCGGGTGTAAATCCCGTTGTAGAGATCGCTCACCATGTAGGCGATAACGATTCCGGCGATCAGTGCAATGCCGCCCATCGTGGGCGTACCGACCTTGGTCTCTCGGTGTAACTGAACGCCATCTTCTTGAATTGGTTGAGAAAAGCTGTGGGTGGTGAACCAGCCGAT
>ERZ651776.5114-NODE-5114-length-11564-cov-98.397145_pt1 | contig 11564 bp, 10 predicted proteins | sample MGYA00514761_ERZ651776 | MGnify/ENA metagenome assembly ERZ651776 | reverse complement strand
AGAATAAAATCAGTATAAACCACACCTCTAAATCCTCCTACTGTACTAAATATAACTGTTATTGACCCTGCATATAAAATAGTTTCAACTGGATCTAAACCGAGCATAATCTCTCCAATTTTTATAGCTGCAAGTGTAACACCAGCCATCGCCATTACATTAAAAATAACACCTAAGTAAATTGCTCTAAATCCTCTTAAAAATTTACCTCCCCAACCACTGTATCTTAATTCATAAAATTCCATATCAGTGGATACATTTGACCTACGCCAAAGTTTTGCATATACAAATACTGTTAAAAGACCTGTGAAAAGAAACGCCCACCATACCCAATTTCCTGAAACACCATTATTTCTAACAATATCTGTAACTAAATTAGGAGTGTCCGTTGAAAATGTTGTAGCAACCATTGAAATTCCTAACAACCACCAAGGCATGTTTCTTCCAGACAAAAAATACTCACTAGAACTTGAAGAAGATTTTTTTGAAACATAAAAACCTATGTATAATGTTATTGAAAAAAATCCTATAATTATTGAAATATCGAGAAAAGAAAGATCTATCATGAAATAAAAATTAATTAAATTTAGTAATTATTATTTTTCTATTTTTTTTTAATAGATAAAAAGAGAATAACTATAGACTAAATATTCCCCGTGACACATTAGCTTTTACCACTTCCTTAGCACCAGCATTATACATCTTATTAATAATTCTTTTTTCATCTTTTTCATTCGCCAATATTAAAATAGAACCTCCGCCTCCAGAACCAATTATTTTTGCACCATATGCTCCATTTTCAAAAGCTAAATCTACCATTTTATCAATTAAGGGAACGGTGATTGATAAATCATTTTTTAAAATTTTGTGATGCCTATTCATTAAAATTCCCAAATGATTAAGACTAGGGTTTTTCTTTTTTAATTCCAAAAAAGCTGCTTGAGTAATCGAATGATTTAATACAGCAGCTTTAAAGTATCTAAAAGAAGTTTTATTCATTTGATTTTCGTATTTATCTATATCATTAACAGCAATTTTATTTAAGTTAAAAGTTGGATTATTTATTCTGAGATTTTCAATAGAACTAATAGTTTTACTTTTTAGTTTTTTTAAAACTAAATCGGTTTTTTTCTCAACTCCAGAGTTTGCAATTATGAAATTTTTAAAAGGATTATTTATTTTTTCATAACTAAAAGCACTTTTAGTCTCTAAATAAATAGTGTTTCCAATTGAAATTGAATACTGATCCATTCTCCCGCCTGAACCTCCTTGTTCAATTACTTCACTTTGATAAGCAAGTTCTGCTATAAATTCTTCTGAAATATTTTTTGAATCAGAAATTTTTATAAAAAATCCAATTAAAGCTACAATTAGAGCTGAAGAACTTGAAATGCCTGCATTAATAAAAATATCACTACTAATTTTTATATCGTAGCCTTTATCAATATTAATATTATTTTTTTTTAAAGTCTTAATTACGTGTCTAATATGATCTCCTTTTTTTAAAACTGAAAAATCTTCATCCAAATTTATCTTAACTTCCTTTTCAAGATCAATCAAAGAGAACAATAAATAATTAGTGTTATTTGGTAATCCTTCGACTGACATGTATTTGTTAATTGCGCAAGCAATAACTGGAAGCCCAAGATAATCTTGATGATCTCCAAACAAACAAATTCTTGCAGGTGCTTTTGAAATCATTTAGCTATTGTTCAAGTGAAGGAATGATAAATTCTTTTAAATAGGGAGTGCTGTGAGCCTCAATAAGTTTTTGCTCAAGCAGATTAACTATTTCAGGATTTTTTAAAGAAACATCATTTAATTCTTTTTCATCAGACATTAAATTAAACAGCTTTAATTTTGAGGGACTTATAAATAAATTATTTTTAACACCTTTCCATTTACCCATTCTTATTGCTTGCAAGCCACCACTAGCAGGATATTCCCAGTATAAGTATTCGTGTTTAGCTTGAACTTCTCCAGTCATTTCAGAATAAAAACTTATTCCATCTGTTTTAACATTGTTTTTAATCCCAGCAACATCACATGCCGTTTCAAAAAAATCATAAAATGCCGATATATGGTTTGATATAGAACCTGGCTTTATTTTGTTTGGCCATGAAGCTATCATGGGAACCCTAATACCACCCTCGCTTACACTTCCTTTCATAGTTCTTCTTGAATTGACAAATTTACCAGTACTATTAAAAAACTTATAATCAACATGATCAACCCATGAGGGACCATTATCACTAGTAAAAATAATTAGTGTGTTATCAAGTTGATTTATTTCTTTTAATTTTTCAACTAGTTCACCAACCTGCTCATCTAGATAAGAAATCATAGCAGCATATGTAGCTTTTGGAGTTTTATTTGGGTAATATGATTTTCCTGTGTAGGGGGTTTCTTTACCAAACTTTTTTTGATAATATTCAACCCATTTAATTGGGGCTTGCAGAGGTAAGTGAGGAATTGGAGAAGCATAATAAAGGAAAAAAGGTGAATCTTGGTGTCTTGAAATAAAACTTAATGCTTCATTGTGCATTAAAGTTGGTGCATAATCATTTTGATTATATTTTGAATATGAATCAGGATTAAGTGGATCTAAATCAGCTAGACCCTCTTGTTTTGTGACTATATAATTATCTAATAATTCTCTTGTTTGATTTTTCCACAAATGAGTTGGATAGTAAGTATGAGCTTGTCTTTGACAATTGTATCCATAAAAAAAATCAAATCCTTTTTTGTTTGGAATGCTATTAGTTAATGGCGCTCCAAGACCCCACTTACCTACCATTCCTGTTCTGTAGCCATTATCATTTAGTACTTGTGCAACTGTAGTAATCGAATCTAAAAGAGGTCTTTGCCCTTCTAAATTGGGGTCTTCTAGCATCGCTTTAAAACTCCATACATTACCTCTTTCAGACCATTCACCGTTAGCTCTAATGTGTGTATTTCCAGAGTGTCTTCCTGTTAACAAAACACTTCGTGCCGGTGCACAAACAGGTGCGCCAGAATAATGATCAGTAAAGATCATTCCTGATTTTGCTAAGTTATCAATATTTGGAGTTTCAATTAATTTCTGACCAAAAGCTCCTATTTCTCCATAGCCTAAATCATCAGCTAGTATATAAATTATATTTGGGCGTTGAGTTGCATCTGAAACATTACAAGCATAATTAATAATTAACAAAAGACACAAAAATATAATCGGAATTTTTTTAATAATATATTTCATTATTTATTTTGAAGTTAATACTAATTTAAAAAATTGAAAGAACATCACCAATACATTGATTATCTTTGAACAATGAAAAAAGAATTTTTTGAAAATAAAATTGAGGGTTTTTCTAGATTAAATAAAAAGAAAAAAATAGAGTGGATAGAATCAAATTATTTTAGAAATCAATCTACTTCAATTTTAGAGAAGTACTGGAACAATGACAAAGCATTACAAAAAATTCATGATGAATTTACAGAAAATACACTATCGAATTTTTATTTACCGTTAGGTGTTGCTCCTAACTTTTTAATTGACGGGAAAGACTATACAATTCCTATGGTTATTGAAGAAAGTTCAGTAATTGCTGCTGCTTGTAAAGCAGCGAAATTTTGGAGAAATAAAGGAGGTTTCAAAACTGAAATTTTAAATTTCAAAAAAACAGGTCAAGTTCATTTTGTTTTCAAAGGAGATAAAAATAAATTATTCAAGTTTTTTAATACTATAAAACCCGTTCTTTTTAAAGATAGTGATTCATTAAACTCTAGTATGAAAGCAAGAGGAGGGGGAATATTGGATATTGAAATTTTAGACAAAACCAATGATATTGAAAACTACTTTCAGATAAATTCAATCTTCGACACTGTAGATTCAATGGGTGCAAACTTTATAAATTCATGTTTAGAACAATTTGCAACCACACTTAAACGAGAAGCTAAAGTCTATTCTGATTTTGACGATAAGGAGAAAGAGTTGGACATTATAATGAGTATTCTTTCAAATTACGTTCCAGAATGCGTTGTAAAAGCTGAGGTAAGTTGTGATATAAAATCTATTACTGAAAATGGAATTAACGGCTTTGAGTATGTAAAAAAGTTTGCTCAAGCTATAGAAATTGCTAAAACTCAAACCAATAGAGCGGTAACTCACAACAAAGGAATAATGAACGGAGTTGATTCTGTTGTTATTGCTACAGGAAACGATTTTAGAGCAATTGAAGCAGCAGTACATGCTTATGCGGCTAAAGATGGACGTTATAAAAGTTTAACTGATGTTTCTATTGAAAATAACATATTTAAATTTTGGATTGAAATTCCTTTATCACTAGGAACAGTTGGAGGAATAACAAATCTGCATCCACTTGTTAAGTGGTCATTAGATTTATTAGGTAATCCAAATGGAAAAGAATTAATGAAAATAGTTGCTGTAGCTGGACTTGCTCAAAATTTTGGAGCTATCAATTCTCTAATAACAACGGGGATTCAAAAAGGACATATGAAAATGCACTTAATAAATATTTTAAATTCTCTAAATGCAAGCGAGAAAGAAAAAGAAAAATTAATTAATTTTTTTAAAAAAAATACTGTTTCATACAGCTCTGCTAAAACTGAATTAACAAATTTAAGAAACAATGGATTTTAAAATTTCAAGTCCAGGAAAACTTTTAATTACAAGCGAATATTATGTCACAAAAGGTTCTCTTGCGTTAGCAATACCAACTAAATTTAGACAAAGTCTAGATTTTAAATACGACAATTCAAATAGGCTAAAGTGGAAAAGTTATGATAAAGAAAATGACATATGGATAGATTGTGAATTTGAACTTTCTAATTTTAAGATAACAAAAAATAAAAACAAACATAGCAAAACACTCCAATCAATATTGATTTCTGCAAACAATATAAATCCCGAATTTTTAATAAATAACGGAGGAGGATTAGTAACAACACAACTGAATTTTTCAAGAAAATGGGGTCTTGGAACATCCTCGACTTTAATTAATAATATTTCAAAATGGGCTAATATAGATCCTTATGAGTTGTTATGGTCAAACTATAAAGGAAGTGGTTATGATATAGCATGTGCATTAGCAAAAAGACCAATTTTATATAAACTAGAAAATAATGTTCCAATCGTAAAATCAATACAGTTTAGTCCTGATTACACCAAAAATATTTTTTTTATTTATTTAAATAAAAAGCAGGATAGCAATAAAGAAATAGATAAATTTTTTGAACTGAAAATATCTAAGCAAACAATAAATAAATTGTCGGATTTAACAATTGAATTTGTTAATTCAAAAACATTATTAGATTTTCAAAACTGTATAATAAAGCATGAAAATATAATCTCAAAAACTCTAAAAGTAGATACTATTAAAAATATGTATTTTAAAGATTATGAAGGACAAATTAAAAGTTTAGGAGCTTGGGGAGGAGATTTTATTTTAGCAGCAGGACCAGTAAATTCAAAAAAATATTTTTATGATAAAGGCTACAATACTGTTCTTAATTACAAAGAAATATTTTAACAAAAAGAGTTTGGCACGATTAATGCAAATTTACTAACACATAATATTTTTGGTTAGTTGTTGTTAAAAATGCTCAGTTTCCTAAAACTGAGCATTTTTCTTATTAGTTTAAATCTAGTACAGTTCTAAACCCTACATGTTGAGAACTACTATCAGGTGTACTCTTCATTCTCATTGAGTTTCTAAAACCACTACAATATGAATCATTACACAAAAAACTTCCTCCTCTCATAACCCTTTTCGAACTAAATGGATCATTTGGGTCAAAGCTTTTTTCTGGTCCTTTTGGATTATCTGCTACTACATTTGAAAGAGTTGAATAATAGTCGCTATTATATAAATCTGAACACCATTCCCAGACATTTCCAGAGATATCAAATAAACCAAAATCATTTTTGTCAAATGATTTTACAGGCGAAGTGAAATAAAACTCGTCCGACAGTGTATTGTTTGAAGGAAAATTTCCTTGCCAAATATTAGCTTTTTGTTTGCCTGAATCAACAGGTTGATTTCCCCAAGTATATAAAGTGTTTTTATTCCCAGATCTCATTGCATATTCATATTCAGCTTCAGTCGGCAATCTCCTTCCCTTCCAATTACAATAAGCTACAGCGTCATCCCAACTAACATGAATAACTGGATGATCTAAAATCGTATCAATTGTACTTTCAATTCCGTATGGTTGTTTCCAATTAACTTCTTTTTGAAGCCTCCACCATTGGGAAAAATCATTTAAATTTTTGGTTTTTGATTCAAAAAAAACAAGTGAAGAAGGTGCAAGTAAACTATCATGAGGTTTTGGAGTATTTGGAGGTAAGTATTTTTTCAAATCGTTCCAATCTATGATTCTTTCTGCAGTTGTCAAATAGCCAGTAGATTCTACAAATTTCTTAAAATCAGCATTAGTAACTTCAGTTTCATCCATTAAAAAAGAATTAACAATAACTTTATGTTGAGGATATTCATCCCTCATAGCTTGATTATTGTCTGCTCCCATCAAAAACTCGCCACCTTTTATTAGAATCATTCCTGTTGGAACTTCTTTTAAATCTTGTGTATTAGAATTGTTACACGAAAAACTTAAACATAAAATAAAAAAGAAAAATATTTGTTTCATAAAATAGGGTTTGTTTTTTTAGAGGTGTATTATAATTAACAATAGTTTAGTCATCTAATTTAACTGATTAGTATAATAAATACAGGCTTTAATCCTATTTAATATAATTATTTTTTTATTTTTTTTAAATTAGATACAACATCGACTGCAGTAAACTAAGAAGTAAATTTGCAGTATGGTATATTTATAAATCTTGGTGTTTAAAATATATCTTTAAAAAAATTACAATTAAACAACACACTATCATGAGTAAAAACTTAGCTAAAGAATACTGGAAAAAAAATCTTAAATATTTATTAATTCTTCTATCAATTTGGTTCACTGTTTCTTTTGGTTTTGGAATACTCTTAATTGATGAACTGAATCAAATTAAAATTGGTGGATTCAAACTTGGATTTTGGTTTGCTCAACAAGGATCTATTTATGTTTTTGTAACATTAATTTTCATATACATTGGTCTTATGAACAAACTTGATAAAAAATATCATTCAAAAAAATAATTATGGATTTACAAATTTGGATTTGGTTAATGATTGGAATAACCTTTTCATTATACATAGGTATTGCTATTTGGTCTAAGGCAGGTTCAACAAAAGAGTTTTATGTGGCTGGGTCAGGTGTTTCGCCTATTGCAAATGGAATGGCTACGGCTGCTGACTGGATGTCTGCTGCCTCATTTATTTCAATGGCAGGATTAATTTCCTTTATGGGCTATGATGGTTCAGTATATTTAATGGGTTGGACTGGAGGATACGTTTTACTTGCTCTTTTACTAGCACCTTATTTAAGAAAATTTGGAAAATTTACTGTTCCTGATTTTATTGGAGACAGATATTATTCGGACACAGCAAGGCTTGTAGCTGTTTTTTGTGCTTTAATAATTTCATTCACATATGTTGCTGGTCAAATGAGAGGCGTTGGTCTTGTCTTTTCAAGATATTTAGAGGTAGATATAAACACAGGAGTTGTCATTGGAATGGCTATTGTTCTATTTTATGCCGTTTTAGGAGGAATGAAAGGAATTACTTATACCCAAGTAGCACAATATTGTGTTCTAATTTTTGCTTTTATGGTTCCGGCAATTTTCATTTCTATGCAAATGACAGGCAATCCAATTCCACAACTTGGCTTTGGATCTGAAGGCTCAGATGGGATTTATCTTTTAGAAAAGCTAGACGGGTTAAGTAGAGACTTAGGATTTCACGAATATACTACAGGCTCAAAATCAAAGCTCGATGTGTTTTTTATAACAGCTGCTTTGATGATTGGAACTGCTGGCCTTCCCCATGTTATTGTTAGATTTTTTACTGTTAAAAAAGTAAGTGATGCAAGAAAATCCGCAGGTTGGGCTCTTTTATTTATAGCAATTTTATATACTACTGCACCTGCAATTGCAGTTTTTGCAAGAACCAATTTAATCGAAACTGTAAGTGAAAAAAAGTACGAAGATATGCCTGTTTGGTTTGAAAATTGGGAAAAAACTGGACTTCTAACTTTTACAGATAAAAATAATGATGGAGTTATACAATATGTTGCTGATTCACAAATAAATGAATTAACAATTGACAGGGATATCATGGTAATGGCTAATCCTGAAATAGCTGAACTTCCAAATTGGGTGATAGCTTTACTTGCAGCCGGTGCTTTGGCGGCAGCTTTGTCAACTGCTGCTGGATTATTACTTGTTATTTCTTCTTCAGTTTCGCATGATTTAATTAAAAAAATTATAAAACCCGATGTTAGTGAAAAAGGTGAATTAATTGCCGCAAGAGTATCTGCATTTTTTGCTGTTTTAATGGCTGGGTATTTTGGAATAAATCCACCTGGATTTGTTGCTGCAGTTGTTGCTCTTGCTTTTGGATTAGCAGCTGCTTCATTTTTTCCCGCAATAGTCATGGGGATTTTTTATAAAAGAATGAATAAAGAAGGTGCGGTGTCTGGTATGATTACTGGACTACTATTGATGCTTTTTTACATGACAAAATTCAAATTCGGATGGTTTGGCGGGGGCACTGAAGCCGATTGGTGGTTTGGTATATCACCTGAGGGATTTGGAACATTCGCTATGCTAATTAATTTTATTGTTTCATTAATTGTATGTCATTTAACAAAGGAGCCCTCAGAAGAAATTCAAGAATTAGTTGAAAAAATTAGAATTCCAACAATTGAAAGCAAATGAAATATGTAATTACATTTTTTTTTCTATTTAGCCTTTTTAACTTGACTTCACAAGAGTTAAAAACATATGAAAAAGAAATATTTGTTAATGAAAATGACACATTAAACTATAGAATACTAAAACCATTAAATTATAATCCACAAAAACAGTATCCAGTTCATTTGTTCTTGCACGGAGCTGGTGAGAGAGGAAATGACAATGTTTCTCAACTGATTCATGGAGGAAATCTTTTTTTAGAAAAAGAGAACAGAGAAAAATATAACTCATGGGTAATATTCCCACAAGCTCCACAAAACGATTGGTGGGGCTATAAAGATCCTTATAAGTTTGCGTATAATGTGAAAGAGTCAAAAGCTATAAGTCTAGTCGTAAAACTAATGGACAGTTTCATTGAAAGAAGTGATGTTGATACTAACAGAGTTTATGTAAGTGGACTGTCTATGGGTGGGATGGGAACATTTGTTATATTAAATTTAAGACCTGATATGTTTGCTGCAGCAACTCCAATTTGTGGAGATGGTAATCCCGATTTAGTTAATAACTATGCGAAAAAAATTCCAATGTGGATTTTTCATGGATCTGACGATACTGTAGTTAGTCCAAAAAAATCTTTAAAAATGGCTAATGCTATTATTGATGCTGGGGGAAGTCCCAAAATAACCTTTTATGAAAATGTTGGACACGACAGCTGGAACAATGCTTTCGCTGAAAAAAATTTTCTTAAATGGATTCATTCTAAAACTAAAAAACAATGAAATATAATATAACAACACTAATAATTTTTTTATTTTCAATCATTATGAGTAACAACGCACAAGATATTTATATTCAAGGTGGAGGAACTCTTACAGATTGGGCTCACCTAAAAAAGTTTGAGAAAGATAACGAACAACTTAAAAAAATAGATGAGCCAAATAGAGTTGTTTTTATGGGTAATTCTATTACAGAAGGATGGTCGAATTTTGATAAAGATTTTTTTATAAATAATCCTTTTGTAAATAGAGGAATTAGCGGTCAAACTACTCCTCAAATGTTAATCAGATTTAGACCTGATGTAGTAAACTTAAATCCTAAGGCTGTAGTAATTCTAGCCGGAATAAATGATATAGCTGGAAATACTGGACCAATCTCTCTTGAAAATACAGCTGAAAATATTATTTCAATGGCTGAGATAGCAAAAGCTAATAATATAAAAGTTTATATATGTTCTACTCTTCCAGCAATAGACTTTCCATGGTCACCTGGACTAGAACCTGGTCCAAAGGTGATTAAGTTAAATAGTATTTTAAAAAATTATTGTAATTCAAACGACATCCCGTTTGTAGACTATTTTTCGTCAATGGCCGATGATAAAGGAGGACTTAAAGTTCCTGAATATACTGCTGCAAATGATTTAGTTCATCCTAATTTAGCTGGGTATAAAGTGATGGAAAAAATTATTCTCAAAGCGCTTAACTAATATATGAGTATTAGAATTGTCATCTTATTGATTTTTATTTCAATTGTTAGTTGTAATAAAAGTAAATCAGATTGGGAAAATTTAATTATTGATAACTCTTTAAAAGGTTGGCATATTTTTCAAAATGATGGGACTAAAAGTGGTTGGAGTGTTGAAGACAATATCTTTATTTTTGATGCCAAATTTAGTGAAGAAAATATGCTCATATCAGATGCTAGCTTACTTTCAGATAAGAAATATCTAAACTTTGAAATAAAATTTGATTGGAAAATTGAAAAGGGTGGAAATAGTGGTTTCATGTGGAGTGTTGATGAGGATCTCAAATATAAGTTTCCTTATCAAACTGGGCCTGAAATTCAAATTATAGATACAGACACCTATCTCAGCCCTGAAAGTATTAAAGGTGGTGAAATTGAAATAAATAATATTTTAAATGATATAGGAAAAAATAAAAACTTTTTAGGAGCAGTTTATGGAATATCTCCTCCGACTAAATTAAATATTTCTAATCCAGCAGGAGAATGGAATTCCTATCATATTAAAATTGATCACAGAAATAATAAAGGAATAGTTAAACTAAATAATATTCTAATTAATGAATTTCCTTTAAGTGGCAAAACTTGGGATTCTTTAGTGAATCAAAGTAAATTTAGTAGGTCTGAAGATTATGAATACTTAGGTGACGAAAGATGGTTTGGTTTTTCAAAAAATAAATTAGGTCATATTTGCCTTCAGGATCACCCAGGAAAAGCTTTTTATAAAAATATCTTTATTAAAGAGTTAAACTAATTTCTTAACTTTAGGATTAGTGAAAAAGAATAATTTTAAAATATTATCATATTTCTTTGTCCCTCTAACTGTTGTGTTGGTATTTAAATATATTTATTCTAAGCCAACAATAGATGAAATAACTACAATCAATCAAACTAATCAGTTTGTTGAAACAAGTTCTAAAATTGATGTCACAGAAGTTAATTTCAACTTTGATGTTAAACCAATTCTTTCTGATAAATGCTATACTTGTCATGGTCCTGACGACAAAGCTAGAAAAGCGAATTTAAGACTTGATATTGAAGATGGTTTTTATAAAGCTTTAGAAGATAATACAAACCATTACGTAATAGATAAAAAAAATCCAAATGAGAGTGAAATTTTAAAAAGGATTGATAGTGAAAACTCTATCTATATAATGCCACCACCAGAATCAAACTTAATTTTATCTGAAAAAGAAAAACAGATTTTAAAAAAATGGGTTAATCAAGGTGGAAAATGGGAACC
>ERZ651776.5113-NODE-5113-length-11567-cov-2.554830_pt1 | contig 11567 bp, 9 predicted proteins | sample MGYA00514761_ERZ651776 | MGnify/ENA metagenome assembly ERZ651776 | reverse complement strand
AGGTTGCTTCTCGATTGCTAACGTCTCCGAGAATGCTGTTTGGTGGAGTGCGTAGGGGTAGGACGCTTTATTGAGGTGGCAATACCCACTAAATTTATACCCTCTAAATTTATGCCCTCTACATTTATGCGGTCTTGATTGATACACGACGCCAACGCGATTCGGTTAACATGGTAGGCATGACAAACGTTGTAGACACGAAAACAGAGACTGCGACGGCAAACGTCGGTGGCGGGGGCAGGCGTCGTTTCCTCAAGGTATTTGGCGTCTCTTCAGCGGGTGTTGCCCTAGCGGGTGCCGCCGCCGCCAGTAAAGCCAAGATCAAGGAGGGCGGCGATGAGGCCAAGGCTGAAATCGCACGCCTCAATAAAGCGTACGAAGAGCTCGACAGACGATCTAAGCTTATTTTAAAAGTGGTGTTAGTTCTCAGCGGACTCGATATTTTTCTCGCCCTCTAAAAGCCGTGATGCAATGGGAATGGTCACATCAGGCTTTTGCCGCAGCCGTTACTGCTCACTTGAAAGGTGGCGTCTGAATGATCGGCAGGGTGATACGCCACCGCGATTAGGCGTGGCTGGCTTCACGTTACGGTTCTGACGGCATCACCATTTTCCAGGCACCAGGTTCCATTACCCAAAACGCGGTTTGCGGCACCTGCTGCTGGCGGAGTGCATGCTCGAGATCGATGACCGGTTGGTCTATCGTTTCCCACGTGAGTTGGAACACCCCAAAGTGAATGCCGAGGCTTTGTTGGCTGTTGAGGTCTTGGTGTGCCTGCACCGCTTCTTCAGGATTTAAGTGGATGTCTTTCATGAACCAGCGGGGTTCGTAGGCACCGATTGGCAGTAGGCTTAAGGCAAAAGGCCCATAGCGTTCGCCCTGTTCTTTAAAGTGAGGCGAGTAGCCCGTGTCGCCAGCAAAGTAGAGGTTACCCGCGGGGGTCTCCACCACAAATGAGCCCCACAGAGTCTTCATTTGGTCTGTCACGCCGCGCCCAGAGCGGTGCTGGCACTCCACAAAGTGCACGGTGGCGGGGCCTACACTCACGTGTTCACCCCAATCGAGTTCTAGCGCACTGGGGTACCCCTGTTTTTTGAGGAGCTTGGCGTTACCGAGCCCCGACACGATCACCGGTTCTTTTTCTTGCTGCGCGCGCAGCTTTTTCAAGCTCGCGGTATCGAGGTGGTCATAGTGGTTGTGGCTCACCAAGATCAAATCAATCTCCGGTAGGGCGTCGATCGAAACACCGGGCGCACGGACGCGTTTGGGTCCTGCGAAAGTCACTGGGCTGACCCGTTTCGACCAGACTGGGTCAGTGAGAATGTTGAGCCCTGCAGCTTGAATCAAAACGGTAGCGTGATTGATATAAGTAACGCGAATGCCTTGGGTCACACGTGCTGCCAGCGGATCGGCGGGTGCGTTGTCGACGGTTTTAGGCCAGGGTTTTTCACTCCAGAGGCTTTGCCACAAGAACTTAGCGATATCCCCAGCCGCTTTGTCTGAGCCGTTGGTGTTGTTGAAATGCTTGCCGTCGTAATGGGTGCTCAAAGGCCATTCCTTATTATCTTTCGTGAGTCCCTGATGACTGGCACAACCCACCAGCAGCAGGACAACACAGAACGCTCGGGTCAAAGGCATAGGGGGTGAGATCTGGATTACCAGTATGAACAGAGCAATACGCGCCGATGCGGGTTGAGGATCAGCCAGGCGCACACTCGGCTGACCATCAGGCGGTAAGCTAGCCCATCGTTTGATTGGTCGCGTGTCAAACTGCCAGTCGACAAATGGTCGAGTCGAGCGACTCGCAGCGCAACTCGCTAAGGCTCACCGCGCGCATCATAGTTCGTTTTCGAGGCGAAAGATGCGCATCATGCTCCAGAGAAAACGATCCCACCGGCTGCTGCCCGGGTCTTTTTGGTGTTGCACCAGCTCGCTATCTGACAGGCCACTCCACACCAGCGCTCCGGCGTCATCGAGCGACAGCCGCCAGGAGGCCTCGGGAGCAAAGTCACGCGCCATCTCGGCTAGCACCTCGGCCGCAAAATCACGGTTTTCCACCACCAGAGCAATCTCCGAATTCCAGACCCGCGAACGCGGGTCCATATTGTAAGAACCAATTACCGCCAAACGATCATCAATGACCATGGCCTTGGTGTGCAAGCCAGCATGTGCATCTTCGCCCGCCCGGTCGAGATAGGCCGCCAGGCTGCCCGTTCCCTGCAACTCGTACAAATCGACCCCGCCCTCGAGGAGTTTTTGGCGATACGGTGCATAGTAGGCATGCACTGAGCTGTGATTGTTCGATTGTGCCGAGTTGGTCAGGATGCGAATGTCGATGCCTTGCGCAACGAACTGCCGCAAATGAGTCAGTGTTGGTCCGTTGGGAATCAGATACGCGGTTTGAATAACAGCCGACTCCCGTGGCTGAGCATGAGCATCACTCGTGAACGTCGTGAACACTGAATCGGGAAATTCGCTGCTCCGATCTGGACGATCAACCAGAATCTCTGCCTCCGTCCACAAAAGGTCACTGGCAAAGCGTCGCAACCAGTCAGCCCTAGTTGTCGTTTCTTGACTTCGCTCGATGGCAGGCCTCACCCGCTCACGCGCCGCCACTAACCGCGCCATCTGTTCCTCGGTGAGGGTTTGGCTCGTTCGCTGATTGAACACGGCAACCGGGATCGCGAGCTCCGCGTTCCAGAACAGGTCAAAGGCGCCGCCGGCATCGGCTGCAACTTTGCCTACGACGATGGCATCCATGTCCTGAAAATTAAAACTGGCATCGCGCCCAAAGTATTCGTCGCCAATGTTGCGACCACCGAGGATGGCCGCTACCCCATCCACCAGAAAAATCTTGTTGTGCATGCGGTAATTAAAGGTGGATTTACCCACGGCATAGTTCATCTGTTTGACCGAGCCCCGATTGCCCATGGGGTTGAACAGGCGAACCTCCACATTGGGGTGAGAATCCAGCGTTTGGTAAGCGCTGTCTCGCCCTGAGTGGTAAATATCGTCGAGCAGAATCCGTACCCGCACACCCCGTTCGGCCGCGCGTAACACCTCGTACGTGAGCGCCAGCCCGCTGTCGTCCCCTTGCCAGAGGTAGTACTGAAGATCGAGTGTGGATTGCGCGAGGGCTGCGAGATGAAGCCGGCTTTGGAGGGCGTCGTCGGGATCTGCTAACAGGCTAACACCGGAGCGAGGATGCGCTGATGCTAGAGCTGTCAGCGGCGACTCGACTGCTTCGCGATCATTAAAATAGCTCGAGGGTTTGTCGTTGACCATAGGGGCCGAAGCACATGCGACCAAGAACAGACTTAGGCCGATGAGCCCGACCCAGCGCCCGGTTTTCATGAGCGCGCTCGTGTGCGCACTCATGTTGAGGAAGGTAAAATATTGCTCAGGGGCACTCATACCCTTAACGTCATTTCCAAGTCAGAACAGAGCCCCAGCTCAACGTATCGTCCGGAATTTGTCAAAGCCCAGTCGTTAATGGCAGGCGTTGGCAACGAGTAGGGTCGCCTCAGGCCGCCCTCAGAGCGCGGCCCAACGTCTCCGCTCCCAATGCAGCTTGCGCCATGCCGTCCTTCCACGCCATCACACCCTTGATGAAGACCGAATCCACAATGCCTTCGGGCCGATTCACCATTTGCTGGTGACCAAAGATCTCGCGGTATTCCAGTTTGCGAGTCTGGTCAGGCTGCCAGCCATCGAGTGCATCCGGATTAATGAGCACCATATCGGCCTGCGCCCCAATCTCGAGTGTGCCGACATCAAGCCCAAAGATCTCGGCAGGCTCCGAGGTCAGGCGCTGCACCATACGTGCCACCGTGGCTTCATCTCGTTCCTTGGCGAGCTTGAGTGACATCAGGTTGGAGTCAAAAAACGCCATATTGGTAATGTGCGCGCCGGAGTCATTGAAGCCGGGCAGGGCCTGTTCATCGAGCAAGAAGCCCAGCGTGGCGGTGTTGTCTTTGTTGGCAATGTCGGCGTAAAACCGAAAGCTTTTGTCGTAGGTGCGCATCATGTGCAGCATAAAGTCAGCGTCGTCGCGCAGTACCTTGGGGAACCGATCAAAGGCTTCGCGCTCGGCGTCGGAGCGTGGCGCGGCACTGTCGCCGCTGTGATAGCGCTGCACCCGGGTCATTACATCGGCCATGGATTCGCCGTCCCACTCTGAGACTGGAGCGCCGTCAAAAATCAGCATGCTGCCGTCGCGAATCACCAGCGAATCCGGAAAGCCTTTTCTGGTTTTCCAACTGGCGAAGTCGCCACCGGTTCGGCCATGCATCCACTCCTTGCGATACAGCGCCACCCATTCGGGGTTATTGAGCAGTGCCATGCGACCTTCGCGATCCTCGTACTCTTTCGCGATCAATTGGGCGGTTGATTTCATTTCCTCAAAAAGCGGGCTCACGATGCCGTCGGACCACACGCGAAAGTTGGTGCCCAGCGCCTGAAAGTGCAGCTTGCCCTTGAAGAGGCGGGTGTTGAGCAGTTTCGCGACATTCAAAAACAGCTTGGCGGTCTTGGGTGCCACCGTCATTTCCATCGCAGAGAGTGCTGAGGTTTTTAATGGCTTGCCGAAGAGGCGCCCGCTGGTGAGCGTAAAGTAAAAAAGCGCCATCAAGCGGTTTTCAATGATGGGGGTGGTCTGCCATACCCGGTCATACTTGCGCACGATCTTAAGCAGGCGGCGGAGTTCTTTAAAACTCGCGAACTGGGTTGGGATGCGTTTGTCGGTGTTGGGATCGTTCGAGAGATAGTGAAAAGGCAGGCCATCGGTGCTGAGGCCCATATAGCCTTGTAGCATAGCGGCTTCGAGCATTTCTTCCATTTTGCAGAGCTCTGCCTCAGTGGGCTTGCGACTCACGCTGCCCTCGAGGCCCATCACTTCCACGCGTAGCATCGAATGCGGCACAAAGGCGGCAATATTCGGTCCTAGAGGCATGTTGTCGAAGTGGTCCATATAGTCGCCGGTGTTATCCCAAGTGATCTTCTCAGCGACTTTACGCAGTACGGTCTTCGGGATGTTTTCGACCCGGGTAAAGCAGTCGACGATGGGTTCTTGCTCCCCAGATTGCTGAGTGCCAAAGCTGGTGCCGAGGCTACAGTTACCGACCAGTACCGTAGTGGTGCCATGGCGCACTACCTCTGGTAGGGCGGGCTCTACGTCGACTTCGAGATCCAAATGGGTGTGGATATCGAGCATGCCGGGGAGCAGCCACTGCTGGCTGCCATCCACTACCTCCGACGCGGCGTTGGCGGGTAGGTCGTCGCCTCGCGCCGCAATCTTGCCATCACGCACGGCCACATCTTGTATACGCGGTAGCGCGCCGCTGCCATCAAATACCTTGGCGCCTTGAATCAATAGATCCCAACTTTGTGTCACGGTGTTGCCCCCTGAGCGTTCTGTCGTGTGCTACGGCATGGTTTTTCGAGGGGTGAAGAGTAGCCGATACACCGGCGCTTAAAAAGACCGAGCGCGCGGGCACGCTACTCGGTGTCCACGTGGCCGGAAGAGACAGCTTGGCAGGTGGCGCCCTGGTTGGGGGCACCAGGAGGGGCCGGGCAGGGGCTTCCTGCCCTTTCTCGCAAAGATGAGCCAGGATCCTGGTAAAATTTAAGCGCAGCCGGTCATTCGGTGCTGCGCCTTAGTTAAGAACGTTGTAGCCCCGCCCGCGCATACAGTTTTTGACGATCTGATCTGTCTGCGCGCTCGCGTTGGCGCTTGCCGCACGGCGATTTCGACTGTTGCGGCTGGCTGCCGCAATGACGCCTATGCCTGCGCCTTTCTTGGCAGCCTTAGATCCGGACCCACCTGAAACCGCACCTGCAGCGGCCCCGACGGCCGCACCCTTTACCGCGGTTCCCGCGACGCCTTCACGCTGTGGGGCGCTAGGTTGGTTTTGCACCGCGAGTCCTTCACATTGCTGCAGGTCTGTCTGGTAAACGGTGTAGTCCACTACTTGAGACATATCCACCACCACGTTGGTAGCTTGCGCGGCCCCCGTACCGATGACGGTAATGCAAGCCAACAACGATAGATTTTTCAGGATCACGATGTCCCTCCCTACGGAAATAGTTAAAAATCGGGTGTAAGATTATAGCCGCTTTAACCCGCCATAAGTCACTCGTGGAGTGCCCAAAAGTGACAAGTTATCCACTGGCGCCGATCTGTCTTTAAGATCTGCAGCTGCGAGGCGGCCCCCCCAAAAAACCTGTTGCTAGCCGTGCAATTCATATCCGCCCATTCCTGAACGAGAGCCCGCAGTAGTCCATGCCATGGTTTTTTTAGTGGCGTCTTCGCTGATGTGGGGTTTGGAATTCGCTTCCTGCGAAAAGAGCCAGCTTGGTAGGTGGCGCCCTGATTGGCGGTACTAGAATGGATCGGGCAGGTGTGGCCTGCCCTTATGCGACTTATGGATGAGTCAGTGAGAATGGTGGGCCCACCAGGACCTGAACCTGGGACCAATCGATTATGAGGAGGGGGGAGAGCGCGGTAAACACCTCCTAAAAGGAAGCGTCGTAAGGTCTTTTCTGGGTACTGACCTCCGATTTTAAGCCGTCCGAACCTATACCGAACCGCCGCGCCCTCTGAGTTCCCATGAAGCCGTGTAACCTCAAGAGCTATAAGTCATTTCCCAACCGAAAACCGAACGCGCACTGATAGTTTGTCGTAGGCCTTCTTAGCGCATAGTATTTACCGTGCTTTTTTAATAGCGAGGCGATTAGTGACAGCACCAAAAATAGCCATTTACGGAACGGGACAGTATGCACTGGAGGCCGTACGTATTATTGCCGAGAAAGGCTGGGAGATCGTTGCGGCCTATAACCGCGCCGGTGCCAAGGTAGGGCGAGATCTCGGCGAACTCGCGGAACTTTCTGCGCCAATGGGTATCGTGATAGAGGACTGCGAGACCGCGGATTACTCTGCTAGCGGCGCCAACATCGCGATCCACTCGGTAAATGATCGCCTGGAGTACAACTGGCCCGCATATGAGCGTCTGATCGGCGCCGGTATTAATATCATCTGCCATGGCGGCGAAAGTTATTTCCCGTGGGGCTCACGTCCCGATTTGGCTGAGAAGCTCGATCCCATGTTGAAGTCCGCAGGTGTATCCTTTACTGGAGTAGGAATCTGGGATTACTCGCGAATATGGTCCGGTCTGATCGCCGCAGGATCGGCTAGTAAGCTCGACGGGCTGGTACACCGAACCCTGACCAATGGCGATGCCGCCGGACTGGAAATATTCCGTTTCATTGGCGGAGGATTGACTCAGAAAGAATTCGAGGAAAGAACGCAGGGTACGATGTCGGGTTTATATCGCACCGTACCACACCAGGTGCTATGGGCACTGGGACTGGATGTAACGGCTGTCGAGGAGGAACTCGAACCCGTGTTACACGACGAGCCGGTCTACAGCAGCGCACTGGACGCTTATATTGAGCCAGGCACATGCCTAGGCTCTCGCGTGACGACGCGGGTGACTACCCGTGAGGGCATCACCGCACTGTCGATTAACGAACTGCGCTCCCTGCGCCCCGATGAGACCGAACATACGATCTGGGAAGTCCGGGGCAAGCCGGCAACTGAGATCCGGGTGGAACGCAAGGATTCGCTGCACAGCTCGTCAGCCTGCATGGTCAATCGAATACCTGATGTGCTTGCGGCGGAGCCCGGCATACAAGTCATTTCGAAGCTGGGGCCGCCGCGCCCACAGTGCCTAGGATCATCCGCCAATGCCTAATATGCCGCAAACACCGGAGCAGATGATGGATACTGCCCGCCGGGAAGCGGGCGTTGATATCGATGATTCAGCTATTCTGCCGGCGGTGAGGCGGCTGGTGGACTCCATTAATATCGACGGACAACCTCGCGAAGAGGGGGCCGTTATGTTGCAGTCCCGTATCACGCGCGTACTCAAGAACCGCTTGCGCATGGCGCGCGATTTTGCCGCTTACCCGGAGATCGATGAGCAGAAAATCGATCGCCCGATTTTCATTTGCGGTATGGGCCGCACCGGATCAACCAAGACCCAGAAATTGTTGGCTGCCTCTGGGGACTTTAACTTCCTGACTTTTTGGAAGGCATTTAATCCCTCGCTAATCAGCGGTGATCGCTCCGAGTCTCCCCAAGAGCGGATTGACGATGCCGATGAATATTTGCAGTGGTACGATGAGAGATCGCCCGAAACTAGGGCCGGTCACATTTTCGAGACCCATGGGACTGAGGAAGAAAGTGGCATCCTTGAGCTCAGCATGATCAGCCCGGTCTGGTTTGGATGGTCTCGGATGGACAGCTATCTTGCGTGGCTGCCCACTGTGGGCATGAAGGACCAATTCGATGTTCTTGTTCAAACACTCAAATATCTGCAGTGGCAAGGGCTCGCCGAAACAGGCAAACGCTGGCTACTGAAAAGCCCACTTTACAGCGGCTTAGAGCCACTATTGCTCGATGCGTTTCCAGATGCATGCTTGCTCATGACCCATCGTACCCCGATGGATACGATCCCTTCCGGTCTCCGGCTCTTGGAGTGTTTCTACAAGCCCTTTACCGACCGCCAGGCTGATCCTGACGGCTATGTTGAAGGCGTCAAGATGGCCACGGATGCTCATATGGAGTGGCGCGCGACCCAGCCAAACGCCCGATTTTTAGATGTGCCGTTTTCACAGTTGGTTGGCCCTCCCGAACAAACGCTGAAGTCTATTTATGCGTACGCCGATGAGCCGCTAAGTGATGCATCACTTAAGCGCATGAGTGACTGGGCCTCTGGGGCCATTGGTAATCCGCAAAAAAAATACGGCAAGCACCAATACTCGCTGGAGCAATTTGGCCTGACGCAGGAGCGCATCGCTGCCGATTTTTCAAGTTACATCGCTTTTATTGACGAACTCGAGAAAAGCCGGGCTGACCTGCAGGTTCGTTAAGTAAAGGCCGCATTAATGACCTATTGAAGACCTCCTATCTCTGGACGCTCATTCACTCTCGATACCCCATTCGAGATTCTCTGCCTGATTATCTCCAAAAATGGTGGGCCCAGTAGGACTTGAACCTACGACCAATCGATTATGAGGATGGGGGTGAGACCTGCGAGATTCTTATAAGAGGAAAGATCGTAAGGTTTTTTGGATGCTAATTTTCGGTGTGCAGTCGTCCGAACTTATCCCGAACCTCGGCAGAACTGTAGACCAGCACGAATTCAGTCGGATTTACATGGAGTCAAAGTGATCGATTTTCCACTTTGATGAGAGGGGCGACCCACCGATACAACGGTGTATTCCTAGAGCTCTTGAAGCGGTTCCACGCAGGTTAAAAAAGGCCGAGCGCGCGGGCACGCTACTCGGTGCCCACGTGCTCAGACGGGATGATCAGCTGACTTTTATCATTTCGGGGAGCCGGAAGTTCTCAAGCTCTTCTAGTTTGGGCTCATAGATGCGAAGAATGTAGTTCCAGCCCTCAACGGTCGGGAGGTGGTTATCGACGTCACCACACTCGCCAAAGTACGCATCAAAAGAGCCGTCCTCATTTAAGGTCATATTGAACTCATTCAGGATGCCGTCTTCTCTGTAGATCCAACCCTCCGCGTCATACATAGTGATTGAGAAAAACCCCGGATCGGTAAAGGGTGGAGAAGGGTAGGAGGCCATGTAGCAGCCGTCGTTGTTGAATTTGGGAGAGCCCAAGTACTGCGCTTGTGCATCGGGTAAAAGCCCCCAGCCGATAGCGGTGCCATACAAATGCATTGTTGGCTCGATCGTACCGTGCGCGCCTTGCATCCCCATCAGAGTGCCCAGCTTGGTGCCCTCGACGGTTAGCTCATCGCGCAACGCGACTAACTGCTCCATATCGTAATTGGGTCTCACGTGGGAACTATTGCCCCCCACTTCCAACTTGACGCCGGCGCGCAGTGCGGCGATCGCCGCATCATCGTCGGGGTCGCTCTGATTGGCGCGGATGCGCATCGCTACCATCGCAAACTCCGTTTCACTGCTGATTTCATGGGTGCCCGGCGCGAGAAATACTTCATCAATGTAGTGGTCATTCTGGACCACCATCACTGACAGATAGCGGCCATTGGTCTCGGGGATGGTGATGGAGGCACCCTGTGTTGTGTCGATGACAGCGGCGCTGTAGTAAGTGTCTCGATTCATTCTCACAACGGTTTGATTGTCGAGATCAAACGCGCCGGTAGGGAAGTGAAAGAAGGTATTCATCCCAACGAGCTTGGTAACGTTGTAGAACGCCAAGTCGCTCTCCGCGACCTCATAGTTCTCGAGCGTCACGGGAATCGTATCACCCGTGTCATCGGCGTGAAGGGCGGCAAGATTGGGCCCGTCATCCGCCGCGGTGGTTGGCGGCGCTGAGGCCTCTTCCGTTTGAGGTGAGCACGCAACAGTCAGTGCAATGCCCAGCCCCAGTGCAACAGTAAAGAGCGACTTGATCATATGGAATTCTCCGAAAATGGTCTTTTTAGTGCACGTCACATTGGTGTGACAGAGGCTCTGCTTTACTTTTTAGGCAACTGCACAGCGGTTAATTGCGACAACCCTACAGAAGTCGTGCTCTGTGGCAATAGCATTTAGTGACAGTTTCGAGATGTATCACCGATTATTGCGAGGCCACCCGATGCCACGAGTGCTGGGATAGTCTGCAAGGTGCCGGCATTGATTATTCTGGGGCAAGCAAAAGCGTGTCAGGCTATGTGAGAAACAGTCACCTGCGCGCCGCCACGCCTCCCTCGTCAGTGCTCGTTTTCAGATTAGAGGATGCGCGTCGAAATAAACCAAAAAATGCCAAATAAGTGGGCTCTGGAACGACATGGGTGCATCAAAAAACGACACTTTTTACCGGGGGGTGATTTTGCGCTTTTTAGCGTTTGCCATGCCCTGACAATCTCACAATAATGGCGCCCGCTGGGGGCAGAGCGATGGCGGATCGGTCCAGAGAAAGTTCACAAAGGCTCCCGATCTTCATTGTGGCAAGGCGCCCTTGGGCATATCGGCGGCGGAGGAGAATAATGATAAAGCAGCATCGCAATCCTGGGAGACTTGTTAGTCAGTTATCAATCAAGCCCATTGCCACGGTGAGCTTTTTTTTGGCAGGGATTGTTAAGGCAGACTGCTCAGCATTAACAGGTCATCGGTCTCGCCGAATCGCAACTCTCAATGACTTAAAATAGTCCTAAAATTGAACCACTCCATTGGAGCACACGCACATGGCATCGGATATTGAAATTGCGCAGGCGGCAACGCCTCACCCTATTACGCAGATCGCGGATAAGCTGCAGATACCCGATGAGGCACTCGAGCCTTATGGCCGGATAAAAGGCAAGGTGAATTTAAATTGGTTGCTCGAGCAGCCGGTGCGCGAGAGTGCTCGTATGATTCTTGTGACCGCAGTCAGTCCAACGCCGGCAGGTGAGGGTAAGACCACTACGACCGTGGGTTTGGGCGATGCGCTGCGTCACATTGGTAAAGACGCTGTTATCTGTCTTCGAGAGCCGTCACTGGGACCCGTCTTCGGTATGAAGGGGGGTGCAGCGGGCGGTGGTTACGCGCAGGTG